>ACXJ01012516.1_pt1 | contig 10094 bp, 9 predicted proteins | sample 870861 | NCBI WGS metagenome assembly ACXJ01 (sample SAMN02954270, study PRJNA29437) | mine drainage metagenome | biome: terrestrial; feature: Richmond mine; material: biofilm; isolation source: combined biofilm from UBA (pink subaerial biofilm) and UBA BS (thick... ... | reverse complement strand
TCCAACCTTTGTATTTAATTTAACCTCAACTCCATTTGAGGTTATATAACCAGTTTCCTTTTCAATAACTTCAAATGGGAGTCTATAACGTGGAATTCCAACTCTCATGAACCCACCCATAACGGGCAGTGACTCGAAGACAGTTACCCTTACTCCTTGAATTGATAAATAGTATGCAGCGCTTAATCCTGCTGGACCTGCACCTATGACTGCAACCCTCTTATTTATGAATGACCTCTTCTTTACATTTAATATTTTTCCATAATCATCAAATTGGTCTGCCGCGTATCTCTTTAAATGCCTTATAGCAAGTGGTCCACCGGTGTCATACATCACGCATATATCCTCGCAATTATGCGTACAAACCCTCCCTATTATTGCAGGGAATGGTAGATTCTCAAAAACAGGGAGGATCCTGTTGTTCGCGCCGGGGATCCGGGGTTCTCCTGGCGGCGCGTGCCGGTCGGTCCTCGTCCCTCCCCCGGGTTCCGGGATCCTCCTGTCGGGGAGGGAGGGTGTTCCGGGAGGATCCTGTTGTTCGCGCCGGGGATCCGGGGTTCTCCTGGCGGCGCGGATTCGGCTCCCCTCACCTTCCCCTGTGACACCGGGTTCTCCTTGCTGAGGGGAAGGATCGGGGAGCGGTGCTACGGGAGGAAGACTCTCCGTAGCACCTTAGCGGGACACCGACTTTCTTCCCCGGAGAACCCTTTTGCCCCGCCAAGGTGCCAGGGGCCTTTTTTCTCGGAGAACCCTCGTTCCAAGCCAGGATCCGGCCTTTTGGGTGTCACAGTGAAGGCGTCACGGAGGATCCTCCTTTTCGGGCGTTTTTGAGATTTCGCCCGGGGGACCCTGTCCTTTCGCGCCGCAGGGTGTCACACAAAGAATCGTCTTCCGGATAATCTTTTGTGGGACACCGGGTTTTTCCTTGGCGATTCGAGAAGCGTCCCCTCATTGCCGCCCAAGATCAACGTCTTCTCCGGGCGAATCCCTGTATGGTGTTTGGGTGTCACATGTTGCGGATGTCCCTCCCCCTGAAAAAAGACGGGGCGGCATAGAGGGGGCTTATTTTCGCGCCGCAGGGTGTCCCACCCCAAAGTCCCGGAAACCCCGATTCTTGTCGTGACACATTTTTAAACTATTTTACGATAGCATTATATTATATATCAACATATTCAGACCGGCTCCGCTGGCGCCTTCCGCTCGCGACACCGGGACTCGTGGGGTCCCCGTGCGCATCGCTGGTCCTGCGGCCCCGGCGCGGCGCTTCGGCAGGTCTCCCTCGCCTCTCGAACCTGATTTTGATGAGGGAGAGTCTTTCGTAGGCGATATTAGGACGGGAGCGTCTCGAAGCGGGACGAAGGGGGACAATTCGGGACGGATTGAGATTTTGGGGGACGTGGCGAGACAGAACGGGACGACATGGGAAAACGCTGGACGTATTCGCTCGGGTTTTGATCTTATGCGGCCGGATTTTGACGGGCAGTGTCTTTTTTGTTGATTTGTACGATAATTGGAAAAAGATCCTCTACATTCCGCAACTCGAAATTTGAATTTTCCTATTTTTAACTTTTAATACCAGCCACTTAAATGAGGATTCGCCCTGTAAAAAACTCCTGGATGCCCAGAAGGCGACCTTCAAGAAGTATGTCGTGGATGCTGGGAATGTTTCGCTTTTACCGCTCAACTTCCCCAAATATGAGCCCATCCGTTTGAACGGACGGAAAGCGATTATTGTGGGAGTCGTGGTCGGGAAACAGAAAATGTATTGAGGAGAAAAAGAAAGTATGAATTACTTCGGTAATCCCGGGCAGAGCCGGGGAATTACCTAAGAGAATTTATATTACTAAGCCAGCGAAATTCTCAACATTTTGGAGATCGTATGACCTCTACTCTACCGAGGATCGTAACCGTTGCCGCCCTGCTAAAAGACAGCGCCTACCACCTCGATCAGTTCGCACCAAACCACGTTAAGGCTTTGGAGGCGGCTATCACGTTGAAGGCATCCGGAAAGTCCTTCGTGCCCTATGTCAATTGCCTTGTGCGTCATAAGCCCATCAAGCTCACGCCAGAGGAAGTCATACGTCAGCTCTACCTGCTTGTACTACACATCGATCTAAACTATCCCATCAACCGCATGGCCGTAGAGTATGAAGTGACCTTCGGGCGAGAAAAAAAGCGGGCCGATATCTGCATCTTCGACCAGAACAAAACCACCACGCCATATATCCTCGTTGAATTAAAAAAACCCAAGCTAAAGGACGGCAAAGACCAGCTCAAAAGCTATTGTAACGCCACCGGCGCGCCCATCGGTGTATGGACCAATGGACAGCAGATCTCCTACTACCACCGCAAGGACCCAAACTACTTCGAAGATATCCCGCGTATTCCGAGCAACAAAGAAAAGCTCTCGGACGTGTTGTCCGAACGATGGACCATCGATGACCTGATCCGGCACGATAAACTGGTCTCCGAACGCAAGTCCCTCAAAGATCTGATCCTCGAAATGGAGGACGAAGTCCTTGCCAACGCCGGCGTGGACGTCTTCGAAGAGCTGTTCAAACTCATCTTTACAAAGCTGTATGACGAAATGGAAGGCGGTCGGGACCGCAAGCGTCATCTGGTGTTCAAAAACTACGGCGACACCGAAACCGAACTTAAGACCAAAATTCAGAAGCTATTCAATCAAGCAAAAACGCGTTGGGAAGGAGTATTTTCGGATGGTGCCAATATTGAGCTTACTCCAAGCCATCTGGCCGTGTGCGTCGCCTCTCTCGAGGGTGTCAAGCTCTTCAATTCCAATCTCGAAGTCGTCGATGAGGCCTTCGAATATCTCATCAACAAGTCCAGCAAAGGTGAAAAAGGGCAGTATTTTACTCCGCGCTATATCATTGACATGTGCGTCAAAATGCTCAATCCGCAAAAGCACGAAACCCTTATTGATCCCGCAGCGGGCAGCTGTGGATTCCCTGTGCACGCCATCTTTCATGTGTGGGAGAGCATCCTGCAAGAGGAATGCCTAGATAAAAGTCACTTGTTCACCATTGAGAAGAAGCCCGTGCAGTGCGAGGACTATGTGCACGAAAAGGTTTTTGCTATCGACTTTGACGAAAAGGCCGTGCGCGTAGGCCGCACCCTTAACCTCATCGCGGGGGACGGTCAGACCAATGTGCTGCACCTCAACACCTTGGACTACGAGCGTTGGAACGAAAAGACCGTGGAGGAAGCCTGGCTCGATGTGTATGGCGAAGGTTGGAAACGTCTACGTAAGCTGCGTGCGGCCAAAAACGAAAACCGCGATTTTCAGTTCGACATCGTGATGGCCAATCCTCCTTTCGCTGGCGACATCAAGGAGACCCGCATCCTGGCCAAATACGACCTAGCCAGCACGGTCAGCCTTGACAAAGTCAAGAATGTCGACCCAACTGACAAAAATATCGTTGATGCACCGGATCGAACGCCCACTTTCCCAGAGGCGCTCAATGCTAGCCCCACCGTCATCTACAAAATGGCGGACGGTACCTACCGCAAGATCAAAGTCAAGCATCAGCACAAAGTGGGACGCGATATTCTCTTTATCGAGCGCAACTTGCAGTTCATTAAGCCAGGCGGCCGTATGGCCATAGTGCTGCCTCAGGGACGATTCAACAATGCCGGAGACAAGCCCTTGCGTGAATACATCGCAGAACACTGCCGTATCCTGGCCGTGGTGGGTCTGCACGGCAATGTGTTCAAGCCCCACACCGGCACCAAGACCAGTGTGCTCTTCGTGCAAAGGTGGAATGACGATCCGACGAAGGGTCCCCTATGTCCAAGGAAGGACGATTATCCCATCTTCTTCGCCACGATGCGCGAGCCAAGTAAGGACAACTCGGGCCGGAAAATTTATCGCGCTGTACGGCACGGGATGGCGACTGAAGAAGTGGCTGAGATTGAGCGTCTACAAGCGAAATGGCGGGCACTGGATGGAGAAGAACAAGCCCTTCGTGGCAAAGAACGTAAGGGCAAGCTCTCGGATCAGGAGCGCCAGCGTCTTGATGAGATTGCGACCTTGCGGAAGACAAGTGCAAAAGAAATCGAAAAGGCCAAGATTGACCTTGACGCGCCCATGCTCGATAGCCACGGGCACCTGATCGTCAAGCATGATCTGTTCAACCACGATGGCTTGACCAGCGATGGCATCGCCGAAGCATTTGCTGAGTTTGCCAAGAAGGAGGGCTTAAGTTTTTTTCGATGAGCCCCTTCGACAGGACGCGCTATGAGCGCTTGCTGGAGGGGCTGGAGGCAACCGAGATCCTCTATTCCACACTGTTGTTAGCAGATTCGGCCTTTAGAATAGACAGCGAATTCTTCCGCCGCGCGTTTCTGCAAGCGAAGGAACAACTGGAGCACCAGCGCGAAGTCCGCCGACTATGTGAAATTTCGCCCTCGATCGAACATCCGATCGAGGTAACGAGAGCTTATTCAGATGACGGTACTTGCCGTGTTCTCCTCGCACAAGAGGTGAGAAACAATACTCTCATGCTCGGCGCAGGAAGCTACTTAGACGCTCCAAGCACAGCATTCACGAAAAAGAACAAGCTTAACTTTGGCGATATTGTGTTGACGCGGACAGGGGCCAACTTTGGGCAGTGCGCCCCAGTGCTGACCGATGAGACTCTATTCGCCTGCGCTGATCTCTTGATTATCCGCAAGGGCTCCCTTCCTGCTGAATATGTATCTACTGTCCTTAATACAGCCCAGAGTCGCCTGGTTCTCGACCGCGGAGCCTACGGCATGGCGCAGCCTCATATCGCGCCTACATACCTCAAGAGAATACCGATTCCGGTCTTCGGTCAACTTATAGATCCAGTGAAGAACGCTGTCCAGTGGGCGATGCGTGCGAGAAGCGAAGCGAACGTTGCAATTGAGAGAGTCGAGCAAATCCTTTTGCAAACGCTTGGCCTAGATAATTGGACGCCACCCGAGGCGCTGAGCTATGTACGTTCCAGCCGCGAGGCATTCGCAGCGGGACGCTTCGATGCAGAGTATTTTCACCCAGCGAAAGTCCAGGCGCTAGCGGATTTGCATGCCCTGTCGGACGTTTGTGTCGGTGATCTCTTTGAATCGGTCCGAAAACTATGGCACCCAACGGAAGCTGAGGGATTGCCGGTTCGGAACTACGACTTGACCGACGCACTCGATCCGTTCCTTGACCCGTTAAAGCCGACGACGGCGCCTGGAGAGATCGCCAGCACCAAGAAGTGCATTGCGGCCGGCAACTTGGTTGTTTCGCGTCTGCGCTCGTACCTGCGAGAAATCGCCGTTGTGCTGCCTAGCGATGATGGAATCACGGCGGTTGCTTCGACCGAATTTATCATTCTGAGATCAAAGAAGGATGCGTTACTTACTGTCGAAGCGCTGTTGATTTACCTGCGCTCGCGCTTGCCCCAGATAGTCTTTAAGTGGTCTCAAGACGGGTCGAACCACCCACGATTCGATGAGCACGAGTTGTTGAATCTGCCGGTACCCCGGGCACTCATTACCGGTCAAGCCACCTATCAGACGGCAGTACGTCAGATGGTAAAACAGCGCCAACGTGCGACCCGCCTGCTCGACGCTGCCAAGAGCGCCGTCGAGATTGCCATCGAGTACTCGGAAGCCTCTGCGTTAGCGTACCTGAAAGAAGTCATAAAATCTGTCTTGACCAGTGAATCCACCGTATAGTGCTAACGTATACGCAGAATAATGGTGCTTCATATTTCTGGTAATCCGAATAAGACCACAACAACGCAAAATAGCAATTTTCCACCCCTCCATAAAAAGATAAAGCACAAAGATTAATGAATTTTTTTTGGTTTTTACCCTATATAAGTCAATGAATAGAAATCCTTCCATTTCCTTTGGGGTGTCCCCTCAATTCTCCGAAGGAATCAACATCCTTTCAACCTCCACTCCCTTCTGGAAGGCGAGGTTCGTCGCTTCCGCCAGGTAGGCTAGAAGTGTCATGACCCATCGGTGACGCTCATCAGGCGAGAGGTCGTTCAGTTTGTCGGCAATGACATGGGCCACGACGGCCCCCTCGAACTTCCTGTCCTCTCTCGGCATATCCAAGGTCGCATTGATCTCGATGAACTCATTGATGGCTCGGCGCAAGGTCTGTTGTTTCAGGTAAAAGCACAAAACTCCCCTTTTCTCATATGAATACGTAATGAGGGATCACCTGGATCCCTCACCCTTCTGCCTCTCATCATGCACCAAAGACAGTCTTCCCCACAATCCCTTTCTCATCTTACGATAAGGTGGGTGAAGGCCCCCCTTTGACGGAGGAGGTCTTCGAGGGTCTTCCGCCCCGCCTCCCCTTCGGTGCGGGTCTTTTGGGCCTCCTCCGAAACCCGACCGGTGGTGGTCACGATCTCCCGAATCCCGGAGTCCAGCCGGTCCATGGCGGCGGAGAGCTCGTTCGATGCCTGCTCCTGCATCTCCACAGAAGAAGTGAGAAGCTTGTCGCTGGTCACGTCCCGAAAGATGGTCATGTACCCCAGAAGCTCTCCCGTCGCCGGATCCACGATCCGTTCCGTGGTCGACAGAAGAGAGAGTCCTCCAATGTCCATCACCTGGTTCTTTCGAACCTCCCCGGGAGAGAGTCCCTCGAGGATTCTCCGGATCCGGTCGGGATCCTTGTGGAAACGGTGGATGGACCCGCCCATGACCTCGGAGGCACCGACGCCAAAGGACTTCTTTATCTCCGATTCCATCTGGAAGACGATCTGCTTCATGGCCTGATTCATGTAGAGGATGGTGTTTCCTCCCCGCCCGGTCCCCATGTCGGGAGACGCGACGGCGATCCCCAAAGTGGGAATGGCATCGAGAATATGGAGCAACACTCGAGGATCCATCAGTTCCCGACCTGAATGGCTCCCCTTGCTCAAGGAGCTCCGCCCTTCGTGCTCCGCCCCGTTTCCTCGCCCCCGAATCTGCTCACGACACGATTTCGATGGAGGAGAACCCTTCCTGGACGCAAACGGGACGGGAGCGTCTCGAACCGGGACGAGCGGGGACAATTTGGGACGGATTGAGATTTTGGGGGACGTGGCGAGACAGAACGGGACGACACGGGAGAGCGCGGGACTTATTCGCTTAGGTTTTGATCTTATGCGGCCGGATTTTGACGGGCCACCATCCAAGCAGTGTCAATTTTTATTGACACTCCAGTTGGAGAATCGTAAAATATCTTCGAAAGGGGAAATCAAAATGGCAATTAAAGACAGAATCAAACTATATGTGGGCGAAAGACCCAATGAGAACGCCTTTCTTAGAAAGGAATTCTCCTCCTTGGGGAGTCGTACGGCCGTAACCGATGCAATTCGCGAGTTGATAGGAGACGGGTTTTTCGTTCGGGGAGGAACCGGTGTACTCGTGAAAGCAAAATATAACGACATCATAAAAGATTTTGCTCCCGTTGTCTCTCCGGATCAATTTTCAAAAGAAGTCTTGATAAAGATCGGGGTCGATCCTCAACCGAACAGCGCCCTTATCGAATACAACTCAGGAAAATCAACCCAAATTCCGGCATGGCTTTGTTATCGCGTCGACCGCCGGATCGTTCGGAAAATCGGCTTTAAAAAGAGATGGGTCCAATACGAATATGTTAAAAAAAGTCGATGATAAAACCCTGAGCGTCATTCAATCGGTCGTCACATCAGGCAGATTCATGCTCCCAGAATCAATGCTGGAAAAAGATGTTTTGGTTGCCGATGTCGTCGAGAGAATCTGCGAATTAGGCAAAGAGGATGGAGTTAAACTGGTTTTCTGCGGGGGGACATCCCTCTCCCAGGCCTATCAGATGATCGATCGAATGTCGGAAGACGCCGACTTCCGCATCATTCTCCCCGAGGATGTCAAAAGCCATAATCAGCAACGAGGGATTCTTTCTCAGATCAAAAAGGACTTGGTCCGCGCCCTGGAAGAAATGGGTCACCCTCTGGAGGGAGAACTCAAGGCTGGAAACGCTAATGCCTATATCATGGGGAACTTTCTCTATGATTCTCGCTTCCCCATTCATTATTCCTTGCGCCCTCACATCAAAATCGAAATAACCGCCTTCGAGCCGATCTCTAACATTCATGATCTCCCTCTCCGGACTATTCTGGACCGGATCGCAGGGTCGCCTTACAATAAGGTCGGTCGCAATGTTTCCGTGGTGAGTGTAGAGGACACCCTGGCGGACAAGGTTGTTTCCTACCTCCGGAGATCGGCCGCAGACAGGTCCGAGAACGTCAAGGGGAAACGGGACGACCGACTTGTCCGGCACCTATATGATGTCCACAAGATTGTTTCAGTCAGTCCTGAAACACGCGATCAGGCGCTTTCTCTTTTTGTTCATACAATGGAGCGTGACCGAGAAACTTTCGGAAATCAATTTCCGGATTTCAAGGAAGATCCTGCGAAAGTCCTGAGAGAAGAATTGGAATTCGTTACTTCCGATGAAACGAGATCCCAATTTGAATCCTTCGCTCAAACGATGATTTATGGAGAAATTCCAGAATTCAGCGCAATTGCCAAAGACTTTTACGATTTGGCTTCTGAATGCCTCGATCTCGTTCAAAACCAAAGTGACGCGCCCGTGCTTTCTTTCGAGCCGAAATGATGTCGTCTTGTGCCCATTCAATCCAGATGCGCCGCACCTCTCTCGGCATATCGCAGGTCGATGTGGCCAAGCAGGCGGGGATTTCGCGGGCAACCCTCATAAAACTCGAAGCCGGCGGAGATGTTTCCGTCAAGACATTGCTGGCCGTTCTTCGCGTCTTGGGGCTCGACATGATGATCGTTCGTTCTCATCCGAAAGACGGAGATATGTCCTTTCCCGGTCCTCCCTCCATCACCGGATCTGCCTCCTGACATTAGTCCTCCCACCGGATGGGATCGACCCGGTCGACCAGGGACTCGGTCATCCGCACCCGGGAAGAGTCGACACCCGAGGTCGCTTAACCACCAGGGGGGGAAATTTCGTTTTCCCAAAAGGGGGGTTTTTTACGCCCATAATTCCAGCCATGCACCCGTCATCTTCTGGAAGCCCTCCCCGGAACATTTCTCGGAACCCTATGCATTCCCTCCCGGGCTCCTGAGCCCGTTTTTCCTGGCAACCCGGAACATTCCCTCTTGCCGAAGAAAGACACTCCCAAGCTTTTCCGGAGTCTCTTTCTCCCCGACGGGACCGCTCTGTATGGATTAGTACAGAACGACCGGGGACCTCCCGAGACTCCTCCTGAAAAAAGTACTCAGTCAAAATACCTTAAATTTCCGGCAACGGATTTCCTGCAATCATTGAAAAGCCTATACAAGCCCCCGGTCAGGCCGCTCTCACATGCACATCCACGTGGACCCCGATCCGGGACAGCATTTTCACGAGGGCATCAATGCTGAACTTCTGGATTTTTCCCTTCAGAAGATCGTTCAAACGGGGCTGGTTGATCCCCAGTTTCTTGGCCGCCTCTCGTTGCGTCAATCCGGACTCTTTCACAAACCGGTCGACTTCGAGCATCAACCGGGACCGGATCATCAGATATTCGGCCTCTTGCTCAGAAAACCCCACATCCTTGAAAACGTTCTCCGACCCCTCTTCCCATTGCGCATTCATAACCGAGTCTCCTTCATGATACCTCGACCTTCTTCTGGCTCTCTTCGACCTTCCCCAGGGTCCCGTGAATCAGCGTCACCGTCTTCGTGGTATCGTTCTGGGTCTCCCGGATCGTCGAGCCGATCTCCTTGGTGGCGCGGATAGTCCGCTCGGCCAACTTCCTCACCTCGTCGGCCACCACGGCGAACCCCCGCCCCTGCTCCCCCGCCCGGGCCGCCTCGATGGCCGCATTAAGTATCCCCCACCAGAGGTGGGGGATTTATGATCGCTGGCCCCTCAAAGGGGCCTTATCGCGATCAAAATACTGAATCCCTTTTTCTTCTTTAACTTCCACTGTGTTTGCTACCCCAAGAAAAACGAAAGATGGGGGGCGAAATTCTGATCTCGAGGGTTTGAGCAGAGACCTTAATAGCAATCCCGGAATTCTCAAAGCGTGTGAGTCCCCCACCAGAGGTGGGGGATTACCCAAGTGAATTAA
>ACXJ01011343.1_pt1 | contig 10097 bp, 10 predicted proteins | sample 870861 | NCBI WGS metagenome assembly ACXJ01 (sample SAMN02954270, study PRJNA29437) | mine drainage metagenome | biome: terrestrial; feature: Richmond mine; material: biofilm; isolation source: combined biofilm from UBA (pink subaerial biofilm) and UBA BS (thick... ... | reverse complement strand
GTTTGATCCTGCATTGGTAACATACACATACNCGTTGGATGAGTCGAATNNNGCTCCATTCGGTCCTGATCCCACATCTATTGTTGCAATCACGCTGTTGGTTGCACCGTTGATCACTGAGACGTTGTTTGAACCAAAATTGGTAACATACACATACCCGTTGGATGAGTCGAATGCTGCTCCATGCGGTCCTGATCCCACATCTATTGTTGCAATCACGCTGTTGGTTGCACCGTTGATCACTGAGACGTTGTTTGAACCAACATTGGTAACATACACATACCCGTTGGATGAGTCGAATGCTGCTCCATACGGTACATATCCCACATCTATTGTTGCAATCACGCTGTTGGTTGCACCGTTGATCACTGAGACGCTGTTTGATCCTGCATTGGTAACATACACATACCCGTTGGATGAATCGAATACTGCCCCATACGGATATGATCCCACATCTATGGTTGCAATCACCCTGTTGGTTGCACCGTTGATCACTGAGACGTTGTTTGAACCAAAATTGGTAACATACACATATCTGTTGGATGAGTCGAATGCTGCTCCATGCGGTCCTGATCCCACATCTATTGTTGCAATCACGCTGTTGGTTGCACCGTTGATCACTGAGACGTTGTTTGAACCAACATTGGTAACATACACATACCCGTTGGATGAGTCGAATGCTGCTCCATTCGGTCCTGATCCCACATCTATTGTTGCAATCACGCTGTTGGTTGCACCGTTGATCACTGAGACGTTGTTTGAACCACTATTGGTAACATACACATACCTGTTGGATGAATCGAATGCTGCTCCATTCGGTCCTGATCCCACATCTATTGTTGCAATCACGCTGTTGGTTGCACCGTTGATCACTGAGACGCTGTTTGATCCTGCATTGGTAACATACACATACCCGTTTGATGAATCGAATACTGCCCCATACGGATATGATCCCACATCTATGGTTGCGATCACCTTGTTGGTTGCACCGTTGATCACTGAGACGCTGTTTGATCCTGCATTGGTAACATACACATACCCGTTTGATGAATCGAATGCTGCCCCAGCCGGAAATACGCCATTATGCGTATTCACAAAATTTCCGTTGAAAAGTGTGTTATTGACAAGGTCCAGAGTGTATTTTACATATCCTGAATTGTTCTGACTGCTGTTCTGAATTAACGGAGCGACACTGGTATTGGATTTGTTGCCTGAAATGATGGAATTATCACCATGATCAATCACCATGAAGAATGATGTTCCTATGAACATAAACGCAACAAACAGGACGGATATTGCCAGAAATAATTTTTTCATATAAAGAAATCTGGTTTATAAATATAATTTTACCTCTTTAATTCCAGCTCTTTGATTAAACTCTTTTTTAAAGAGTTTATCGCAAAGGAAAGCCCGTATTATTACCATTTGAAATTTTAAGGGCTTTCCTGCGAACCCCCTCCCCCGCCGAGCGGAGCAGTTTTTTTGGAACAAAAAAACCTACGGGTAGCTTTAGCTACACGTAGCCCCACGTGTGAAACACGGGGGGTGCGTAGCACAGGACACGGGGGGGTGGTGGACAGCCCGAAGGGCTGGGCAAAGCAGGGTAATAGCCCGTTGCGAAGCAACGAGTGGACGCTGAAAGCGGACACGGGGCTATCCCTGCTTAACCCTCCGAGACAAGCGGAGGCAAAAAAGGGGGGGAGCCCGAGCGAAGCGAAGGGCGGAGGGGTGAATTTTTGCCGTAGCGAAAGCCAATCCCTCCGTTCAGGAGGATTGGCGTGTTGAGAGTGTCCTGTGCTTCGCACTTGTGCGAGCGAGGCGGGGGTAATGCGGGGCTTTAGGCTAAAGCCCTTTCGCCTGAAAGGGCTGGTAAGCCAGCCGACTACGGAATAAAGGGTTTATCCCGAAATGGAGTAGTCGTTCTATGCGTGCAGACCGCCGATTATCCGGTTTTCAGATATTGGTCATTCTAAATAACATTTACGGCGGTCTGCTGGGCATTTTAAGGAATATGGTAAAATAATACCTTGAGGTGTCCTTTCGTGGCTTGTAGGTCAAATTAGAGGGGTATTTTATAATAGGCTATCCTATTCTTTCATTCAGGGTTTAAATCGTCCTCGTCCTTTCAGGACTGCGGGGGGGTTATAAGGAAAGGGTATAAATAAAAAAGAGAGTATAGAAGAGAGAGAAAGAGAGTATTAGAAGTCTAAAAGAGTATTAGAAAGTGGTTGTATTACCTCCCTATATATAATCTATACACATGGGTATGAATAATAATAATACAATAATTCATACCACTTGCACAAAGAGTTTCTAAAAGTATGAATATTACTTTTTTTTAATACACGGGTATTTTTCACGGGCTGTCCAGAATGTTAATAATTCATACACGGGTATACCAATTCACTTTTTATTAGGGGTAGTATTAAATATCTTTCCTTCCTAATAATAATTGTGATTGATATGAACGAAAACGAAAATGATGAAGGAATAGAAAAGGGGACACGTGCCTTGTCCCGCTCTAAAGATAGCCTGATAGGTCAGGAAATGACCTTAATACAAATAGAGCCTAAAGAAACAAAGATACCCGAAAACGAAACGAGAGAAGTCAATCCTATCTTTGCCCTATTTTAACACTACAGTTCAATTGAAAGTTTCTCCAGCAGTGTTTTCTGATCCTTTGTGAGTTCCACAGTACTGTGGGAGCCATTGGCGTAGACAACCTCCTTGATGCCCCTTATGGTTTCCAGAGTCCGGTTGTATGTCAGGCCGCACCTGTATGCAATCATTGCCATGATTGCATACCCGAGAATGGAGAGGAACACCTTCGCCCGTGTACCATCCTCTGTACGTGCATACAGAGGTTCCATGGCGGATTTTGAATGCATGAATGCCTTCTCAACCACATCCTTCCTTCTGTATATCTGCAGGATATCCGCCTCACTGATCTTGGTGTTTGTGAGTAGTATGAAGAATCCCATGCGTGATGTGTGTGACTGTATTGCTCTGTGCTTCAGTGAATATGTGAATGTTGATCCGGTGAATTTAAGCGATATGTACCTTCCCATGCCCCTGACAGATTCCGTGACGGACCGAATCATGTCGTTCCTGCTGCTGAACTTCACAGCCATCATGCCCCTGAGCCTTTTCTCCGCCTCCGAGAGTTTGGAGTAGAAGGATTCTATCCTTTCTGCCTTCCTCTTTGCACTGTAGTACACAATGTAACGCATCTTATTGATCATGAATGATTTGTGGAATATTGTATCCTCACCATACTGCATGTAGTTCCTGGAGCTCTCTATGCCCGAGGACTTCTTCAAGAGATCCGTATATACGGAGAGCGTACCGGGGACTGAAGCGATTATGCCGTGATCCTGGAGTTCCTTCACGTTGGATTCGGAATAGAAACCCCTGTCCATGACAATCATCACTGAACGGATGCCGAAATCCTTCAGTTCCATCACAAGATTGCTGATGGCTGAAACCGACACTATGTTGCCGGGCATGATCCTGTGGTGCACCGGTATTCCGGAATCCCTTGTCACTGCCAGAACAAAGTTGATCTCCCTGTTCTCCCCGTTGGAATGATAGTAATGGCCGTACTCTGCAAGATCATTATCCTTTCCGTAGTATCGTATTGCACTGAGATCATATACTATGCCTGAGGATCCGAACTCCTTCACTATGCGTTTCGATATGGCCTTCTGAAGGACTGCTGCAATATGGGGACTTTCAGAACCGATGAAATCCACCAGATCACGGTTCTCCTTCACTGTGCCATCCCTTATGCCCGTATGCATTTCAATGGAACCGGTGGAACCGAACATGTCCATTGCAGCCAGTACAACGATTCTCCTGGCTGCCTCCCTCATGCTGGTGAAACCGCTTATGGCAGGTATGAAATCATCCATTATTCCGAAATCCTCCGCATATCGGTACATTATGTATGGCGCAGATTCCAGAAGCCTCCTAACCATGATCCGCTTCCTCGGTTCCTGTATCACGGTTTTTCCATCCACGGTAATCTCCTTTCCAAGATACACAGAATCCTGTTTCACTTCCTTAGTTCCCTTTATCCTGTGGTTTGTCACACGGTAAACGTAGATGTTTTTTCCCTTTGGAAGCCTCCGGGTGAATGTCATGTAGTGATAATAACACTACAATCTATAAGAATCTTTTCCTTCACAGACACCTTAAAACAGCTTATTTGAGATAGAATGTAGTGTTAATCAGGGGAAAAGATAGGCTTGACAGTTTGATCAAACACGCGGAGCCTCTCAGCACAAAGTACAAAATTATGAATAATATACCAACTACAAATATAATTATTGCCGTCTCAACCACATCAATTACGGCAAGTACTAATCCCACTAGAAGCATGATGATCCCACATTCATACAGTATCTTGTGATAAATCATTATCCATACTGATCTTTGTAATATGATTGTATGCAGCGTCTTCCAGATGTTCATTTCGAGTTAGTATCAGCCTTCGGTCAGTTGCATAATATCTATCCTTATTTTTCTCATAAGATGCTACAACCGTTTCGCCACTTGCTAAAAATGAGTCAATATCCCTAGCCATGCAGATTTAATTGTGCCGGCAATTAATAAAGTTTTCACGCATACAATATAAATTTGGCGTAATATAAGATACTTCAGAATCAAAAATATTCAAAAATTTTTATCAAATCACTCAATATAACTATGAAAGTGTCAAAAAGTTGTAATTATATTTACATTCAATGGTAAATGGTAAATTAGATGTAATGTGGATTGTGAAAATACCGTTACGTATAGGTTTTACAGGTGAAGAGGAGACCTTGCCAAAAGGATAAATTATCTCAATTGAAAACGAATATGAAATATTATCCTGAAGTTACTCGGGTGGCTTAACCAAAGGCTTATCCATCATTTGATATGCTTGCATTTCACCGTATACGGCTTTAATGGCATCAACTTTACCAGAGAATTCGTATTTTTTGGATGCCAAATCTACTCTTATAATGGCTGTTTTGGTTAGCAGACCCTTCTCTTCATAAGTAATATTTTTTACCTGTTCAATGGGAATTGCAACAAAACTATTCTTTTTAAAAACCAATCCCTTTGATTTGTACCACAGTATACGCCTGTCAGTTATAACAACTGTATATTGATCACCCTGAAAGCTAACCGATGAAGGCGACGAGAACCTTACATTTTCCCCAGGTGCTAAAAATTGTTCTACTCCCATTCTTATCAATAGAGCACCCGATGATTATATATAAAATTTTTTAGTGATTTCGCAATAATAGCACACCTAAATTGAAAACTATCTTTCAGGACTCGGTTGCTAGGAATAACATGAATTAACCATCAATTCATTCCTTCACTCTGAACCGCACCAGCGGGAGCTTCAAACAATTATGATTGGTTATTGAATAATTCATACTTTCTGATCAGGTCAAGGGAGTATACTCGTTTCACCAGACTAATTTGATTTAAAATGTCATCCATTTTAATGTGTTCCTTAGTCCCCTTCTCAACGGACTGGAAAAATGCCTGTTGTGTGGCTCTTTTAAAAAGGTAAATAAGATCTGCGAAAGAGAAACCCTCAGTCCTATGGGCAATAAGACTTGCGTCCACGTCCCTCGAATAATATCCCTTATTAAGCTGATCCTTTATAATCTCTAACCTGTCAAGAGACGATGGCAGGGTAACGTATATTTTCTGGTCAAATCTGCCTGGTCTGAGCATTGCAGGATCTATTTCCCAGGGCAGATTCGTGGCGGCGACTATTACAGTTCCCCCGGTGTTTTCCGTCATCAGCCGGTTGATTTCAATGAGAAGTTGAGTAACGCCTCGCTTAATTACACTCTGGTCTGAGGTTTCTCTCCTTGGAATCAGCGACTCCACCTCATCGAGAAACAACAGGTTGGGAGCGGTCTCCCTGGTTAGCCTAAATAGATCTGCGATGTTCTTTTCGTATCTGCCAAAATATTCGTTATATAAATAAGCAGGATTTAATTCTATGAAACTTATTCCTGCTTCCCCAGCAATTGCCTCGGCAAGAAGGGTTTTCCCATTGCCCGGAGGACCGTAAAGTAGAACTCCTCCACCTAAGCTAATTCCGAACTCTCTTGAAAGATCTTTATAAACAAATGGATATATCAAGGTGGCCCTGAGATTTCTCTTAATTTCATCCATGCCCTTCAGGTCAGAAAACTTCCGAGTGGGGTTTTGTATAAATCGTGCGCCAAGTTCAGCAAATTTTGGGGAATAATCGACATTCCCCTCTTTAGTTTCTTCCTGTTTGCCCGGTACTAGAATCTTCTGATTAATTAACGATTTAAGGGTGGATACTCGCTGACCAAGTGAGGATGCTGAATCGACATTTATTGTGGAAAGCGACTGGAGTATTTCATTCAGGCAATTTTTAGCATCATCAAAATTTTTACTCTCGGCAGATACACACTCCATGAAACGGTCATAAGCCTGCTTGATGATAAGGTCAATATCTGCCTGATTTTTACTTCTCACCAGCTTCCACCTCACTGTCGAATATTTTTGCCATGGGATATACCTTTTTAGAAAGGAGGCCATCTTTAACCGTGCTTATTTCAACTGTTATTACAAACTGGCCGGGCACAACCCCTACTTTGTTCAGTTTTTTTTGTGCCTTTGTTGAGAAGAAGAGATAGTCCTTGATGTTATAGGCTGGGTAAAAAATAAATTCTACTTCTACCCCAGACAGTGAACTGTGCATTGGAACATATGATTCATCGAGCGAGATATTATCCGCAGGGTTTACCTCGATTATTTTTCCCTGAACTCTGGCATTGACTGATAAGGCATAGGGACCTCGCAACTTATCTGGGCTCACCTGCAAATAGCTGTTAGATGCATCACGTCTTTGTATCTTGCCATCAGTATATCTCAGCATTGATTTCAAAATTAGACTCAATCATTTTCCTCCCATTTGATTTATGAATCAAGAGTGAAATATAACCTCAATTGATGTTTTCCTTATCTCTGTTCATTGATTTTTTGATCTCTTCAATCATCTCATCGAGTTTGCTTTCTGACGAACTCTCAGCACTTTTTTCACCAGTTTTAAATTTATTTATTATCTCGTCTACCTTGCTGTCAGAGATACCTTTCGAATCAATTGAACTCGATATCAACTCAAGCTGGCTGGAAAGTCGATCCTCAATCTGTTCGGAGACCGACACTATGTTTTCAATATTCTGTTGAACTTGCGTCATCTGCTTCTGGGACATCTGGCTGGTGGAAAGATCCTTTGAGCTCTCTTTCAGCGATGCCCAAACGTCCTTGGTAGTCTTTGCGAACTGCAGGCTCAAGTCAACATTGTCCAAAAATAGCTTGTAATCCTTCAACCCCCTAATTGCCCCGTCGATGTTAACTATATTGGCTGCGAATAGCCTGGCCTTTGGCATATTGTTAGATTCTATTGAAAGTTTTAGATTTTCAACATTCTTGTCATAATTTTTCTCGTACTGGCGCAGTGCCCTGTCTATGTCGCTTTTCCATCTTGAAATCTTGGATCTCTTTTCGAAATTCTTCTCATCTTCGGATTTCCTGATCTTGATTGCCATATGAATCATGTGAAATAAGGTGTCATTTATATTTAGTTTTGCTGCATAGCTACATTTTTCTATTCTGCTTTTAAGCTATACCTTTTCCACATGCTATCATAAATGTAAAAGAAGACTCATACGGGAAGCAAATAAAGCAATCAAGAAATCTCACATTTTCGGGCAGAAATTACCTGACTGCTGCAGTGAAGAGAGCATATCTTTGCTCTGAATCCTGCCAGAATTCTATCTGATTAAATCCGCTGTCCCTGAGCATTCCTGAGAACTCATCGATTGAGTATTTGTATGAGTTTTCTGTGTGTATTGTTTCACCCTTCTCAAAGTTGATTTTATTGCCTGCAATGTAAAATGTCTGCTTTTTTGTGGTCTGAAGATGCATCTCTATTCTTCCCTTGCTCTCATTGTAAAAGGCCCTGTGAACGAATGCGTCTCCGGGAATTCCAGCACCCAGCTCCCGGTTGATTCGTGAAATTAAATTGAGATTGAACCTTGCGGTCACCCCCTTGCTGTCGTTGTATGCCCTTTCCAGTGTCTCCTTATCCTTCTTAAGGTCCACTCCTATGGTGAGAGTTTCCCCTTCCGATAGAAGTTTCCTGCATCCTGAAATGAAGCCTTTTGCTTCCTCAGGTTCCATGTTGCCTATTGTGGATCCAAGAAATACTATGCCCTTTCTCCCCGGGATATTCATCTGCCCCATGACGTCTGTGCTGGTGTAGTCTGCGCATATTCCCTTCACGGCGATATATGGAAAATAGGTGTGAACCAGCTTGACGGCATTCCTGAGCGCCTCGATGGATATGTCGACAAATATCAGTTCCCTGGGTCTGATAAACCCCTTCAGGAGCATAAGTCCTTTTTTACCGTTGCCGCTTCCAAGTTCAACAACAGTGGCGTCCTCTCCTATGGCCCTACCAATATCATTGCGCCGGGTCTCAAGTATCTCCAGTTCTGCCCTGGTTAGGTAGTATTCCGGCAGCTGCGTGATTTCATCGAATATCCTGGACCCTTCCTCATCGTAAAAGAACTTCGGACTGATATTCTTGGGTACGGAAAGGAGACCCAGTACAGCCTCCTCCCTGAAGTCAGAAAGTTTTGGCTTCATATCCACTATTTCATCGCTTTCCTGCAACTAACATCAGTCCCTGCATAATCTGAAACCTGCGAACTGCCAGCGATCCTCCGGATGGTAGAAATTGCGGTAAGAAAGCCTGGAATGCCCATCTGGAGTAACGCAGCTTGTTCCGCGAAGAACCATCTGGTTCGCCATGAATTTTCCATTATATTCTCCTATTGACCCCGGAAGCGGTCTGAATCCTGGATATGGAGAATATGCACTTGAAGTCCACTCCCACACGCCACCTGGCCCTGCCATCTCCGTTTTCCCAACCGACTGAACATCCGGGTGATAAATCCCGCTATCAAGAGTGTTTCCCTGATGGTTCAAATCCGCAGCCCTCATGGCGTATTCCCACTGGGATTCCGTTGGCAGTCTGAAACCTGCCCACCTGGCATATGCATCAGCTTCATAATATGAGACATGCACCACAGGTTCATCCGGATCCACCTTTCTCCTTCCTGAAAGGGTGAAGTAATAAAATTCACTGTCATGGTTGTCCCAGTAGAGCGGGGCAGTCCAGTTATTTCTACGTTTCGCAACCCAGCCATCAGAAAGCCAAAGTTCAGGCCGTGTGTATCCTCCGTCCTGTATAAATTCCATATATTCTCCATTGGTGACAAGCCTGTTGCTCATACTGAATCTGGGGATCAGTTCTCGGTGCCTGGGTAACTCGTTGTCAAAGCAGAATCCATGCCCGTCATAACCTACCGTTGCAATTGCTTCGTCGTATGATAGCCAACCGGAAGCCCGCACCTCATCCTTCCTTTTTTTAGCTGGCTCAGTATATGCAGGCAGGTACGGCGACACATAATAGTTCATCTTTATATCCATCATGAGCAGTTCCTGATGCTGCTGTTCGTGGTTTATTCCAAGAGCCATTCGTGCCTTTACCTCCTGGAGGCCATCACCCTTTACATTCCCCATCAGGTCTGATATGGCTTCGTTAACATGGGCCCTGTAATTCAGTACATCATCGAGATCCGGCCGGGAAATTGTGGATCTCGTGGGTTTCGGCAGAAACTCACCCACGGTCTCATAATAAGAGTTGAACAGATACATATACTTCTCGTCAAATGGCCTGTAATCCCCATGGAAAGGTTTCAGTATAAAATTCTCAAAGAACCATGTTGTGTGACCGAGGTGCCATTTTGGAGGACTCGTTTCCGGTGTAGCCTGCACCATGTAATCATCCCTGTTCAGTGGCCTGCAGAGTTCCAGCGTCTTTGATCTGGTATCATTAAATGCTAACAGAAGCTTCCTTTCCTCTCTATTATCAATGGATTGATTCGACTTCATTCTTCACTCCCACGTGTANAACATNCTGTCCATATTTACCCCTGCNGCGACATTTTGCCAAATCTTCCGATGCAAAACCACGTATGTGT
>ACXJ01011142.1_pt1 | contig 10158 bp, 9 predicted proteins | sample 870861 | NCBI WGS metagenome assembly ACXJ01 (sample SAMN02954270, study PRJNA29437) | mine drainage metagenome | biome: terrestrial; feature: Richmond mine; material: biofilm; isolation source: combined biofilm from UBA (pink subaerial biofilm) and UBA BS (thick... ... | reverse complement strand
CTGGAGGACATGATCTTCATCATGAATACAGGATCAAAGTTTGGCCTGCCACCCTTTTCCGTATCGTTTTTGTAAAGATCGGAAAGGAGTGGCTTGATCCGATCCCAGTCTATTATATCCTTCATGTCTGAAAGCCTGTCACCAAACTTCTTCAACTGTTCATATTTCTCGCGGAGACCGTAATTCATTATGTCCATGGATAATGATCGGTATCGCATGAATAAAGCTTTTGGTTAACAAGTATCAGGATTATCCACTGTAATGCGGATTATTAAGAGCATGGATACGTGAAGTTGGGTCAGNTGATACTGGTAATGTGATGGTGGTTTTTAGAAAATGTCTATTATTTTCGTTCCATGCACATACTACCATAATTTTTATATATTCTATGGATTAGACATCTGAATCATGAATACAGAAAGACTTGAATACGGAAGCATGGGTGCTGGACTAATAGTTGGCATATTGCTGCTGGTCCTCCTTGGTTGGATTCCGTTCACAGGCTGGATTATTGCCGGTTTTGCAGCGGGATTGGCTGCAAGAGGCTCAATCAGGGGACTTTTCTCAGGGCTCATAGCTGGGGTAATAGTATCGGCTGTTCTTATTTCCGTAATTCTATTCATAAATGTTGGAGACATAAACACAATATTCAGCTATTTCGGCACCAGTTCCATAGTAGTTTCAATCTACACAATTGTGATGCATCTTGAGAACTACGGATCACTTGCACTCATCAAGGCCATAGTAATCAATGGCATCGCCATACCTGCAATTGGCGGGCTTGTTGGAGGAAGCATACTTTCAAGGGGATACATGGTTGTGGAGCAGGAAGAGCAGGAGCAGCCTGCACCAGCGCATGCCCAGGTCGCAGCAGAACCAGCGGGAAAGGAGTAATATTAAAGAAATCCTGACCTGCTCCCGAATATTTTTTCCGATAACCTTAGGTTGTCATACTCCCTGTCCATCATCATTATTGAAAGACCATAAGAATCCCTGTAGAATTTCTCCACACCGAAATCCTCAAAGTAGCCGTAGCCACCGTGATACTGGATTGCTGCTTTTGTTGATGTTCGTGCGAATTCTGTGCTTCTAAGCTTCAGTTTCAGGGCTTTTTCGTCATCCATGGATTCCATGTTATCGAGATAGAATTCCATTATATCCATATCAGCCAAGAGTTCAGATATCTTCCTGGAAACAGGGCTGTAATCTTTCAGGCTGTGGTCAAATGTCTTCCTAACTGTTACGTATTCAGAAACTTTCCTTAGTGCACCTCTTGAAATTCCAAGAGCGATGGCAGAGACACCTGGATCCATGGTTGAGAGAATTTTATCCAGGGTTTTTTTCTTCCACCCTTCTATGATGTGGAAATCATCAGAGTCCACGCTTACATCCCCATTCCTCAGGCCCCTGAATGATAATGGTTTTCTCTCCTCCACCATCCTTAAGCCAGAGAATATTACGGCTGCTGATTCCTCTGATACTGGAGCGATCAGTATATCCGATCCGGGTGATGGGACATTTTTGAGTACCCCCTTTATTCTGCCGCTGGACTCACTCAGTCTCTGTGCAGGTGGCCTTGCAGATGCAAAGGAACCAGTCAGGCATGTAACTTTGAGGTTACCCTGTGCTACATCCTGAATCTTCTCTCTGGAAGCACTTAGAAGGAACTGGCCTGCAATGGAGTTTGTGATCAGTAGTTTTGCAGCAACGGATGGGCTGTATGAGGCAAAAACCTCAAGCATTGCGAAAAATGATGACCTGTCTATTCCCGAACCGCCGTCCTGTGGATCGAAGAGGGCACCAAGGAAACCCTGGGTTCCCAATGCCTGGAGAATGCCATCATCTATTCCATTACGTTCAATTTCCAATGCCCTGTTGCTGATATTCTTCTGGCAAAACTCCTCCACTGCCCCTCTGATAAGGTCTGAACTTTCGGACATCTTACATCTGACCTCCTTTCAGAAATGTACGGGCTATTACCAGTTTCTCGATCTCACTGGTTCCTTCCCAAATCTCCATTATTTTTGAATCCCTGAGGAATCTTTCAAGATCACCATAAAGGCCTGTATCCCCTGTTATTTCCATTGCCTTCTCGCATGCAAATACGGCAGTTTCAGATGCATAGGCTTTTGCCATGCTTGTTATCTCTTGCTTTGGCTGGAAATTGAAAAGATATGATGCAGCCTTGTATGTCAGCAGCCTGGAGGCCTCTATTCTGGTTGCAATATCCGAAAGCGTGAACTGAATATCCTCTGTAATTTCAGATTCTCTGCCGCTTTCCTTCAGATTTTTAAGGTATCCGAGCACATGATCAAGTGCACCCTGGGCAATTCCTATTGACTGTGCCGCGACGTATGCCCTTGAAATGTTGAAAAATGTCATTATGTAGTAGAAACCCTTGCCCTCCTCACCGACCAGATTTGATGCTGGGACCTCTACATTGTTGAGAATTAGCTCTGCAGTATTTGTTGCCCTTACGCCAAGCTTTCCAGTGAGCTTGTTCCGAGAGAATCCCTTAAGGTTTCCCTCAACAACAAGAACGCTAAGCCCATGATGCCTTTTGCTGTCAGGTCTCGATGTTCGTAGGAGCATAACAAAGAAATCTGCTATCTGGCCGTTGGTTATGAACATCTTTGAGCCATTTATGACATATTTTCCATCCTTTAGCTTTGCCTCTGTCTTGAGTCCTGCAACATCACTTCCTCCACCGGGTTCTGTAACTGCAAGGCCCATAATTGCCCGGCCTTCCTGAACAGGTTTGAGATATTTTTCCTTCAGCTGATCGGATGCAAAGAGCATAAGCACCTCGGACCCAAAGAGGCTGACTGTGGCTGCAATGCCTATTCCTGGGTCCGCTCTGCACAATTCCTCTATGGTGACGAGCATTGACCATGGATTTGAGAAGTCTACCATCTTTGAGGCCATAGCCTTCTTCCAGACCTCCTCTGGAAATTTCTCTTCCAGATCATATTTTCTGGCAATTTCCGGAGTTATAGCTGAGAGTGCGAATTCTCTAGCTCTATCCCTTGCCCTGTTTATCTCCTCTGAAAATTCAAAATCCATCTACTCACGCTCCAATAGGACAGAATACCCCTGGCCTCCGCCGACACAAAGGGTGGCCACACCCCTCTCCTTTCCCTTTTCATGAAGCTCCCTTGCAAGTGTCCCTGCAATCCTTGCCCCAGTTGCTCCCAGGGGATGCCCTATTGATATTCCGCCACCATGAATATTCACTTTACCATGGTCAAGGGACAGCTCCTTCATTGCATTCAATACCACAACGGCAAAAGCCTCGTTTATCTCCCAGAGATCGATATCATCTGCCTTCAATCCCTTTCTTTTGAGCAGCTTTCTGGTTGCGGGCACAGGCCCTTCGCCCATGATTGTGGGATCGACTGCCGCCCAGGCAAATCCTGTAACTTTTGCAAGCGGTTTCAGGCCATATTCCTTTACCTTTTTGCCGGACATGAGTATGTCCATGGATGCCCCAGCATTAAGGGGTGATGAATTCCCTGCTGTTATGACCCCGTCACTCTTGAAGGCAGGCTTAAGTTTGGACAGCCCATCAACAGTTGTATCTGGCCTTATGCTCTGATCCCTGTCAACAGTCACCATGTCTCCATCCTTTTCCACATCGATGGGAACTATCTCATCTCTGAAATACCCGTCGTTCTGTCTTTTTTCTGCGCGCCTGTGATATTCATCAGAGTAACTGTCCATTTCATTTCTTGTTATGCCTCTCAGTGCAGCTAGCTTCTCCGCTGTGAGGCCCATATTGTAGGAGGTGTTCATATCATACTTCCTGTACTCCGGCCTGAGAAGGAGTTTCAGGTTGGGCTTAAGAGCATCATTATTTGAAAGCGGCACATGTGTCATGTGCTCCATTCCTCCCGCAATTACAATATCAGATGCCCCGGTCATTATTTCCATTGCTCCAATTGATATTGCATTAAGTGAAGAGGAGCATGCCCGATCCATGGCCATTGAGGGCACATTGAAAGGAAGCCCGGCCATGAACACCGGGTGGCGGCCTCCATATAGCCAGTTTTCTCCAGTCTGAAGGGCACAGCCTACAATAACATCATCTATTTCTCCCGGGTTTATTCCTGTTTCCTCGACACCTTTTTTAATGAGTGTACCAAGGACCTCATCCATTCTCACTGAATTGAAAACATCCTTCTCCGGGTCATTTGGCCTCGACCTGGAAAATGGGCTCCTCCTGAATTTTACGAGATAAACTTCGTTTTCTTCCGACATAATATCAACATACAATGATCAATACTCAATAGATAACACTTTCAGGTAACTCTCTATTGACATTGCGTACCGTGTGTTTAACTGGCACATGAAACTTGGAAAAATATAAGGCTGAGGTTGCCCTAAAGAATTTGAGGATAACTATGGCTTACAACGTGATTGTGCTAATCAAACAGATACCAGACATAGACCAGATGAAGACAAATCCTGGAACAGGAGAGCCTTTGATTCAAAATGTACCGCTGAGGATGGAAAATCTCAGCAAGAATGCAGTGGAGGCAGGTGTAAGAATTAAGGAAAAGAACGGCGGAAAGGTCACTGTCATCTGTTTTGGAACTGAAAAATCGACAGCTGTCATGAAAGAAGCCTATGCTATGGGTGCTGACGAGGGATATCTTATTACTGGCTATGCGGGAAACTATCCATCAGTCACAGCAAATGCGCTTGCCTCAAAGATTAAGGAAATACCACATGATCTGGTGATCCTGGGCAACCAGTCCGCCGACAGTTATACCGGTCTTCTCCCTGGAAGCCTCTCCGCAATTCTGGGTGAGCCTCTGCTGGGAAATGCCATTGACATTAAGCTTCAGGAAAAGCTGGTATCGGTTGTTTCTGCACTTGAGGACAATAATCTGGAAATTGCCACTGAAATGCCTGCAGTGGTTTCAGTTGCCCAGGAGATCAACCAGCCAAGGCTTCCCCCAGTTCTCCAGATCATGGCAGCTGGAAGGAAACCAATAAACCAGGTTGCCGCCTCCAATTTACAGGTGCCTGAAGTAAAGACTATTTCCAACAGGGCACCTAAGAGCGACAGGAAGAGAATAGTTTACGAGGATCCCGCCAAAGGTATAGAGGAGGTTTCAAACGTAATCAGGGAGGCGATAAGATGAAGATTATTGCATTTTCAGACAATAAAGCCATACTATCTCAGATCATATCGAGATTCCGTGATGAGGCAGAGGTACACGCCATTACACCGGATCCGGATTTCATTTTAAAATACGGGGCCTCTAAGACCTTCGGACTTAAGGGCGACGTTCTCTCCGGACCTGTTTCCAAAGCGATTGAAAAAATGTATCAGTCAGGGGGATACGATCTAATTGCAATCGGGTCCACAGTGACAGGCAGGGAGGTTGCAGGACTGCTTTCTGCGATGCTTTCCACCCAGGCTGTGTCTGAAGTGAACTCCTTAAGCTTCAATGGCGGAAAGGCGACAACATCAAGATTCTTCTATGGGGGAAAGAGCCTTCTCACTGAGGAGTCGGTGGCAAAGATTGCAGTTGTTGCTCCGGGTTTAGCTGAAGCAACTGAATCCTCCAAAAAATCAGACATTACTGAGCTACAGCTTGAACCCTCTTCCGTAAAGATCGTTTCCAGAACAGATAAGAAAGGCGGCTCAGTTGACATAGAAAAAGCACAGGTGATCGTTTCAGTTGGAAGAGGCCTGGGAAAAAAGGAAAACCTTGAAAAAGTTGAGCCCTTTGCTAAGGCAGTCCATGGTGAGATAGCTGGCTCCAGGCCGGTTTGCCTGGATTATGGCTGGCTAAGCGAAGACCGCCAGGTAGGGCTTTCTGGAAAGAAGGTGCAGCCCAAACTCTACATTGCCCTTGGAATCTCAGGACAGATACAGCATATAGCTGGAATGAGAAATTCAAAAGTTGTGATTGCCGTAAACANGGACAAATCTGCACCAATATTCGAAGAAGCGGACTACGGGATAGTTGGAGACCTTTTTGATGTCATAGGAAAAATAAAAGACAAACTGGCGCAATAAATAGCGCCACTTTTTTTTATGTTGTTATTCCACCAGGTTCTCGCTAATTAATTCAGCAACATCCTTTATTTCCATTTGACCTGATTTATCAGTGCCGGACAGGGCATCCTGAAGCATTGGCATGCAGAATGGGCATGCAACTGCAAGTTTCTTTGCGCCAGTTTCAAGTGCCTGTTCTATCCTCAGTGAACTCACTTTCTTCTGCCCCTGGACCTTATACCAGTAATTGCCGCCACCTGCTCCGCAGCACATGCTCTTCTCCCTTGATCTCGCCATTTCCACAAGATTTCCTGTTGAACTGACAATATTTCTTGTGTTGTCAAACTCTCCGTTTATCCTTCCAAGATAGCAAGGATCGTGCAATGTCACAGTATCCTGATTTTTCTTAACCTTCAGTTTTCCCTCCTGTACCAGCTGGGCCAGAAACTGGCTATGGTGAATGACCTCCGCCTTCAACCCGAATTTGGGATATTCGTTCCTGAAAGTGTTAAGGCAGTGCGGACAGGCTGTGACTATCTTCTTTACATTGTTTCCTGTGAATGTCTCCATGTTCTGAAGGACAAGCTCCTGGTATCTGCCTTCCTCGCCAATTCTCCTGGCCGTCTCGCCGTTGCACTTTTCCTGCGAGCCAAGTATTCCATAATTCACTCCAGCCTTGTTCATCAGAGTTAAGATGGTTCTTGCTGTCTTGTTGTCCCTTGGATCAAATGCCCCCATGCATCCCACCCAGTACAGTACATCCTTGGAATCATCGAATTTGGGTGCAATGTCAAGAAGTGAGTCCCTGTCTGAAGGGCTGTTTCCAAGCGGATTCTGTGTGTTGGTGAGATTGTTGAAATACTGTGCAGTAAGTTTGTCGAATCGGTTCTCCATAACAAGTGTCTTCCTGGCCTCCATAACAAAGGAATGTGGATCTATAAGGACCGGGCATTCCTCCACACAGGCCTGGCAGGTTGTGCATGACCATGCAGCATTTTCCGTCAGCAGGTTTGGAACTATCTCCACATCTGTGTAGACGCTCTTCTTCACATTTTGTACAAGGGCTCTTGGGCTCAGGTCAGTGCCTGAGAGGAATGCAGGGCATGCCCTTTCGCATCTTCCGCAGTCTGTGCAGGCAAGAGCGTCCACCTTAGACCGGATGCTGATCTCCCCTGTGCTTTTTGTTCCAACCTTAAAATCAAAGTTTCCGGATTCAAGTGCCTCCGAGAGGACAAAGGGGGTAGGCATCTCCCCTCTCTTCCTTACCTTTTTGGAGCCGATCATTGTCAGAGACAGAATCATGTGGGAAAGCTTTGAGAATGGGAGATAGGCAACTATGGCGAAGGCTGTCAGGACATGTATGATCCACATCCATCTGTATAGGGCAATTCCGGCGGCAAGCTTAAGGCTGAAAATTCCATAGAAGTAGCTGAGTCCCCATTCAACGAATCTGTACTGGTCATATGGAACTCTTGCCAGATATACCTTCAGAGCCCCCAGGAAGAAACCCTCCATTGCCAGAAGAAGCAGAGAGAGAAGTATAACATAATCCTCATTTTTTGTATCAAGCCTGGTCTTTTTTCTCAATCTGCGGTATATACCCATTCCTATTCCGGCAATCAGAATTACTCCGCCTATGTTGGCCCAGACTTCGAAGTTCAGGTAGAAATCTCCAACAAGAATTCCATGCCCGGTAATACTTTTCAGGATGTCATGCGACAGAAAAATCAGTGATGTGGCTATGAATAGTATGAGTATTCCAAAAGATATCATAAGGTGCATTATTCCTGCATACCTGTTCTTCACAGTCTTTCCATGGAAGAACCCGTATCGGAATATCTGGGAGATTATATTTCTCCAGTTCGATGTGAAATACCCCCACATTACCTTTGCGTTAACGCCGAGTTTTGCGTAGGTTCTGTACCACCATATTATTATGAAGGCAAGTGCAGCAAAGGAAATCACGTAGTCTGCAATGAGTTCCTGTGTGTTTATGAAGAAAAGAGTCTGGCTGGCAATAGGTACTGTCATCTACCCCACATTAGATAAACAATATAATGATTATTCGTCATTAGCCTCTGACAGGTAATCTGTTATTTTGATTCCTCTTCAGTCTGTATTTGGGCGATTTGTTTCCTTCTCTATGTAATCATCTGAAATCTAATCATGCTGTGGAGAATTAAAACATCTCAGCCTTTCAGGAATTATGAATGGCCAAAAAAACCTGATGCTTTCCGCTGCCAGAACCAAACTGTCAACTTAAATAAACATGATACCGATCAGCATTTATGAAACCCTTGGAGATTGACAACAGCATTGAATTCAGAAGATCCAGAAAGAAGATCGCTGGTGCTGTTATCGCTGTATTCGCAGCTGTCATTCTGATCCTGATTGTCGGTGGATTTAATTCTGCAGGTACCGTTAATGTCCTCTGGATCAGGTCTACTGTCAATACCAGCGGTATTTCATATACCTCGAATATTCAGGAAAATTCCCATACATTTCGAACGGGAGGGAAAACCGGATTTTCATTTTCACTTTACAATCCATCCGGGAATACTGTAACCATCAGTACAGTCTCCTCCGACACAGCTGGATTTACCATTATATCTGACAATCTTCCATTGACTATTCTGCCGCACAGTTCAGCAACTGTGGATGTTGAGGTCAAGCTTCCAAAAACCACATATGCCGGTGACCTTAACTTGACCTTCACTTGAAGAAATAAGTGACAAGATCGGGAATGTAAATATTTTCTCTGCATGATTAAATTAGATGTCTTTAGAATGATAAAATAAATTAATTCCTTATCAATTACTGAAGTGTATATAACTAAACAATAAGATTTCAAGGTTAACAAATATATTAAATACCTTCATAATAAAAATAACACTGAAAATCTCAAAGCTGGAAGATTATAATATCAGAAACCCATTATGGATAGTGCGGCCGGAATATCTTAAGGTTCCTTTGCCTTCCGGGGAGAATTATGTCAGAATCCGGGAGACTCTTAAGGTCAGAACCCTTCATACAGTCTGTGAAGAGGCGAGATGCCCCAATATTGCGGAGTGCTGGGGTGCGGGAACTGCCACTTTCATGGTGATGGGGGGGAACTGTTCACGTGGATGCAGATTCTGTTCTGTTACACATGGAGGTATGCAGCCCCTGGATCCTCTTGAGCCAAAGAAGGTCGCTGAATCTGTCAGAATTATGGGTCTGGATTATATCGTTATCACATCTGTTGACAGAGATGATCTCGAGGACCAGGGTGCAGGCCATTTTGCTGCGGTTGTAAAGGCTGTCAAGGATATGAACGTAAGGGTTGAGGTGCTGATCCCTGACTTCCGTGGTAACCATGAACTGGTTGAGAGAGTGGTGTCATCAGGGCCAGATGTTGTGGCCCACAATATTGAGACAGTCAGAAGGCTTACTCCTGGTGTTAGAGACGGGAGGGCTGGATATGACCAGTCACTTTCCGTATTACGTGAAATTAAGGAGCGACACAGAGCGATGATAACAAAATCCTCACTGATGCTGGGTCTTGGAGAAACAGATGATGAAGTGAAGGAAGCGCTTCGCGACCTTAAGGATGCATCAGTGGATATCGTAACAATCGGACAGTACCTGAGGCCCTCGAGAAAACAGCTAGAGGTTGTGGAATACTGCCCAGTTGAACGTTTCAAGAGGCTTGAGGCCATTGCTTATGAGATGGGTTTCTCATTCGTGGCCTCAGGGCCACTTGTAAGAACATCATACAGAGCGGCCGAAGCATGGTCAAAAAGGAGGTTGGAAAATGTCTGAAGAGATGGTTGAACACAGTGATAAGGAAAGAATGATCAGGGGATTTGGAGCTATGGTGCTTGCAAGAATCCTCAATAACAAGATAATGACAGCCCAGAGGCAGGGTAGAGTCGGGTTCTTCACCCCTACCAGTGGGCAGGAGGCAGCGCAGATAGGCCTTTCAATGCATCTTCGCAAGGAGGATATCATATACCAGTACTACAGAGATATGCCTATGATGCTGCATATGGGCGTCCCTGTTGATATTATTATAAATCAGATTTACGGCAATAGTATGGATATTGCTAAGGGAAGGCAAATGCCGAGCCATCTCCTCGCGCGGAATTACAACTTCATGTCTGTCCCAA
>ACXJ01011310.1_pt1 | contig 10177 bp, 16 predicted proteins | sample 870861 | NCBI WGS metagenome assembly ACXJ01 (sample SAMN02954270, study PRJNA29437) | mine drainage metagenome | biome: terrestrial; feature: Richmond mine; material: biofilm; isolation source: combined biofilm from UBA (pink subaerial biofilm) and UBA BS (thick... ... | reverse complement strand
GGATATGCTTGATGTCATTGCTATTTCGGGAAATGATCCAAACTCCAAAAAATCATTCATTGCCTTAAGAATTACCCCTTTTTCAAAAGAATATTTTTGCAGTTTGTTAATTTTCAGACCCTGTGCATCAACATATTCTTTGAAAGAGAAAGGGTACACAATATATGTGAGGTTCCTTCCTGCAAGTGAAGTGGCTATTTCGCTACTAAGTAATTCAGAAGAGGAACCTGTTACTATTACACGATACTTCCCAGTATCGTAGATCTTCCTGACCCATTTATCCCAGTTCTCAACAATCTGTATTTCGTCAAGAAAAACGTACATTATCCCGTCAGAATTGAACAGCTCCCTATGGGCTATAAGAAGGTCGTCTAGATTGATAGCTGTTATTCCAACAAGTCTCTCGTTCTCAAAGTTGATATAAAGGATATTATCTTTCTTAACGCCTTTTTTTAAAAGGTCATTCATGCATTGAAACATTACATAGGTTTTTCCCGATCGTCTTGACCCGGCAATAGCAATTATCTTATTTGATTCTAGATCAACTTTTATATCACGTTCTATAAGGCCAGGTATTTTGTGGCCATTCCAGAGCGTTAAAACGTACTTGAAATCTTCAACTGTTACCATTATTGTATAGTATACTGTACATATCATTATAATTTATGTTTAGTATGATGTACAATTTGATAAAGTTTTAAAGGGACTATAAGTGATGTTTCCAGCATAGTGAGACAATGATAAAATAATTTATGGATCGTGAGTCTAAATGAGGGTTTAGATATAAATGTGGTTCATATATCTGGCATGTATACTTCATTGTGGTGATATTCTCCAAATTGCAAATCTGATGGATTTTTCCTCAAAAAATTTTAATAACAGGAATTTACCAATCATATTTCAATGCAAAAAACTTCTTTGAGAGCTCGTCAAAAACCAAATTTCTTTTTCTTAATTCAAATGAAATACTGTTTTAATTATTGCTTCATTTGTAATGGTAAAGATATAATTCAATTTCATCACACTATCCTGAACAGCTTCATAACTCCGGGATATTAGTATACCGTTCATTCTTCTGTTAGTTGTGATCAAAGCTAGGACAACACCACCTCATTCCTCTAACAATATAAGGATGGGACGAATTTTAGAATCATCAGAATCGGTGAATTTCGCCCTTGTTATCACAACATCGCATGGTTTAGGAATGTTCCCATCCCGAGTAATCACCTTTTTCCCAGAGCTGTTTCATCTTCTCTTCCTAGGCATTTTGTACAAAGGCTTCTAACTCATTTGTTTCTTCAGTACTTTTATGAGATTAAGAATGATCTCGCTATAAGTCTCCCGTCGATATATTTTAAGTTTTTTAAGAGCATCTACAACAGACCTGTCCAGTTGAATCGTTGTGGATTTTGATTTAGGTATTATATGTCATCTATATTCTACATATAACGATTTATGTGCTTATACACGTTATGTACCGTAATACGTTTGAATTATTTGAGTTCTGGATTACTTGCAAACGAACTTATTTTAATAATTTCGTCAATAGGATGGAACTAGGATAATTATAATGGACCGGTCGGGATTTGATTAATTTTTTAAGCGAGTAATTACTGCTTTACATGAATATAAGAAAACTATCCCTTATCTCATAAAGCCCAAACATTACTGCACCCGTGTAAAAATTGACGAAAAGGCAAGAATTATATTGCAATTATACATTGGCTATACAAGGTATATACATGGATTACACAACCATACAGATTAGCCGATCTACAAGAGAGAAACTGAATGGGCTAAGGGCATACAAGAGAATGACATATGATGAGTTGCTGAATGCACTCATTTCACTAATTCCTGAGGGTGATGATGAAGGAGTTTACACTGAGGATTTCAGGGCTTCCCTGCTTAGGGGTCTTCTTGATGTGAAAGAGAAGAAGACTCACACATTAGAAGAAGTGAAGAAACAGTTGGGAATTCAGTGACAAACTATGAAGTTGAATTTTCAGAGGAATCTCTTTTTCAGCTTCGAGGCCTGGACATTCCGGTAGCCAAAAGGATTATCCGGAAAATAGAAAGCACAAGAAGTGATCCGCACAGGTTCTTTGTCAGGGTGGTCGGGAGGACTGAGTACAAGCTGCGAGTCGGTGACTACAGAGTGATTGCCGACATTGAAGAAAATAGAAGAGTTATAGTTGTCAGTTCATTGGGTCACAGAAGGAACATCTACAAATGACAACCCTTCCTTTTAAGATAGTATTTTAAAATCGCAAAAGCCAATTTAAGTAAGAATAGACCGTTCGGGATTTGATTAATATTTTAAGCGAATGTTATTATATCAACTATTGGAGTTTTAATAACTTTCAATTCTTACATTTTCTATATCCTGGAAATGTTTTATGTTTCGTGTAATTAGAATTTCATTTCTTCTTGAACAGATGCCCGCAATCATAGAATCCTCTGGATCGATTACCAATCCACTTCTTCTTTTTTGGGCGAATATTCTCCCAGCCTCTCTTGCTGAATCCTCATCAAAACTTATTATTGATAGACCATTAAGTATTCTAGTTATCTTATTTCTTTCCTGTTCCTGTTTAATGCTAAGGTTAACCCCAACAAATAATTCAAAAATTGAAATCGAGGTAACTGCGATAGTATTCCCTGTTTTTTCAATTTCATCGGCTTTCCTTATCGCATCCTTATCCGATTTCATTATGTCAACAAGGAACGAAGTGTCAGCAATCATGATTCACCTATCTCCTTTTTGATCCTATCCATTCGTTTCCCACTCGCTTTCCTTAAATTTTTAATATTTTTCTCTAAAGACCCTCTCTCTTCTTCTTTTAAAATACCCTTTAAATCAAGTATATTCGTTTTTTTTGTGAGTCTATTTATAACGTCTGTAAAGCTTTCATTTCTAGACTTAAGTTCTGATAATCTAAGGTATGCTTCATCAGAGATTGATATGTTTTTACTTCCCATCAAATCCACACACATATATGTGTGTAAAATATAAAGATTTTTCCAAATTGTAACATATCTGGTCTCATTTTTGACAGACAAAAACTATTATCCACTGATTAGTAATGAATGGGTCTGTTAGTACCTTCCAAACTCTCTCTGTGGAACAACTGATCTCGACTTCTTTCTCAGCTTTAATTCCATATTTAACTTAAAAGATATACAATAATATTCTTTGCGCAATGGACCGGTCGGAATTTGATTAAAGTTTTAAGCGAATACTGTTGAAGGTTCTTAGGACAAGAAGCTAGTTGCTGTTCTAGCATTATACCTGGGATTGATACTTATACCTGATTAGAAGTTTCCCAAATAGAAAAGAAAAAGCATATTACGGCACTCACAGGGCTGTTTCTATACCAAGCTTCCTGGCTGCTGCATTAAGTTCACTGTCAGCCGAGCAGAACACAGTCGTCCCCGCTTCAATACAGGTTTCCAGCTGAATTGCATCTACAATGTATATGTGTTGTTCAAGAACTGCCTCGACAGCTTTCCTGATTATCTGGCTACTAACAGGATATATTTCAACCGAGGAGGATCTTTCAAGTGAGCCCAACTCACTTAGCATTGCTTTGAGACGGTTTCTCGCGTCGATACCCGTTTTCCTGGAGTATTTGTCAAAAACAACAGCCGCCTCGCCAAGGTTGATCTCAGACAGGCAAATAACTGTCTCACCCCGCCGGGCTTGATGGAAGTAGCTGTCAGCTATGGCGCTGTTTTCCTCCTTAACGTACCTTTTGATCAGTATACTGGTATCAAGATAGACGTGAGATACGTTCATTTCGCATTTCCCTGACTTCTTTTTCTGAGTACACTCTACCAGTGAGATCAGGCCTGTTCCTCTCTACATCTTCCCCACTCATGTATCCGCAATCGAGATTAAGTTCCTTGCAAAGATCACTTAGAATCTCCGCTGTGGAAAGGGAACGAAGTGATTTTTCGATGTAGTCGCTTAGGGTCCTTCCTTTTTTCAATAGGGCCAGCTTTGCGTTGTCCACTACGGGTTTTTCTACCGATACAGTTATCTTGGTTTTAACCATCTAGCCGTATATATGGTAAACCGTATTAAGTCTTTCCACAAACTTGGTTCTTAACCGAGAACAGATTCGACAGCTATAAACAGGTCTGACATACTCCCACAGCTGAAGATTGTGGGGGTTCTCATCTTTGCTTCGGTTTCGTCTTCATCCCTCACGGTCCAGTCGGTTTTGCGGGACCAATTACCGAGTCTTGAAGACGCTCCAGTCCTGAACGTTGCCTCTTTAGGTATATCAGTGCTCCATTTGCACAAATTCAGAACAAATCACACGTGCATCACGCCGAGGTACCTCAATCCTTCAGAAATAATTTTGACTACATAAACAGCATATTTTCCATCCGGGTCGAGATCCGGATTAAAGATAGTGACATCAGCACCAATAGCGCCCGGTGCCAAGAAGTTCATCAATTCAGCAAGATGATCACCTTCAAAGCCTCCTTCATCAGGACTATCAACAGCAGGCATCACGCATGGATCCAGAACATCAAGATCAATATGAAGGCAAAAGGGCTGATTATATACAAGGAAAAACACATCAATTTAACGTCCTAACAAGTATATTTTATAATAAAATTACTAGTCAACTCCAATTAATCTCATATGAGTTTTTATTAGATTTAAGTTTTAAGTGAATAGAACAGATCCTTTTAGACACAGTGAACTCCCTTTTTACTATCTGGCTGCCTATTTAATGTGTAAGTTATCTTAATCGTATCATTGACCTTCGGTCGAATGTTTTCCCGATCCCGTTGAAGTACTCTATGAACTTCACGACTTTTTCAAGAGTTCTTGCTTTGGTCTTCATTCTCCCGACCTATTATTCTCCCTTCGAGGATGCTGAACCACAACTCTACATAGTTCGGGATGTGGAGAGTAACGTTAACAAATCTATATCTGATGAAGTTCAGATAATGGCCCCTTAGAGAGTAAAATAACTTCAAAGACATTGGGCATTGTTATTTAAGCAAATACTTTATAAAGTAGTTACTATATCTTGTATATGTGGATGCATTCAGTGCTCTCGCCGAGCCAAGGAGACGCAAGATAGTTGAACTCCTTGCCAGAGAAGGCCGTCTCTCCGCGAGCGAGATATACCGGAAGTTTGACGTAACAGCCCAAGCTGTATCGCAGCACTTACATATTCTCCTTGATGCAAAACTGCTAAGGATGGAGAAGCGCGCTCAGCAGCACATTTACAGTATCAATCCGGAGTCGATAGAGGAGATAAAGCACTGGGCAAGTTGTATGCATACCTTATGGAGTGAGTCGTTAGGCAGGCTCGAGGAAGTCCTAGAAGAAGAAAAGGGTACTAAATAAGGTGGTAAGATGTCTGAGAAAAAGAAGCAAAATAAGGAACTGACAATAACGCGCATTTTAGATGCGCCAAGGGAACTTGTGTGGAAAGCATGGACAGATCCTAAGCTTGTAGCAAAATGGTGGGGCCCGAGAGGTGTGACGAACCCCACATGTGAATGGGACGCCAGGCCGGGAGGAGAGATCTACATAGTGATGCTCGCTGGGAAGGAGCTGGGACCCGCCGAAGGAATGAAGTGGCCGATGAAGGGAACGTTCAAGGAAGTGGTGCCGCAGAGCAGGCTGGTATATACCAGCGGCGCCCTCGATGATGTGGACAGGGGCAGCGACACGTTCATAGAGCAGACCGTGACGATAGAGTTTGAAGACCTGGGAGAGAAGACCAGTATGAATCTGTACCTCGTGGTCACCAAGGTCGAGGGACCGAAGGCTTCTGATGCAATGCAGGGAATGACAATGGGCTGGAACCAGCAGGTGGATAAGCTCGCAGAGGAACTCCGTCGCATGCAAACGGTAAACGATCAAGATGACTGAACATGGGGAAAAAGGAAACCAATCAAGGAGTGAAGGGATTCACTGACGAGGAGCGAGCCGCAATGAAAGAACGCAGCCAGGAGTTAAGGACTGCGCGCCGGAGTTCAGACTCCAGCAAGACAGATGGAGAGAGCACCGTACTTGCAAAGATCTCTGAAATGCAGGAACCGGATCGCATTATGGCTGAACGACTCCAAGCAATCATCAAAGCCAATGCGCCAGTTCTATCACCGAGAACGTGATACGGGATGCCTGCGTATGCCAAAGACGGTAATGTTGTATGTTTCTTCCAAAGCGCTCAGAAGTTCAAGACGAGGTATGCAACATTGGGTTTCAGCGACAAGGCGAACCTTGATGAAGGCTCAATGTGGCCAACCTGCTTTGCGCTGAAGAAATTGACTACCATCGAAGAGGCCAAAAGTAAGGCTCTCGTGAAGAAAGCGGTGGGACAAGTATGAAAACAAGTACGAACTCTTTTCCGGAAGGCAATTCTCCGTCTCAACAGATAGACGCAATAATCATGGAATCGGCTGACTGGCGTGGTAAAACATTGTCGCAGCTACGTTCCATAATCAAGAAAGCCACTCCTGCCGTGACAGAAGAAGTGAAGTGGAAAAAGCCCTCAAAACCGTCTGGAATTCCTGTCTGGTCCCATGACGGAATAGTCTGCATAGCGGACATACTCATGAATTCTGTTAGGCTGACATTCCCCAAAGGCGCCCAGATAAATGATCCGATGAAGCTCTTTAACACGCGTTTGGATAGCAAAACGGTTCGCGCCATCGATTTTCATGAAGGAGACTCCGTGGATGAGTCTGCCTTGATTACACTCATTAATGAAGCAATTTACCTGAACACCTCGAAAATTCGCTCTAAAGGGAACCAGAATGGTTAAGAGAGGCGAACAAACTGTCCAGCAACGAGCCTAAACTGATTTCCCATTTTTTCCTAAAGTTATTCAAGTGAACGTAAGTGAAAACCGCATATAAGAAAAACCAAGCAGCAGCGATCACCAATAACATGTAATGCCAGTTAAAAGTAATCGAACACAATACAAAAGCTAAGATTAAAATCGCAATGTCAGGTGCAAGGACTTCTGCAACAATCCTTTGGCCCATGCTTGATTAAGGTGAATCCTGATAGATGGTTAAGCTCTCGTCGTAATCAAACCGCCTCAGACGAAAAGTTGTTTAGTTTTTGCAGTTAGGACATCACACGCGGCGAAACTCAAATTAATAAAACAGACTATTATATATAAAATTCTCTCTATATCGACGGAAGTTTGGTAACTTTCGGCAATTATAATTCGTATGTATAGCGATTTCGAGAGTCCCAATGATATTGCGTGAAAGGAACAAAGTATTTCTTAAATGAAAGAACTGTAAGCGGATATAGAGCCAGAAGATACAATTCTTATGTTATGTGGAGCTTACATATCGAAAAGTGGAATTGAATTCAATGAGAGGACCATATTAAAATGGTGGACCGGTCGGAATTTGATTAATGTTTTAAGCGAATACAGAGAAACGTAAATAGAATAATTCCGAGACGAACATCACCTTAGGGCGTAAGCAATAAATACTGTGGTGAATTATAGTATAATATAGTGATTGACAATGCCAACGACGATACAAGTGAGTGAGAAGTTACAGAAGGAACTGTCAAAACGTAAGTTATATAACAAAGAGACCTACGAAGAGGTTATCTGGGATCTTATGGAAGATTCCCACGAACTGGACGAAGAAGCAAAGAAAGAACTGGTTCAGGCTCGCCAGGAGATCAAGGAAGGAAAGTACCATACCTTGGAAGAGGTAAAGAAGGAACTGGGCTTTTGACCTATCATGTAATATTTTCTGATCTTGCTCTCAAGCAATTGAGAAAACTTGATAGGGAAATCGGACAGAGAATAATCTCAACACTTGACAGGATAAGAATAAGACCCGATGCTTATGTCAAAAAACTCGTTGGCGACGAAGGATACAGGCTTAGGGTGGGAAACTACAGGGTGATCTTGGACCTTGACAAGGAAAAACTGATAATTCTGGTGTTAAGAATAGGCCATAGGAGGAACGTTTATGATTCGTAAGTCAGTTCATCGCTCCGCTGGTACTTTTATTCAGAGTTTGATTGCCACTCTGGAAACACTTCTGAATAAACACGTAATGATCCAAATCAGTGAGAGCGATCTGGACATCGAGGACGGAAGGGTCAGGAGCGTAAGAGACTTCCTGAAAGAACTCTGATAATACTTCCTTGCGTCGTCTTTGCGAGGGGGCTGCTCTAAACGTTATTTTCTTCTTTCTCTCGTTTGTGTCCAGATTGAGCCGTTCATAGTGCTTAAAGAAACATATCCGAAAGTCGGCTTTATTTATGTCATAGAATTTATTGCAAATATGACAATTTCTAACAACATATTAATTTTTGCTCTTGATTGATCTTCCTGGAAATTAAAGCGAATTCATATTGAACACTGTAAGCAATGTTTCCTTTATCTCTTATTTTTTTCCCTTTTTTTCATCCATTCTTCATGGAATTTCCATAGCTCACGCTGTCATCCCCCTTCTTTTTCATCCTTATCATGCACATGAGGTAGTGCCCAAGACACATGAACATGCATTTCACCCTTACCCTCGGGATAGTGGTAACGAAGACATGACCGCCATGGAATATTGTCTTGATGACGGAATATGGTCTTCACCCCTGGTTCGTTTCCTCGTTATTCTCATATTCCGGCGGATGCTTTCCAAAGGAAGTTTGCATCCCTTCAGAGATTTATCCATGGTTGCGTCTATCCCCCTTCCTTCAACACCAAAATATCCCTTGTCCTTGTAATTTATGATGCCTGGTATAGAAAGATCTATCTTCGAATCTTGAACGGATGCTGTTGTCACAGCATAATTAGCAATGATGTCATGCTCAACAGTCTGTGACGTGTGTAACTTGTGCCCGAAATGTGCCTTCTTGTTCTTCACTGTCCATGTCCCATCCTTCGATCTCCTCGTCTTCGCATTCCTGCGTTCATCTTCCCGTTCTTTCTTCTTCCTTATTCTTTCGATCCTCTTCACCGCCTTCATTTCCCTATTTGATCTCTCAATTTCCGGTTTTTCCTGATAAGGTGGTTTCTCAGGAAATTCCGGATCAATCGGTATCGTACCGTCACCTTTCTTTCGCTTACCATGACCGGGATCGGATTCAATGAAAGTGGCATCCTGTATAGTGCCCTTCTTGACCGTTATTCCCTTCTCCTAGAACTGCTTCCATATTGATTTCCAGATCTCCTTGTCCTTGTGGTTATTGGCTATCCTCTACCTGAACAGCCAGATGGTTCTTGCATCCGGCACGGATTCCGGATAGTCAAGAAAATTGATGAATCTTATGTTTGAGTAGAGCTCGATCTCCATGGCCTCATCAACAAGGTCCGTATAGGGACTGGAGGAACATGATCTTCACCATGAATACAGGATCAAAGTTTGGCCTGCCACCCTTTTCCGTGTCGTTTTTGTAAAGATCAGAAAGGAGTGGTTTGATCTGATCCCAGTCTATTATATCCTTCATGTCTGAAAGCCTGTCACCGAACTTCTTCTACTGATCATATTTCTCACGAAGACCGTAATTCATTATGTCCATGGATAATGATCGGGATCGCATGAATAAAGCTTTCGGTCAAAATAATACAAATTATCTGCTGAAATACGGATTCCTGAGAACATGATCATGATAATTTAGTCTGGATGGTACTGAAGATGCGATAGGGTTTTTAGAAAATGTCTATAATAAACAAACAGGAAAAATTATTGTGTACTTTTCAGCACCAGAAACCTGATGGGAAAAATTAGGATTGCGAGATTCATCGCGTTGGAACTCCTATTAATTGTTGTGTTTAAGGTGTGGTTCTTATCGTCTTCCTCAGGGTTTGGAAAGAAAAGAATGGACCGGTCGGGATTCGCTTAATGTTTTAAGGGAATACTATGAACTTATATTTGGTAAACCTTTTATCAGGACGCATTATAACTGAAATATGGTCTCGTTGGATACAGAATCACCAGAGGTTAAATTCTGTGTAGAGAGCTATCTAAACAATTATGACTATAGATTTTCAGTTGATCGCCAAGACGTTAATAATGCATTCATCAATGAAATAAAAGAGATAATTAATCTGGCTTATGAAACAACAGTAATTGCTGGGGGTTTGTCCAAGCTTTACGAATTTGTAAGGAAAAAGTTCAACGAAAGAAAGGAGAAAGAAGTGCAGAAATTGGCTCAGGAAAATAA
>ACXJ01011224.1_pt3 | contig 10209 bp, 10 predicted proteins | sample 870861 | NCBI WGS metagenome assembly ACXJ01 (sample SAMN02954270, study PRJNA29437) | mine drainage metagenome | biome: terrestrial; feature: Richmond mine; material: biofilm; isolation source: combined biofilm from UBA (pink subaerial biofilm) and UBA BS (thick... ... | reverse complement strand
ATTCGAGGACAGGCAGAGGATCATATTCTCATTCAAGCCCAACGACCATGAAGTGCACCTCGGAATACCGGTCATTGATGCAAAAGAGTGTTTGCCAAATCCGTTCAGGGACATAAACGCCTTTTCAGAAGCCTACATGACAGCGTTCTTCGGCGAAAAAGTAAGCTCAGGAATCCAGCTGCAGCAGACTCCTGCCTTTTTGCAGGAGATAGCGTCGCAGAGCTCAGACTGGAAAAGCTTCATGAAAGCAATCAGCGAGAAGAGGAAATCCGCATCCAAGAACCAGATCGAAACGCTCAACGCAATAGAGCAGAACGTCAAATCCTTGGTCATAGAGGACATGGGGAATGTCGAACTTGCGAATGAGAGCACAGTCTTCGACTTCTCAACATTGCCTACGAAACAATCGCAGAACTTCTATGCAGAGCTGATGCTCAGGCAGATTTACAGGGAGATGGAAGCACACACACGAACTGATGTGCTGATCTGCATAGACGAGGCCCACAGGCTTACCAAGTCATATCACACCATCCTAGACGTGATGGTGAGAGAGATAAGAGACAAGGGAATGCTCTGGATTATCACACAGAATCTCATCGACATACTGCCGGAGATGAGGGCAAACTTCGGCACAAAGTTCACTTTTAAGCTCGGCGATGCGGACTTGCAGATACTGTCCTACAACCAGCTTGTAAGATTTTCCGTCTCAGTGCTACAGCCCAGGCAGTTCACCGACATAGAATTTCCTGAGAGCCAGTCATTCACTCCGGTGCTGACGTACATTTCAGACGGCACTGAATACAGAGAAACGCAGAAGATTCTTGCAGCAGTCAAGGAAGCAAGGATGGAAGAGGGAATTGGAGGGAGAGGGAAGGACATAGACTACAAGGAGGAGATTATGCAGATTCTCAGCGAAAGAATGTCCTACGCAACCGAAATGGGAAAGGAAATATCGGCGAAATACGGAATCAGCAAGGATCAGGCGAAACTCAGAATAAAGACCATTCTTGAAGAGCTGAAGAACAACAATGAAGTGGGAAGAGTAAAGTATCTCAGGGAAGGAAAGCCAATCGTGATGTATTATTCAAAAAGTCCCAACCTAACGAATCTTCACACAGGAATGCAGAGCCAGGCAGTTGATATCCTGAATGAGCTTGGTGTATCCGTAAACAGGATATCTACCACCGGTGAAAGAGGAGCATTCGACATAGAGACTGATTTCTTCGTGGTGGAGATCGAGACCGGTCTGAAACACAGCATGGAAGACTTGAAGGAAAGGATAGCGGAAACCAACTTGAGGGTGATAATAATTGTTCCCAACAGTGAGCTTATTGATAAATATCAGGGACTTGGAGAACGAGTCTTGGCGATGACAATCGATTCCGTGAGGAAAATGCTGACAGAGCCAGTACGCTCAAATCAGGGAAAAGATTTGTCAGCGTAAGGCTTTAATATTTCTTGTATAATAGATTAGTTGATGATAATAAAAAATCGTGGGGCAGTACCTGTAATAGATAAATCAGCTTTTGTGGCGCCCAATGCAACTCTTGTTGGAAATGTGCGAATCGGACGGGATTCCAGGATAATGTACGGCGCTACACTGGACTCCGAGGAATCCAGAATTGACGTGGGCGATTGCACAATTATCTGTGAAAACGCAACACTAAGGGCAACAGCCGTGGCGAACATGAATCATCCCGTCCTTTTAGGAGATCATGTGTTTATTTCCCCTCATGCAACGCTTCTTGGATGCAGCATAGAGCGGGCTTCATACATCGCAACAGGAGCGACAATTTTGCATGGAGCGACAGTAAAGGAGGGTGCAGTCGTAGCTGTGGGTGGAATTGTGCATGCTAAGACTGTGATTCCTAGCGGATTCATCGTGCCTCCGAATATGATCGCCATAGGCGACCCCGTTAAGCTCTATACACCCAATGTCAAGGAACTTATGCAAGCAATAAAGACCAATGAATTCTCAAGAGAAGCTTTCGGAGTTGGCACCGGCTGGAATAATCTGGTTGAAAAATATGTCGAGGTCACAAATGTTAGATCGGACGAGTTCAAGAGCCATCTGGATGATGAGATTGTAGAAGGAGACCCTAAGAATCGTTGAATTATATCCATTTTACAACAGTTAACCGCTAACCGTTATTCCAAGCAGGTTAACCATAAACTTATAACTCTTTGCTTCCAAGTTCAATCAATGATCATCTCAATCGCCAACCAGAAAGGAGGATGCGGAAAAACCACAACCGCAGTAAACCTTGGCTCAGTACTGGCAAGAAAACACAAGGTGCTGCTTATTGACATAGACCCGCAGGGCAATCTCACAACATCGTTTGGCGTGAATAAAGGTGAACTGAATCGAACGATGTACGATGTGATGCTTGATGGGGACCTTGAGAAAGCTGATCTGCTCCAGTTAAGATGGCACACATTTTGATACCCTTTATCGATCAACTCACTTCACCTCTTTGATGTTTTTCAACATATTTGCTTTTGCTTCATTTCTCATTTTCATTTTCTCCCTTCTCTTTTTCAAATTTTCATTGTATTCTGACCTGAATGCAGAATCATTCAGGTATCTCTCCCTGAATACTGCCGGAGGCATGTATTCAATGGATGAATGTGGCCTCACATTGTTATAATCACTGAAGGCGTTTTCTATTACATTCACGCCCTCAGAGAAATCCTTGATCTCTATTACCCAGATATAATCTGTCTTAAGCGACATGTGGAATGATTCAATATCTCCATCCTGTTCTGGCGTTGATTTCTCAATGAATTCCTGTGTGAATCCCATTGCTCTGGCATGTTCCATGAAATAATGGCTGGTATATTGATCCTCATTATCGCTTCTCAGTGTTATTCCTGTAACATTTGCATCAGGATACCGTTCAGGATGCCTCAATGTTGAATTCTCAATGGAATTGAGTGCATCCTTCCTGTTGCATGTCCTGGAATAGAAATATCCAATCCATTCCTTTGTGAAACAGTCCTTTACGTTGAACAGGTATGTCATACCATCGTTTATGGTGGGAATATATGTCAGATCCGTTTCCCAGAGCTGGTCAGGTCCAATAGGATGGATCAATTTCTTCCACCCTTTCCTGTTCATATGCCTGTGCGGTTCAAGGGAAAGATTCTCTTTCTTCATTATTGACAGAACAGTCTTTGGGTTCAGGCATATACCTTCATTACGGAGCATTGCCCATATTCTTCTATAACCATAAGTAACTCTTTCAGAGCATATCTCTCGTATTCTCATGACAATTTCATCCGTTATGCGTGTATTGATGATACGAACAGTGAAACGTTTCCTGTTATAGTATGTCCTCCTTGGAATTCCGATGAGATTGCATGCCCTTGACAATGGCATATTCACAATCAATTCTTCAACAGCCGTCATCTTTTCCTCCCCTGTTGAATTTTTTTTAAAGCATCGTTTGCTATGGCAAGATCAGCAATTGTTGCCTTGAGCTCCTCAACCTGTTTAACATATGGATTCTTCCTTGCTTTTCCTTCAAGTCCTGATCTAGCACCTGTAAGGAACTGTTCTTTCCATATCTGGTAGGTTGATGGAGATATGCCATACTTACGGCATATCTCAGTTATGGGTTGGTTTGTTGAGAGTGATTCGAATATGATGTTGTATTTCTCCTCCACGGTATATGTCCTTGTTGTCATGATCACATTACCTCCCGAATATTCAAAAACATTGCTGTCAATGCAATGTTCGCATGTGGAAGGTGCAGGAGATTTGAAAACCTCCCCCTCCTTGACCTCCCCCTCCAATTATATATTATTATAAATATACAAACCGATACTATATTGTGCCACTTTAGAGTGGGGCAGACCAAAAGCCATACTCAGGAAAGACAGCATTGACATTGTTCCGAGCGTTATTGACCTTGCGGGAGCAGAAGTGCAATTATCGGGCAGGATGGGCAGGGAATACATCCTTGCCAATGAACTCAAGAAGATGTCAAGGCAATACGATTTCATCATTATCGACACACCGCCGAGCCTTGGCGTATTCACCATAAACGCGCTGGTGGTGTCAGATTACGTTCTAATCCCAGTGCAGGCAGAATTCTTTGCGCTTGAAGGTCTCACACAGCTACTAAGCGTTGTGGATCTCGTGAACACGAGGCTTGGTCGAACACTGAAAATACTGGGAATGGTCGTAACCATGTTCAATTCAAGAACAAAATCATCGAATGAGGTGCTTGAAGATGTCAGGAAGCATTACTCGAAGCACCTGTTCAGAACCATAATACCGAGAAATGTTACCGTGACTGATTCAACAATGACCGGAGAGCCAGTGGTAATTTACAGGAAGGATGCTTCTGCCTCAAAGTCCTATGTTGAGCTTGCAAAAGAGGTCGAAAACAGGTTAAGGGTGAAACGATGAGCGAAAAGAAACGAAGAGGTTTGGATGACCTTATATCACTGAAGCCCACCAATGTTCAGGAACGGAATGCTGAGCGAACGGAACATCGGTACACGAAAACTATCGGGTTCAAGGTCACAGACAGGCAATACGACACTTACAGACTATATTCTAAGTATTATGGTCCCAATGAGCTAATAGAGAAGTGGAGGAACGACTTGGAGAAAATAGCACGGGAGAAAGGGCAGGAATTGGAAAACGTTGAAACGGAAATCAGGAAACGGTTGAACAAGTAACTGTTAACGGCCTTCCAGTTCTTAAAAGTGCATTATATTTATTAGCAGCCACAAGTTACTTAAGGCATGGAAGAAAAATATGGATGTGCAAAGTGTGGAACGGAATTGACATTGACTAGAACCTGATTTCCCGTCTTTTACCACCATTACATTTTAGCTGAGCCAATTGTTTTCGATGTTTCTGGCATAGAAATATTTATTATTAATGGTGGTATATACCACCATTACAGCAAAGGTTCAGACGATCAGGAAGCCAGTCAATGGTTATGTTTACGTGTATGAGAGAACGCCATACTATGATCCGGTGATTAAGAACACAAAATATCATTACAAATATGCAGGAAAGGAAGATAAGGGTGAGGTAAGGAAGGTTAGATCGGTACTGCCCAGAAGATCACTCGTCTATGGGCCATTTATTCCCTTGCTTGCCATTGTGAACCAGATTGGCCTTCATGGCATGCTGGAATCATATCTTACAAAGGAGGAAAGCAGGAAGATTCTGGCAATGGCAATATCAAAGGTGGTGAGACCTTTGCCCATGTCTTCCATACAGACATGGTATGAGGGCACATATCTTTCCACCTTATTCCCTGTCAATATAGACTCACGGAGGAACAGCGAACTCATGGATAAGATCGGTTCTTCCGATCTCTACCGAAGGTTCTCGCATGATCTCATAAGGAAACTGCATCCCGGCAATTCCCTTCTCTATGACATCACATCGATACCGTCATATTCAACCGCATCGATATTTGAATATGGTCATGCAAAGGATCACCAGGAACTTGAGCAGATAAATCTCAGCCTTGTCATGGAGAGGGATCGACAGGTTCCATTATCCTTTGAGATATATCCGGGAAGCATACCTGATGTCACAACGCTGCGAAGGACTGTTGAGCATCTCCACCCTGTTATTTCAGAGATTGCACTGATCCTAGACCGAGGTTTCTTTTCACTGGATAACCTTCGGTTACTTGATTCAGCAGGATATGTCATTGCTGCATCATTCATGCGGAAGGAGATCAAGGCAGTGTTTTCAAGTGCATCAAGAACTGTTGACAGAGCAGACAATATCATAATGTACGAGGGAAACCCCATATTCTGCAAGCATGTATCGTTTTCAATGGATGATCTGGATCTGCAGGGATATTTCTATCATGATGTGAAGAGAGAAAGTGATGAACGTGCCGATCTGCACAGGAACATCATGGAACGAAGGAAAAGGATCGAGGCACTGCAGGTGAGGAAGGGAATGGGAAAGATCATAGAATCCATTGCCGGTTCATTCCTGAGGTATATCACATACAGGATTGAGAATAATACTGTTGTTACCAGTGCAAAAGACAATGCCATATCTGCTGCAGAGAACAGGATAGGAAGGTTCCTGTTAGTATACAATGGTGAATACTCAGGTTCCAGTTGCCTGAGTGTATACAGGCATAGAGATGCAATAGAGAAGGCTTTTCGTGTACTCAAAACAGATATGGATATTTTTCCACTCAGGGATCATAAAGAATCAACCGTACGTGGATCTGTGTTTGTGTTCTTTCTTTCGCTGCTAATAAGATCGGCACTTAGAAGGGGCATGGAATCTACCAAACTCAACGAGAAATACTCCATGGAGAGAATGTTCCTTGAGCTTGAGAAACTGCATATGATTGAGGATCAGAACGGTGATCTGAAAGAGCTGGAGAGAACGAAAAAACAAAAGGATATTCTAAATCTCCTGAACTCGGTATCGTGGTGGTAAAAGCCGGGAGTTCAGGCTAGAACTAAAGTGGCTAAACCCTCAGAACCTACAGATATACCGCATGAGATTGTCACCTTCAAATGTTCTAATTGCAGCAATGAGTTCAAGGCACGTTCCCCGCCACACCCACACCCACATCCAAAGCGCCACTGACTAATTTTACGCTATAATGTCACTAAACTTGTAATTTTAGTAACGCCGCTAAACACTGGATTTTAATAACATATGCGTGCCTAAAATCTATGACTTAAATGACACTCGCCTTTGCCTATGTGAGGGCAAGTACTATGGAGGAAGTAAGGCAGGGCTCAAATGAGAGGCAGAAGGAGGCAATCAGGCAATCTTCTGAAAAAGAAATAGATAATATCAGGAAAGAATTTAAGAGCAAACTTGCCTCCGATCTTGAGATAACAGAGCGAAGGGAAAGAGACTCTATTAACATGGAAAAAAACTCCATGATTTTAAAAAAGAAAACGGAGATAGTTTCCAGTCTATTGGAAAATCTCAATATCAGGCTCCCGGAATTGAGAAGGAACGATAAATATGAATTAATACTTTCTGATTCTTTAAAGGTTGCGGAAAGGGATCTGGGAAAGGATTTTATCGTCAAATGCGCACCGGAAGATGCAGAGATTCTGGGCAAAAAAATGAAGGAAATTAAGATTCAGAAAGATCCTGCTATCAGGTTGGGGATAATTTGCAATTCAGCAAACGGGGAAAGAATAATCGATTTCAGGGTCGACAGGCTGTTCAAGGAAGTAAGACAGGAATTAGAAGCCATGATACTTGAAAATATTGGTGCAAACTGATGGAGATTTCCTTTGCCGGTAGTTATGGAAGAAGCAGACTTATTAAAACAGAGCTTCTAAGCAATGAGTATCTTTACAGGATTAGCGAAGCTCCTAACTTTGAGGAAATCATAAGGATACTCAATGAAACATCATTCAAGAAGGACATTGTAGATCTCTTCAATTCCTACGAAGGCAAGGCTCTTGTTGAAATTGCATCGAACAGAAGAATGATAGAGCTTATAGTAAGGCTAGCGGAGGGAACACCGCCATCTGCAAGGACATTCATATCTGCCTACCTTTCAAGGTGGGATATTGAGAGCATAAAATCACTCCTGACGGCCAAATTCCTTAATAGGTCCATAACGGAATCTGATATATTCCTCGTTAATAGCAAGAACATTCCAATTGGTGTGAGAACATCTCTTCTTACAAAGGAAGATTACAATATAATGTCGGAGGAGGGCGACATAGAATCCATTTCCAAATATCTGTTGAAAATGGGCTATGGAGCTCAAATTATGAAAAACCTGGAAGAATTCCGGAAGACGGGTGACCTTTCAATTTTGTTATATTCACTAGACATCATGCAGTATGAAAGGCTGATGGATTCCCTAAAATTCTTCAGGGGCGATGAAGGAGTCATAATGCGGTATTTCAGGGCAAAAATAGATGAAAGAAATATCATGATACTAATGAAAGGAAACTCGCTCAAGATGTCATTTGATCTATTGCTTCCGGGACTCCTGTCAAATGGAAATATAAGAATTTCTAGGCTTGAGGAATTTTTTGGCCAGCTCAAGGGCAATGATGATCATGTGAAGATGATCAATGATCTGTTAGCTATAAACATAGATCAGGATACAATCGGTAAAACAGGCATCACTGCGCTTGAACAGAAGATCCAGGGATCAATTCTCAGGAATTATATTCAGTTATTATCCACCCAAAGCAACTCCCTTGGATCAATATTTTCTGTAATGCTGAGGGCTGAGAATGAAAGGGATAACATCAGGAAGATAATTAACGGTAAAGCGTACGGATTTGAATCCTCCAGAATAAGGGACATGCTCATAATGGTGTAAAATGATTAGGGAAAGTGGAAAGGGAAGGATTGCAGTAATTGGGGAGAGGAACCTCTCATTGGGATTCAAGCTCATAGGTATCTCAGATTCCTTTGATGAGGTAGGAACAATGGGGGTTGATAGGCTTATAAACCTTATTTCTTCAAAGGAATACTCCATGATATTTATTTCCGAATCACTAAGGGAGCATATGGACAGAAAACTGCTTTCCACAGTGGAAACATCAACCAATCCGCTTATTATGTTCATACCTTTACCGGGAGTAAATAATGAAGAATCGCTCTCGGAATTGGCAAAGAGAGTGTTAGGAATAGATCTAAACAGGTGAAAATTATGGGATTAATTGTTAGGGTATCGGGGCCAGTTGTCATTGCTGAAGGCATAGAAAATCAAAGAATGTATGATGTCGTGAAAGTCGGAAAAATGGGATTGGTGGGGGAAATCATAAAAATTTCAGGTAACCAGGCAACCGTCCAGGTGTATGAAGATACAACCGGGATCAGGCCAGGTGAACCCGTTGAGTCCACAGGGAAGCCTCTGTCTGTTGAACTTGGACCGGGATTGCTGAAATCAATATATGACGGTATTCAACGACCCCTTGATGTCATAAGGGAAAAAACAGGGGATTTCATCATGAGGGGTTACAGTGCCCCGCCTCTGGACCAGAACAAGAAATGGGATTTCAAACCACTGGTTGCAAAGGGGACAAAGGTGAACCAGGGCGATATAATTGGGCAGGTGCAGGAAACCTCACTTATACTCCACAAGATAATGATCCCGCTTGGGCTTTCAGGTGAAATAACAGAAATATCATCAGGATCTTTCACCATCATGGAGACAATTGCAAAATTAAAGACGGAATCAGGCACTGTTGATCTGACCCTGAAACAGGACTGGCCTGTTAGGGTTTCAAGAAGAGTCAGGGGGAAACTGCCTCCACAGATTCCATTAATCACCGGGCAGAGAGTTATTGACAGCCTATTTCCGGTAGCGAAGGGAGGAACGGTTGCAGTTCCGGGTCCATTTGGAAGCGGGAAGACAGTGGTTCAGCATCAGCTTTCAAAATGGGCTGACAGTGATATTGTTGTGTATGTTGGTTGCGGGGAAAGAGGAAACGAGATGACCGAAATCCTGACAACGTTCCCTGAACTTCAGGATCCAAAGAGTGGCAAACCACTCATGGAAAGAACGATACTTATTGCCAACACCTCAAATATGCCGGTGGCAGCCAGGGAAGCAAGCATCTACACCGGAATCACTATTGCCGAATACTACAGGGACATGGGTTACGGCATTGCCCTGATGGCAGACAGTACGTCAAGATGGGCGGAGGCACTCAGGGAGATCTCAGGAAGGCTTGAAGAAATGCCGGGAGAAGAAGGATATCCTGCATATCTTGGCAGAAGGCTCTCAGAGTTTTATGAAAGATCGGGTAACTCCATGGTTTTCGGGCTTCCAGAAAGAATAGGTTCAATAACAATAGTTGGAGCCGTTTCCCCTCCGGGAGGAGACATATCGGAACCGGTTTCCCAGAACACATTGAGGGTAACAAGGGTGTTCTGGGCCCTTGACGCCTCTCTGGCTTCAAGAAGGCACTTCCCATCCATTAACTGGCTAAACAGCTATTCATTATACCAGAGTGAGCTGTTTCCCTGGTTTTCAAAGAACGTTTCCNNAAAATGGCCAGAAATTTACAGGAACACCATGTCGATTCTGCANNNNGAAGCNNNNCTTCANNANGTTGTCCAGCTGGTTGGCTATGATGCCCTTCCTGACANNGAGAAAGTTGTCCTTGACACGGCGNGGATGATAAGGGAANNCTTCCTTCAGCANNNNGCATTTGACGATGTTGACCAGTATTGTTCAATGAAAAAGCAGCAGNTAATGCTTGANNNCA
>ACXJ01012489.1_pt1 | contig 10231 bp, 11 predicted proteins | sample 870861 | NCBI WGS metagenome assembly ACXJ01 (sample SAMN02954270, study PRJNA29437) | mine drainage metagenome | biome: terrestrial; feature: Richmond mine; material: biofilm; isolation source: combined biofilm from UBA (pink subaerial biofilm) and UBA BS (thick... ... | reverse complement strand
AACAAAAACAAAGGGGAAAAACGTGATTACAAAAAAGGACATGATTAAAATTGCAAGAACTGTTGAAGAATACTCTGAAATGCTCGCGCATTTGCACGACAACAGTTCCAGAATGGCCGACATGCAAGCCAGATTAAAAGATATTATGGGTCAAAGAACGGAAGTTCTCGTCAGTCTGGAAAAAACCCATGAGCTGCTGTCCAAAATAAAAACAGAACAGCAGGCTCTCGTCAGCCGAGAAAGGGAGATCGCCGCACTCGAACAGGCAACGATTGATCACATTAAACAAATATCGGACGACACGGAAGCTATTTTGAAGAAGCTGGAAGAGGGCAATTCCGAAGAATAACAAGAAAACAATGAAAATGGAGTAAAAAATGAATTTCTTTGGACGATCCAATGGACAGTCTTTTATAGACAAAAATATCAGCCAGACAGAAAATCTTTTTGCCCTGGCGGAAGACACTTCAGATTCAGATTCTGAAAGAAAGCTGAAAGAAGCCGGGGAATCAGACGGAAGAAACCGCATTCCAGACGTTCACGCTTATTCGCCGTCACAGGTAGAGCTTGGGATCATTGCACGTGGCGACACAAGAATCCAGAAGGTCAACGAACTGGCACAACGAGCCCGATCTCAGGTGAATCAGGAACTCCAGCCCATTGTTTCCAGGTTGTCTTCTATCAATAAACGCTGGAGAGAAATCAACAAAAAGCTGGAAGAGCGAAAGGCCAGTCTTGGAAGGGATTTTCTTGTCGGCGTTTCTCATAAAATGCACCTTTTTATTATCGTATTTTTGTGTCTTGGTGAATTTCCTCTCAACGCCATTGTTTTCCAAATGTTTGGAGAACCAGAGCTTATGACCTATATCATGAGTTCGACATTGGCATTGACAATTCCTCTTTTGGCTCTTTTTTCCGGCATTGTGATTCGGCACAACATGCGAAGAATTTTTGGAAATATTATTGTCGGACTGCTCATGCCTGTTTCTATTGGCGGTGTGCTTGTGGCCGTGACGTATGTCAGGGAAATGTACCTGATTACCGGAGGACATGTCGCCCATGGTGTTGCCAGCAATTCGACCGCACTTGGATATTCCATTTTCGCCCTGAACCTGCTGGTGTTTTCTGCCGCTCTCGTTATTTCTTATTTTGCTCATGACCCGGACGAACAGCTGGATCACCTGAGAAAAGATATTATCGCTATTGAAAAGCTGAGAAAGCCGTTGCTGTCTCAGTACTCAAAATTGTCCAGCCGTATGAACGCCATTCGTCAGGTAGCCGAAGCACGAATTCATGCGGAAGAAGCCAGAACTGTTTCTCTTGTCCATATGTATAGGGAATCAAACATGACGGCCAGGGGCGGGACACTTGTTCCTCTAGTCTTCAATAAAAAACCAGAAATCGCCAAAGTCGAGTTATGGGAAAAAATGCCGGAAAATCCGGACGAGATTTAATACAGGAGAGAATACAACATGTATGAAAATAAAAGGGTCCCGTTTAAAACGTTAAGAAAAGTCTATTCGGCTCGTCAGTCAGCTTATGAATATGCCAAAATTTTCATTTTTTTTGCTGGACTGGTTGTTTTTCTGGCTGGGTGTCAAAAGTCGAAACCCGGTTTGGCAAAGTCTGAAACGATTATTCCGACAGAAAAAAACATTGTTGTTCTTCTGGATAAAACCGCCAGCGTCAAAGACCAGAAAGGTGTGTTCAGCTCTGCTGTCAAAAAAATCATTGGCAGTCTTGAACCGGGAGACAGATTTCGTCTGGCTGAAATAACCGGTTCTTCTGCTGCCGATTTTGACTTCGTTCTTAAAACACGGATTCCAAAAAATCCTCCATACAACGTACTGGAAACAAATGAGGCAGAATACAAGGATACGGTTAATAAGCTTGACCAAAAAAGAAAATTGATTCGTCAAAAACTACTGGAACAAACAAAATCAGAATTGGCAAAAAGGCCTTCGGCCATGCAGACGGATCTTTTTGGGGCTATTTATACGGCTTCGCTGTATCTTTCCGACAAGAAGGGCAAAAAAATTCTTGTCGTTCTTTCTGACATGATTGAGGAGAACGATCATTGGCGGTTCAACAAGGTCAAATGGACGCCGACCCTTGAAAAGAAGATTCTGACAAGAGAAGAAAAATTGGGTCTTGTCCCGAACATGCACGGTATTGAGGTCTATGTTGTTGGTGCCAGAGGCAATTCGCTGGAAGTTATGCAGAACATAAGACATTTTTGGGAAGCCTATTTCAAAAAAGCAGGGGCGACATTTACAGAAGACCATTATGCCCATACTCTTCTCGACTGGTCTGAATGAGTTCGTCTATCGTTTTTGCGGCAGGTTTTTTGACCGGTCTGTCTATGGTCGGTCTTGTTTTTTTGTTCTTTAAACAAAAAAATAAACGACGTCCCAAAAAAGAGCAAAAAGAAATTCCAATACCCAAAAATAGCGGTCAGCCGTCAAGAGAAGACGTCCTGGCCGCAATCTGCAAAGCACCCTCCAATATGCACAAACCCAAAAGATAAAATACAATTTCTTGAACGACTTCTTTTAAATTTAAATTGCCAAAAATACTTTCTTTTTGGTATAATATATTAATCATAGAATATTTCTTTTTGGATATTCAAAAATTTTTTGGAGGTGTCATGAAAAACCATATACGTCAATTTGTTTCATTCATTGTTTCCTTTGTGGTTTTTGTCAGCATGATTGGCTGTGCTCAAACAGGGCCAAAAGTTGTGCCACTGACAGACGAAATGTTGAAAGCTCAGGCTCTGGCACAAAATCCGACAGAAGCATTGATCGACAACATGCTTTCTGACTCCTGGTATCAGGATTTTATCCAGCAGGAAGGCCGAAAACCCGTCATTGAAGTCGTGACATTTCGGGATCAGTTGACCGACAATCTTCTTCACCCGAGAAGGTCGAATCCGGATCTGGCCAGAATATACCAGTCCAATCCGGCCATTCGGAATGTTCCTCCAGACTGGCTCCCCTGTCTCGACAGACAGTCTCTGACAAAACTTATGCAGGATTATCGTGCAAGCGGACGTCCGGATCCTTTTGAAATAAAAAACAGTCTTGACCCTTCACGTCTGGACTACAGTATTTTTTGGGCCATGGATTTGCGAACACAAATGTGTCTGAATAATGCTCAATTGAACAAGCTGGCTATGCAAAGACAGCTTTTGCTGACGCAACGACGGAATGTCGTGACTCAAATGGCTCTTGAAACAGAGTCTGTCCTGATTCACACACGAAAGGTTCATGTGGTTTCCATTGGAGACAGAAACATATTGTCTTACGAACGCTATTTCAGTATGAGACACGCCGCTTCAAACACTGTTCAACAGCCAGGAGAAGTCCGCGGAGCCGATTTTCTTCTGGAAGTATCCTTGACCTCATTCCGGCTTCTTCGAATCAAGACGAATGAAATTGTCTGGTCGGAACTGGTGGCCGACGCCAAAAAGCCGTTCATGCAGCCCATGCAGATCAAGAGGACACCATGAAAGGTTATGCCCACAAGATCATTACGGCCAGTGCCGCCATGCTGTTGGGCGCCCCTGCTGTTGGAGTGGCGGGGGCCGCTCTCGGAAGCACCCTCCCGGACATAGATATCAAACTCGGCATACCCCACAGAACATGGACCCATTACTGGCCTGTTTATGCTTCCGGAATGGCTTTTGTGTGGTATTTTGAACGCACAAAACACATGAACCCATTACAACATACCGGTATGGTGGCATTATGGTGGCTTTTTGCCGGCGCCTTGTTTCATATATTAGAAGATAGTTTTACGAAAACGGGTGTTCCATGGATTGTTCCTTCAAATCCGAAAAAAAGATTTTCGTTTGGTATAACAACAACCGGTGGTTTTTTTGAAAAATTTGTTGTTGTCGCGGCGGTGGTCGCTGTTTTTATGAAATTTCCTCCGGCAACATGGAGTACTGGCGTTCTTAATATGTTAAAATATAATACACCAAGTATGGGTGCGGTCGGAAATGAGTTCTGGCATTTTTTAAATTCTATTAACCATTTGTTTTAGTTGGTTTTGCGCATGTTTTAGTTGAAAGTTTTGCGCACACAAAGGGACAATAATGCGACTGATTATCATGGAAAAACCAAAAATGGGCCGAGCTGTTGCCGATTATCTCGGTGTTATTAAAAGTCGCTCAAATTATATCGAGACAAAAGGCGGGATTGTGGCCTGGCTTCGTGGTCATGTTCTCGAACAGGCCCCTCCTGGCGCTTATGGCGCCGGACGTTTTCCGGGTCCTCCGTCCGACTTGCCCATTCTTCCCAAAAAATGGATTTTGAATGTCTGCGAAGACACCAAGGGGTTGCTGGACACCGTTAAGTCTTTGGTGGAAAGAAAAGACGTCACGGAAATTGTCAACGGCGGAGACCCGGATCGGGAAGGTCAAATGCTGGTGGACGAGGTGCTGGAATTTATCGGCAACACGAAACCCGTCAAGCGCCTTTGGCTCAATGCTACCAACTCTTCTGCCATGGACAAGGCTTTTTCGGATTTAAAAAGCAACAACCAGTACAAAAACCTTTATCATGCGGCCATTGCCCGTTCTCGCGCGGATTGGCTGGTCGGAATGAGTATGTCCCGGCTGTCCAGTCTCATTGCCGGCACAGGTGTTTTTTCGATCGGTCGTGTCCAGACACCTGTTTTGGCACTGATTGCTGCCAGACAAAAAGAACGTGAAAAATTTGTGGTCAAGGATTTCTTCGTTCCGGTACTCACCGTCAAAACGGCCAAAGGTTCCTTCATGGCCGAATGGGTCGATAAGGAAGACACCAAGCTCGACCAGCAAACGGCAGAAACCATTGCCAAGGGAGCCAAGAATGCCAACGTCGTTCTTGACGTAACCAGAAAAAAAGAACGTATGCTGCCGCCTATACCGTGGTCTCTTTCGACGCTGCAGGTATGGGCCGGAAAGAGCCTTGGACTGAAACCGGCAGAGACATTGGCACAGGTCCAGTCTCTTTACGAAGAGGGATATGTCACCTATCCACGTGTCGATTGCGAATACTATCCGGAAGAAGAACACAAAAATGCCTCGAAGATCTTGCGGCTCCTGACCTCCAGTTTTGTCAAGGAAGCAAAAGACGCGGACAGCTCGCTTAAATCCAGAGCCTGGAACACCTCAAAAACCACCGCTCACCATGCCATTATGCCTACCGACAGGATTCCAGGCCAAAATCTTGGGCCGGTGGCCAAAGGCATTTACGACGCCATTGCCAGGGTTTATGTCGCACAGTTTTTTTCGCCCCTGTTGCTCGATACGGTTAAGATCCAGTTTGAAGCAGCCGCTCAACCTTTTTCGGCCAATGGAAAAAGCCTGACGGATCCAGGGTGGTCTGTCGTTTGGCCGCTCAAGCTTCGCGAAACGACCCTTCCGGACGTCAACACCGGAGACAAGGGAGTTGTGACGGATTCACGCGTCGACAAACGGCAGACAAAGCCACCGGAGCTGTTTACTGTTTCCGGTATTATCAGCGTCATGAAAAACGTGGCCCGGTATATTGAAGACGCGGAAGCCAAAAAGATTCTGACCGACACGGACGGAATCGGAACCGAGGCCACCCGCGCGGACATTGTCGAAAAGTTGCTTAAACGAGAATATGTCACATTGGACGGAAAAGGCACGGACAAAAGCCTGGTGGTTACAGAAAAAGGATTCAGGGTGCTGGAAATGATTCCGGCCAGGGTAAAAGATCCCGTCATGACGGCATTGTGGGAACGTGAGCTTGGAGAAGTGGCAGAAGGGAAAAAGCCATTTGAAACATTCTTGTCCGGAATCGAAAAAGAGCTAAAATCATGGTGCGAAGACGGGAAAAAACAAATTAGGGGTCCATACGTGTCTTCGTTCTCAGAAAACAAGTTTAGTTCTGCCAAAAAAAGTTTTGGATCCACGAAGTCAAAAACTTCTGTCTCTACAAAATCAAAGAGTACAGCGCCTTCGAAAAGCACAAATACGAAAAAAGGTTCGGCAACAAAAACGCTTGCCAACAAATACGGAAAATGTCCGAAATGCTCCTCTACATTGTCTCTCAGGAAGGGTTCTTTCGGAGACTTTATTGGTTGTACAGGCTATCCTAATTGTCGTTATACGCAGAAGGTTCAGAAATAACCATTCCATTTCAAAAAATAGTTGTAATTGTTGTTGTCGTATGTATATAATCTATTCAAGTTTCTAATTTTTCAACTCGCCTAACGTTTCGGAGAATATTGTGAAAGAAGTTGTACAAATCACTCGCTATACGCCAGAACAGGAAAGCGCAATCAATTGTGCGGTCAAAGGAGCCGATTTGGGAATTGTGGCAAATGCCGGTTCTGGAAAAAGCACAACGCTTCTTGGTATTGCCGCCGAACAGTGTCTGAACGGCAAATCCGGTTTGTATCTGGCATTTAATCGATCGGTGAAGGAAGCTGCCGAAGCCAGATTTTCCAGGCACAACACCAAAGTCAAGACGGTCTATGGCCTCGGATATGGATATGTCGTTTGTTCAGGAAAAATCAACAGGGCACGAATCGGAAATGTCACGACCAAACATGTGGCAAATTTCCTGGCGAGAAAAGGATCGTCCAGTTTTACGTTCTGTCCTTCCTTGCACGACTTTCTGGCCAGCAAAAACGATTCGCGGGCGGAACAGTTTGTCGTCAACGGTTTGAGACTTGGAACCCTTGTCATGAATACGATTCAGGCATACTTGCATTCGGCAGATATTGAGCTGTCTGTAAAACATGCCGTTATTGAGGATTTTTCCAGGGTTTTGAACAACGATTTCAAAAATATCCTGGCGGATAAAAAAGTAAAATTGCCTGCGGGTATTCTGCAAGACGTAGAATTGGCCATGAAGAATGGACATGTCAACCTGGAACCGCTCCGCGTTTTTTTGGTGGATTTGGCGAATGAAGTTATGAACGACATGAGAGCATGGGAAGGGGACTTATCCGTCATGCACGACATTTACCTGAAAGAGTATGCCAATCTTTTAACCACAGGCGAGATCAAACCACCCAAGGTGGACTATGTCATGTTCGACGAATTTCAGGACGCAAACGGCGTTATGCTGGCCTTGGTGGAATCATTAAGAAAGAACAACAGCCAGGTTATTGCGGTCGGAGATCCACACCAGCGGATTTATTCATTTCTTCATACAAAAGACGCCTTTGCTTCAACAAATTTTGACGAGTATCGTCCGTTGACACAAAGTTTTCGTTTCGGACCGGAAATTGCCGAACTGGTCGGAAATTTTGTCCGGTCAACCATGGATCCGCATTTTGTGATCAGAGGGAACGAATCTCTTCCGAGCGTCGTCGACGTATTGCCTGGTCAAGTACCTTATTCGGCAATTGTTTGTCGTTCAAATACGGGAGTCTTTGAGGAAGCCCTTGAGGTGTTGGCCACCGGTGGAGTCCCTTATGCGCCGAAGTCGAACGAAGTCAAAAAACTGGTGTCCGGCATGATAGATCTGAAAAATGGCCAAAAAACGGAATGCCCTGAACTGGCCGTTTTTTCCAGCCACGACGAATTGGTGGAATATTCCGAAACGGACGAGGGAAAGCCGTTCAGGAGGTTATTAAAGGTGCTGGACAAGTACGGAGACCGATTCGTTCTGTCGACCATAGACAAGCTTGGCAATCTCAGTCCGGAAACAACGACCAACGTCATGACCACCCATGCAGCCAAAGGACTGGAATTTTCGACAGTGAAACTTGGCGCTGATTTTGACGTGCTGCAGTTTATGGAACAATTTCATGACGCGCCTAAAGATCAAGAGAATATTGTGAAAGAAGTATGTGAAATCACTCGCTATCATTCAGAACAGGAATCCGTACTCAATTGTGCGGTCAAAGGACTGGAATTTTCAACGTTCGAATGGCGCCAGAAGCCTGGCTGCTCTATCGATATGGAACCGGAAAAGTGAAAGGGGTGCCAAAGGCACCTAAATCGCCTTCCGGAAAAACCCGTCGCCCGAAAATGAGAACAAACAGAAAGGTTGTATTAGAACATGGAACTTAAAGAATGTATGAAAAAAATGGCTAAAGATCACGGGTTTGTGGTCTTGTGTCTTTCAGATCTGGACCAACTTATTGATACTGCTGATCCAGAAGAAAGAGTAGGTCAACCACGTAGAAATGCTAAGTTCAGATCTGAGTATAGAAATTCAACAAAATAAAAAGGGGGCGATTGCCCCAAATATTCATTAAAAAAAAATTTTTGTTAATACCAGTCCCATGTCGCCGAATGCCGGTGTTTCCCGTCAATAGACACGTCTTCCAGTTTTCCCTTGGAAACCAATTCATACACCTTTTGATTTTCAGTGTGGCGTTGTGACCGGACATATGCTTTTCGGACCTTTTTCGGGGCAGGACCGGTTCCTTTGACTCCGGCGTCCGAAAAATAAAGGGCTGCCGCTTTTTTCTCGTTGTCGGCGTGACCGATCACGGGATCGATCCACCACTTCTTGTCCCATTTTTCCCATGTATAAAGACCGAAAGAATCTTTTCGTCGAATGGTTCGGCTCATAAAAAACCTTTCTTGAACAATATTTTTCTATTCGGTTGAACAAAAAACTAGTCTCTTGAAACATTGTCTCTTTTGTATATTGAGGCGGATTGGTTCAAATAATCGGCAGCCCGAACCTTATTTCTAACCAGGTTCCAATTCTGGATTCTTGTCCTTTATTTGTCTGGAAACATTTGTATATCTTTGAGCTATTTTTTCGGTCATGTTTCGCACAGAATCAATAAAATCAATCGTGTTTTTGTCTTCTGGCATATATCTGAACAATTGTTCAGAATGCTCGGAGATTTCTTTTAGTGATTGAACAATTCCCTTTCTCGCAAAATCAAATTTAAACTGTTTTTCCTCTTTGACAATTTCGCTTGTTTCTGTCATTTTGTCCATGGATTCTCCAATAATCTTATAAAAAATTATCGTCCTTCCAGTTCCCTCTCCTTAACCGGAATGTGAATCGTTTTCGCATAGTCGGGACCTTTTTGTTCCGGTTCTCCGATAATCCCGACAACGAGCGGATTCTTCGGCTTTTCCTTTGGATAATCTGTGTATCCGTCTGTCAACAAAACCATAACGGAGTTATGGAAGTTTTTGTCGGCATATTCGATCAGTACGTCCATACATGTACCGCCACCACCTTTGAGTACCGGTTTTTCAGAAGAGGATCGGGCCTGAACAAAGGTGTCTCCAGACAACACAACCGTTCGGACGCCCATTTGTCGTGCAATTTCATGGATTTTTGAATAGGCATAGTCAATAGCCTTATCCTTGCCGTTGACCTTGCTTTCCATTGAACCACTTGTGTCGCACATAACCACCAGTTTGGGTTCCGGTTCTCGCTGTTTTCGAATGAAAATTTGATTCCGTTCCTTGAATTTGTTGCTGTAATCAATTCTATTCCCGAATTTGGACGCCATGGCTCCACGAACAACTGTCGGAAGCACCTGATACCAGGGAACGGGTCTGTCGATAATTTTTTTGGCCGTAAGAACCAGTCCTCCAGGGACATTCCCTTTGAGCTTGTTGTCTTCAATAATTCTTTCTGCCGTTTCCTTGATAATGGCTTGGACTTCGGCCTGCGTCCGGTGATTCTGCTGTTTTTGGATCTGCGGGTCTTTCTCGTATTCTCTCGGTCCGCCGCCGGTACAGGAACCGCAATCATGGTTGTCCGGAATATTTGGAACAGAACCGTCGCTTTGTCTGCCTTGACCTTTTTCGGAGCCTGATCCGGATCCATTTTGTTGCTGTTCCTGCTGTTTCTCTTGAAGTAACTTGTAATATTCTTCAAATGTACGGTCACGTTGGAAGCCAAAATCGTCCGCAATCACTCCGCCGATCTTTTTGACAAGAGCCACCAGCGCCTGGAAGTTGTCGTTGATCTCCATATCTTCTGCAAAATTGATTAGCCTTTGGTCCTGTCCCTTGTAATTTTCAGCCCTCTTAAAATGGTCCATAAGCACATGAAGCGATTCGTGCAGCAACATGACCGGAATGTCGGATTCGGACTCGATCTGTGCGTCTGGATTGTAGTACAGGTTTAGATCCTTGTCGCACGCCACCCATGGAAATGGAGCATTTTGACTTCGATAAAATTAAACGCCACCGTAATGGGGGCCAGATAGCCATAGTCATGTGTCACCCAAAAACGGGCTTTTGTCATATCTTCTCGTGTCAGCAATTTTTCCCTCTCTT
>ACXJ01011172.1_pt2 | contig 10248 bp, 9 predicted proteins | sample 870861 | NCBI WGS metagenome assembly ACXJ01 (sample SAMN02954270, study PRJNA29437) | mine drainage metagenome | biome: terrestrial; feature: Richmond mine; material: biofilm; isolation source: combined biofilm from UBA (pink subaerial biofilm) and UBA BS (thick... ... | reverse complement strand
GTGAATTCCTTGCTAGAGATGTGAGAAGATGGCTATCAGTAAAGCCGGATATGACCACCACGGATCTGAAGAATATACTTTCTGGAATAAAGACGGTCAAAAACATTAATTCATCTGTCCGGGCTTTGAAAGATGCTGGGATAACCTGCGCCATAATTTCAGGGGGTTTGATGCCTCTGGCGGAAAGGATAAGTTCAGAATCGGGCATTGGCATTGTCAGGGCCAACGACATTGTTACTGCTGAAGACGGAAAACTCACCGAAAATGGCATCATAATGGTTGAACCAAATTCAAAAGATATCGTTCTTAGAGATATACAGAAGAAGAATGGAATAAAACCGGATTCAACTGTCAGTATTGGTGATTCACCAGAAGACTCCAGGATGTTCTTTTTATCAGCTAATTCAATATATATAGCAGCTGAAGATAGAATGAATGGAATTAGCGCCACATGCGTACTTCCACCAGGAGATCTGAAGCCCGTAGCTGAAACTATACTTGGATGGAATTCCCAGTGAGCTTCTGCTCGAAGGAAAAATAAATATCCACAACCAATAAGGGATCATGGAAAAACTTGATCCCACCAGCCTTCAGCCTAAATTGAGTTCAGGCGTGGCTTGCATAGATACGGTTATGGGCGGAGGGATTGAGTCTGGTGTTATTACTGAAATATTCGGAGAAGGCGGTGCAGGGAAGAGCAATCTGGCCATGCTGTTCACCATCTCCGCACTAAGTTCTGGCAAAAAGGTAATCTTCCTGGATTCGGAAGGTTTCTCCACAGAAAGGTTTCTTCAGCTGAATTCCAGCAGAACAGATAATATGGATAACCTTCTTCTTTACAGGGTCTCATCTCTTGATGACCAGGAGGTTTCAATAATCAAGGCCTCCAAACTCACGGAAAAGCCCGGGGGTGTGGGTGTTGTCGTCATTGATTCATTCACAGAATTCTTCAGGCTTGAGAATTTTCAGGATTACCAGAGCAGGAGTTCTGCATTTCAACGCCAGCTTAACCTTCTGACCGGCATAGCTGTCAGGAACTCAATTCCTGTGCTGCTTACGAACCAGATATACCAGGATCCTGATTCCGGCAACCTTCATCCCTTCGGCGGGTTCCTCATGGATCATCTCATGAAGGCAATATTCAGGGTTGAGAAAACAGCAGGTGGAGGAAGGAAGATCAGTGTTGTAAAACACAGGTCCATCGCCGAGGGCAAAAGTGCGATTTTCAGGCTCATGGAATATGGAATTTCTTGTGAGGTGCCCTGATGGGAGTAGATATTTCTGATATACTCATCAAACATGAGACACGGATTGAGGACCATTCCGGAATGACAATGGCTGTTGACTCATACAATATAATTTACCAGTTCCTCAGCAGCATCAGGCAACCAGACGGGACCCCCCTGATGGATAATGCTGGAAACGTTACATCACACCTTTCAGGCCTCTTCTACAGATCTGTCAGCCTCATCTCCGCAGGCCTGAGACTGGTTTATGTGCTTGATGGCAAGCCTTCAAGCCTGAAGGGAAACACACTTGATGAAAGGAGGATGATGAGGGAGAAAAATATTATGGAGCTGAAGAAGGCAGAGGAGGCTGGAGATGAGGAGCGAATACGTTCCCTGTCCGGAAGAATCAATTATCTCACACGGCCAATGATAGATGAGTGCAGGGAACTCCTGGAGGCTATGGGCATTCCTGTGGTTCAGGCAAAGTCAGAAGGAGAGGCACAGGCATCCTACATGAATGCGCAGGGGGCAGTTGACGGCGTGATTTCTCAGGACTATGACTGCCTGCTTTTCGGTGCCAGAAGAGTCTTCCGAAATATGACATTCTCGGGAAGAAGAAAGGTCCCGGGCAGAAACTTCTATGTCAACGTGAGGCCCGAATATATCGATCTGGAGGAAAACCTTTCAAACCTTTCAATCAACAGGAGACAGCTAATCTGGATTGGCATGCTTACAGGCACTGATTTCAATAGAGGGGTGCATAGAGTGGGAGCAAAAACTGGCCTCAATCTTGTTCGAAAGGGTAACACTCTTCAGCAGATTCTTGAAATGAAAAGTGCAACTATAGAAAGCCTTGATGAGGTTGAGGACATCTTCCTGAACCCACCGCATGAGGAATGGGGAGATATCCAGTTAAGGCCTCCGGACAGGGAATCGATCATTAAGATACTCTGTGACAGACATAATTTCTCACCAGAGCGTGTTTCTCCATACGTGGATACCCTGTCCAAACTGTATTCCAAGGGTGCTCAGAAAAGCCTGGACAGGTTTTTCTGAGGATTTTATTGCTAGCAAGTGTCATACTTATATATGGAATTTATGTTAGCATATTATTATGAGAACTCTCATTGACGTATCACATGTTTCAAAGAAAAGCAAATCCCTTAGGATTACAATTCCAAAGAAAGTCATAGATGAATTGAGAATTCAGCCATCTGAGATACTTGGCTACTACCTTGAGGATGGAAAAATAGTGCTGGAAAAACTGAAATAGATTCTGTATGCAGGAGGACATTATCACATTGGAGAAAGATCCGCTGCCAGTGCTCTCCTCCCTTTTTCCATCAAATTGTTCAATCCGGATGCAACTGCCTTCTTAAGATCAAGGGGATGAATCTCGCCTTTTTCATAAACTCTGCTGAATTCAGCGAAATCTGTGAAGCTTATTGCACCTCCTTTGGAAGGGGGGCGGACTATTTCTATTCCATCTTCTGAGTATGGGAGAATTATGTATTTGAGTATGTCAACCACAGGATTCCCGGATGTCTCTTTTACAGGGCAGAAAGCCGAGGATATTTTCCTTACCACTTCTGTTTCACTGTCCGTCATGAATATGGCCGAATCGGCATCACTCTTGGACATTTTCTTAAATGGGTCCATCCTACCTGTGCCTTTCAGGCTTTCCAGAAGATTCCCATGTACCGAGACTACCTTCTTCACTCCCATTCGTTCAGCTATATCCCTCTGCAGCATATGGGCATGCCTCTGGTCCATGCCTCCAAGTGCTATGTCGAAGCCGCTGTATACTATGTCTGTCACCTGCATCAGGGGGTATATGAATTTGCTGAAGTCACCCTCTGCATCCTCCTCTGTCCTTCCCATAATTGGAAGTGAACGCTTTAGCCGGGAAAGGGTTGAACTCTTTGCAACCTTTATGAGTGTTGTCCAGTAATCCATATTGTTTACAAGGTCGGTCGCCCATTTGAATTCAACATCGGATGGGAGGCCATATGCCTTCATGCATCGCTCTATCATTCTACCGCTTTCCCGTATCCTTTGAAGATCGCCCCCAAGTTTGTCGTTTATCTGTGAATGCAGATCAGCCAGCAAAACTGTTACCCTGATGCCAGCCTCAGCCAGTTCCTTCACTTTCATGGTCCAGAGTATCCCGGTGGCGATATGGGGAAGCCCGGAGGGCTCAAAACCAATATAGGCAGTGGATGACTCTGGATCAAGTTTCTCCGCCTCTTCCACTGTGACAACCTCGGCCATGTTTCTGGAAAGAATATTGACAGGGAACATTTCTCCGCTCTATCGTTTTGCTGTAATTAAATTTTGCAAACAGGAATCCTTGAATGAGCACCTGAAGCATTTCCCAGGGTTATTGTGATTTCTTTTCCCATTCAGATTGCTTCCCCTCATTTTGTGGACAGTTTTCAGAAGTTGGTCTCTTAACTCTCTGGAGTTTTCAATCCTGAATTTCTTTCGTCTGTATTCCAGAACCCCGTGATCCACTCTCAATTCCGGGAAATTCTCCTCAAGAATCAGGAAGTATGCTGCCATCTGAAGCAGATGGCCACTTCTTGGCCTATCAGCGTCTGTGCTCTTGTATTCGAATGGAACCAGATATCTGCCTTTACGCATAATCATATCGGGCTTGCCAGAAATTCTGTATCTGTTACTGACAATAATTTTACCGCTCGATGATAGATCGCTGTATATCCTCCTGGATCCAGGTTCAGGGTTGGCTTTTCTCAGAAAGTGATAAATAAGATACAGGACAAGAATTAGAGTGACAAAAATTACCGGCAGCAATTGCCCGTTCAAACCAATCCCGCAAGCATCAGTACAGTTGTTATTATTAATATAGCCATTAGAATGACCATGCTTATGGAAAGTGCCCTGGCATACCGGAATTGCCTCTCTTTCTTCTGATGTTTTGTTATGCCCCTTCTCATCCTCACTGAAGATTGTGTTGAATGTGGAACACCGGCCCTATCCATCTCCCAGGCAACGTTGCAGAACTCATACTGGGAAATCTCAGATGCTGGGATAATTCTTGTTGCATTTTCAGAATGTTCATTCATTGAGGTCATTTTTTCAACTCACTGTTAACCCTCAGAGTGATTGGGCCGAACGGATATTCCTGTTCTATATCGATCTCTCTATCCCGGGCAAGAAACATACAGTAAACAAGCAGTGATTGCCCTGTAACTCCCAGGTTTGTTGGAATACTGTCGATGTTGATTGGCTCAGAATTAATGCTTTTGATCACATCCAGAATGTCCCTGGCCTCCTTTTCAGGCTCTTCCGGGTGAAGCTTCTCAAATATGGAATCTATATCTCCGGTTGGATGTTCAACTTCAAATCTCCTTTCATGCCGTTTTTTCCCAGAATATTCATAGGCATCCTTCATCACATCCAAAAGCTCGACGAGGAAAACTTTCCTCCTTTCACTGTGTATGACTGGCTCTTTCAGCTCCAGGGGATCTTCCCGGGACTTGATGTTAACTCCATCTTCGAATTCAATTTCCTCTGCGTTTTCCTCCTCTTCACTCCTGAATCTTCTTAGAACGGCTTCATCAGACTTCAGTGAAAGTATCCTCCAGGCACTCTGGATAAGGTATCCTGCAACATAGAAATCCCTGAAATTTCGGTCTATAAAATTTGAAAAGATCCTGCTGAAGGCACCGATGTCCACAGACCAGGGATCAAGTGTTCCATTGAGGCACATGTTGAAAACCCCTGCTATGAGCTCCTCCAGCGGATCATCGAAGTGTATCTCTGTTTTTGAGGATTCGAGTATGGTGATATAATTCTCCGTATCGCTTTCCAGCATGTTTCCCTGAACTATGAGGCTATGCAGAATCTCTTCCCTGTTCGTCTTCATCACCTCTCTCCTGATCTAACCCCTCATGGAAACTCTTCTCGTATACATTGGAATTTTCACCATCGACATTAACCACAGCTACCACATTATCTGCGTACTTCAGCATTGATTTCCTCAAAGAAACAGAGAATATTTGTGAAGTCCCTGAGTTTGCCTTGAAAAGCTTACCAACCCTCTCTGCATTTGCTCCGTCAAGAAACATGTCCACCTCATCCAGATAATAGAATGGAGAGGGATTGATTCTCTGAACCGCAAGGATAAATGAAAGAGCGGTGAGGCTTTTCTCTCCTCCACTCAGTGCTTCAAGTTTTGTAAAGTTCGACCCCTTCGGCCTGGCCCTTATAGTGACTTCAGACTCCAGAGGATTTTCTGGATCACTGAGCTCCAGGAAAGCATCCCCACCTCCAGAGAGCTGTTCATATATTGCTCTCATTGAATTGTTTATACCATGGAACATATCCATGAATGCGGATTTCTTCTGTTCGGTAAGCCTTTCAGTGAGATCCACAAGCTGTTTCTTTTCCGAGGAGAGCTGTTCAATTTCCCCTCTTATTGAATCGAGATCCCTGGATACTTTATCGAACTCCTCTATAGCCTTCTGGTTCACAGGTCCCAGGGATTCTATATCGTTCATGGTTGCTGTCATCAATGACCTTGCTTCGGATACCGTTTTCACGGATTCGATCCTGGTGCCTTCCGATATACTGATCTCCCCTTCAATATCCCTTAACCTGTTCTGTGAATTCTCTCTTTTTCCCTGAAGGGTTATCATCATCTCCTTCTTTGTTGAAATCATAGCTCTTGTGGATTCGATGCTATCATTGATGGAACTTTCTTCACGCTCCATGCTTCTTATTCTTTCAACTGTCTCTCTGGTTCGTTCATCGATCTGAGTTTCAAGCGCGAGAAGTTTTTCAAGATCAGAAGATAATGTTTTCTCCTGAGCCTCAAGTGATGATATCTGGGAACGTTTTGAGTTCAGGTCGTCCTCAAGTGTTCTGTTTTTTGATATGACATTCTGGACATTCTTCTGTATGAACTCCATTTCTGAACGGAGTTTGGATATTTCCAGGGCGTATTCACTTTTCTTGGATGAAAGGGATTCTATCTCCGAGTTCAGGTCCTCGTCCTGGGAAGCATAGGATGGAGAAATTCTTCTGAACTCAGTGAAATCTTTTTCCTTCGCTTCATTCTCAGAAGATATCATTTTCTTAATCTCCTCTATGCTAGCTGAAATAGAGTTAAACCTTACATCAAGATCTGTAATCTCCCTCTTCTTTGCTTCCTCCTGTGGCCTCAGCTCGTCAAGCTGCACTGTTGCCTTCTCAAGATTCTCGTTGAGCATGTTAAGTTTTGTTTTGTGGGAACCCTGATCCTGCGATCTTGACTGCAAATCAGAAGATACAGATTCAAATGATGCGGAAATATCTGCAATATCAACCTCTAGAGAAGAGAGTTCAGCATTGAGAGCCTGAATGGATTCTGAGAGAGACTTTGCCCTGTTTTCCAGGTCCTCACTATTCTTAGCTCTTTCCGTAAATCCACCGGATATAGCTCCACTAGCCTCAAAAATATCCCCATCAAGTGTGACCATACGAATGCCACCCATATATTTTCGGGCTGATCTGACGGTATCCACGATCACAGTATCCTGAAATGCGTACCATATTACGTTTGAATACTCCTCATGGTACTTCAGGTTTTCAAATATATACCCAAGGGATCCCTCGGAAGAACGCACAGTTATTGCCTTTCCCCTTGGCCTGCCTGGGAGCATCTTGTTCATAGGCAGAAAAGTCAACTTTCCGGTTCGGCTTGACTTAAGCAGGTTAAGGCATTCTTCGGCAACCCCATCGTCTCTGACGACCACAGAGTTTAGCCTTGAGCCTGCTGCTGCCTCAACTGCCTGCCTGAACTTCTGGTCATAGGAGATTAACTCCTTTAGAGGCCCTATAATTCCCTGTATTGAGCCGCTGTTTCTTGCTTCCAGAATTGTGGCCAGAGCCCTGTTTACTGTGAATCCACGGGAACCCAGTGAAATCTGGATCTGAGAATATTCATGGTTAAGCCTTGAGAGCTCCCTAACTATCTCATCCTTCCTTTGCCTCTTGGGCCGAAAGCTCTGATTTCAGGGAGTAGTATCTGCGGTTAAGCTCCTGAAAACTTTCTGAACTTGTTGTTTCAGTTTCATTTATCTCCCTTATTGCCCACCTGTAATCCTTAATCTGGAATTCAACCTCACCTATGCGATTTTCAATTGAAGCCATCTCAGTGTTAAGACGGCTTCTTTCCACTGCCAGCTCCTTCTGTTTTTCCTGCAGCGACTCAAGCTCTGAATTCATTACTGATAGTTCTTCGTCGTGTCTGCGGATTGACTCCTGCAGACTCATGAGAACTTTAGAATTCTCTGCTGAGGACTCTCTCAGTTTTTTAAGTATTTCGTTCTTCTCTGACAACTTATCAGATGTTTCCTTTAAAATGGCTTCGCTTTCCCTTATGTTAGACTCGAGCCACTGTAACCTCCTGGACGATTCCTCTTGATATTTTGTATTTGACTCAATTTCCGATCTTACTGATGCACCGTTGTCCTTCAGATCAGAACTCTTCATCCGGTTGGAGGCAAGACTGATTTTAAGATCCTGAATTTTTTGCCTTATCTCTTTCAACTCAGAATTTCCGGTTCTCTCGAGATTTTCTTTTTCTACATCAATCCTGCTTTTCAGATCATTGAGCTGGGCCAGTAATTCTGAGACCTCTAAATTTAGCTGCTGAATCTCATTTTCGAATGATGAGATCTGGTCTGTCTGTGATGTTATTTCCCTCCTCAGGAAATCCTGTTGAATCGACAGTTCAGTGAATTTCAGGTTTTTCAGCCTGTTTGTCAGGTCCATATATTTCTGGGCTATCTCCCTCTCAATCTCAAGAGAGATCTTCCTGCCCTTCAGTTCCTCCTCCAGAACCTCCAGTTTACCAAGGTTTGAGTTAAGAGTCTCAATATCGTATTTTGCTTTGTCAATCTGCAGATCAAAACTTTCTATGCCGGCTATGGATTCCAGCAATTTCCTCCTCTCGCCTCCACTCATTTTCACGATATTATTTATGTCACCCTGGAGAACAAAACTGTAAGAGTCAAGGAAAATCCGGAAAGAATCCAGCATTGTGGAAACCTCTGAATACCTTACCTTGCGGCCATTTATGAAATAGTTAGATTTGTAGCCATCACTTTCAGATACCACTTCCCTTCTAATCTCCACCTTCCTGTCCTTTTCTTCCGCGCTTTTATCCTCAGTATCTATTCTTATTGAAACGCTGCAATAATTTTTCTGCCTTTCCCCTTTAGAACTTTTGTGGATAAGGTCTGACAACCTGTCAGCCCTAACAGTCTTGTTTGACCGTTCACCCATTACAAACAGGAATGAGTCCCCGATGTTGGACTTCCCGCTTCCATTTGGGCCACTTATCACCGTAAATCCCTTTCTAAAAAATATCTGAACCTTCTTACCGAAGGACTTGAAGTTATCCAGTTCCAAAGACTCGACTATCATAATGACCTCTGTCTGACAAATGTCATATGCTTAACATTTCGAATATATATAAATCTATCTTCATATATTAGTCTACCCAATTGCATAATTTTAATTTTCTCAAAATTAAGATGATTTCATCAGGTATTGAAATAATGTCCTCTGCAAAGCAATTGATGCAATTATATTAAAGCAATTTCGAGATTTTCCTGTTGTAAATATTAAAGAAATCAGTCATTGAGCCATGCAGTAAACTTTAGGATTCCCATGGTTGGATGTAAAATAGATAAAATTTTTTTAGAAAAATTAAAATAAATTAATTGTTTTATATTATAATGGCAGATCAGTCAAACATAAAGGAAAGCAGGATTCTGTACATGATGGATAAAAAAATAATAAAGCCATACATCGAAGGAGTGCCCATAAATTTCGAGAAGTACCGGACAAAGATTGTCAGGGATGAGAACGACAATGAGGTACTCAGAATTGATTACGACCCATCTCCTGGCAATCCTCAGCAGCCCGGTGGAGGATTGTTAAACAGAATAGCACAGATGGTTGAAGGCTTCCTTAATTTCAAAATAGGGGATCTGGCAGGAAATTATATTTATTCGGTGAAGTCACTGAACTTTTTCCATAAAAGGAATGATTTTTCAATAATGAATGGGAATGAGACAGAGGAGAAATTCAAGGCAGCGCACTATTTAATGAACCTAGCAAAGGAGAAGGTGGAGATCACTGATACAGGTTCAAACCCTATACTGATTTCTGAATATAGTGGGTTCAGAAAATCACTAGAAGTTCTTGACAGCAATGGTGCCCAGGTTGCTTTATTGCATGCTCCCATAGTTTCAATGCGTGACAGATGGAAACTAGAATTTAATGGGGATTGTGACAGATATCTGGTGCTCATAATGGCAGCTATAATGAGCGAGTTCGGTGAAAGATAGCTTTAATGCGATGGAATTGAATTTGTTTCCTGAACCAACAATTACAATATAATTTCTTGTTACCTCTTAAAGGATTTACAAATTGGGCACAAAACGGGTTACGATCCAACTTTGCCTGCTTTGATACATTCCTTGGGAAATTGTTAATAGGAGTGATTTTTAGTCCATATAACGTAAATATTTGATTGAGATAAGCAATTATGGTTTCAATCGTCGGCTTTGACAGATTTCTAATGGGGTATACTCTTGGAGCCCATATTCTCATAGTCACTCTGAGCATTTCGCTTGCTATACTTATTTCAACCGCAGAGTTTCTTGGGATAAGGAGAAAGGACCGGTATTATGAAGCCATTGCCAGAAGGTTTTCCAAGGCACTTGTGGTCTTCTTTGCTGTTGGGACAGCCAGTGGTACTGTTCTGGCAGTAGAACTTTTCGCACTCTGGCCATCTTTCATGGTCCTGATTGGTAAAGTGGATATTCTTCCATTCTATTATGAGGTCTTTGCCTTCTTCCTTGAAGCTATTGCACTTGTCCTTTATGTCTATTACTGGGAATACTTCAAGAACAGATACCATCACTGGCTTCTTTCAGTGTTGGTTGCAATAGGAACTGTGATGTCAGCAGTTTTTATCACATTGATTAACGCCTTTNNGAAT
>ACXJ01011253.1_pt1 | contig 10264 bp, 8 predicted proteins | sample 870861 | NCBI WGS metagenome assembly ACXJ01 (sample SAMN02954270, study PRJNA29437) | mine drainage metagenome | biome: terrestrial; feature: Richmond mine; material: biofilm; isolation source: combined biofilm from UBA (pink subaerial biofilm) and UBA BS (thick... ... | reverse complement strand
ACTCTAGAGGATCCCCTGCTTCAGGAGGCACATACAGGTTCCTGACCGATTCAGGATTTACTTGCAGGAACATATCAACCCTTACGGGCTTTGAGGAACTGCTGCATGGAAGGGTGAAGACGCTTCATCCAGCCATTTTTGCCGGCATTCTCTCCCAGCGAGATCCGGAGAGCAGCAGGCAGTTGCAGGAGCGTGGATTTCCCGAATTTGACATGGTCATCGTAAATCTTTACCCTTTTGATGAGGCAGCCAAGACCCACAAGCTCGAGGACATGATAGAGAATATTGACATAGGAGGCTTATCTCTCCTTCGTGCTGCGGCAAAGAACTACGAACATGTCACCGTCCTTTCTGATCCCTCCCAGTACGATTCCGTTGCCACAGAGCTTCAGCAGAACGGCAAGATTTCAGGCGAGACCAGGAAGAGGCTGGCCCTTAAGGCATTTTCCAGATCAGCCGACTATGACATTTCCATTTATGGATCAATGAACGGTGAACTTTTCGGCACAGCTCCGCCTTCAATGTACCTGAAGGGTACCAGAGGACGTGAACTTCGCTATGGCGAAAACCCTGACCAGAAGGGGTATGTGTATTCCGACGGAACGCAGTATGGGATTGCCAATGCCACTCAGCTTCAGGGAAAGGAGCTTTCATACAACAATATCCTGGATGCGGATTCAGCCTTTGAGACTGCACTTGAGTTCACAGATCCTGTGGCCGTTGTACTGAAGCATAACACCCCGTGTGGCGTTTCATCTGCCGCAGACATAAATACTGCCCTCAAGAGAGCCATTGCAGCTGATCAGGAATCTGCATACGGATCGGTTATTGCCATCAACAGGAAGTTCGACTCCGGATCTCTTGAAGCAATCTCGAAGCTTTTCGTGGAGGTCATCATTGCACCGGAATATGATCCTGATGCACTGGAAGGCCTGAAAAAGAAGAAGAATCTCCGTGTCCTCAGGGTGCCGCTGGTACCTGACCAGAATCCCCGGGTCAGATCCATATCAAACGGGTTCCTTGTGCAGAGCAGGCTGTCAACCCAATATGAGAAGCTTGATCAGAAGACCTCAACCGCAGCAAGCAGGGAACAGCTCAGGGACCTGGAATTTGCGTGGAAGGTTGTTGCACACAGCCGGAGCAATGCCATAGTCCTTGCAAAGGACATGACCACCACCGGTATAGGCGCCGGACAGACCTCAAGGATAGAGGCCCTGAAGGTTGCTGTTGAGAGGGCTGGTGAAAAGTCCAGAGGATCAGTGCTTGCCTCTGACGCATTCTTCCCGTTCTATGATAATGTTGAACTGGCAGGAAAGTCTGGAATTGCGGCAATCATCCAGCCAGGCGGTTCCATAAGAGATGATGAGGTGGTTGCCAGGGCTGAGGAACTTGACATTCCCATGTATTTCACCGGTAAGAGGGTGTTCCTTCACTGATCAGAAAACCCTGAATGCAAGAAATGCAACCAGGAAACCGGCAATTGCGCCGCTGTTGATAAATGGCAGGCCCGGTGCGGGCCTTGAGACCTTTGTGAAGAGAAGCACCATGATGCCTGCAATTGCACCTGCCAGGGGAAGCAGCAGGAACGGGATAAGATTCTTCTCGCCGTAAAGTGCGGAAGATGCCACCATTATGCAGGGAAAAACAATATCTCCAAAGCCCAGGATGAATGTGCCTGATCCGGTCCTTTCCGAAGGAGGTGCGGATGTTTTTGGAAATGACATGCCATTCATGCTGGTCCCTTTCTCCGATGGGAAGACAAAGAGCATGGGCAGCCTGGAATCCATTGCTGTTCCGGCAAGGCTTATCATGTGTTTCGTCCTGTATACTGCAATATAGTCATATATTGCAAAAACTGCAAGGAAAAGCACGGAGGACCACACGCCTATTATTGTGGCCCATATGGAAGCCACCCCTGCTGAAAGAAAAAATCCGGCAACGTCAACCACATACCATTCGTACTTGAATATAAGCAGGATCACCATTATTGCAGGGGCGGCAAAGCTTATGGCATAATATTCTGCATACGTCTGTGCGATATAGAGACCAAGAATGCTCCACACATAGAATGTGACGTATGCAATGACGGCAATGAACACCCATCTGAGGATGTTCCCGAACTTCCTCCTGCCTATGAATATGACAACACCCGTGAAAGCAAGGGCTGCTATGAGGTAATATGCAACATAGGTGAGGCCGCTGGTGGGGCTCTTTGCCTGGACGCCGGGCGATACTGCAATGAGGGAAATTGACATGAATGTGGCAAGAAGCGAGGAGGTAATGAGCACCGCTATCCCGGAAATCTCAGGAATCCTGTTCTGCAGCCTTGCTCACCTTTCCCTTCTTCCTGTTATATTCACACGACATGTTGGGGCAGAATTTCCATGCCCTCTTTCCCCTGAAAGATATGATCAGTGGTGCACCGCAGTGCGGGCATACCTCCCCGGTAGCCTTCAGGTTTCCCATCTGCGGCACAGGATATGTTTTCTTGCAATTGGGGTAATTTGAGCATCCCAGGAACCTCTTGCCGAACCTTGACTGGCGCAGGACAAGATCTCCGCCATCCTCCGGACATTTTCCGTAGGTGTTCTTTTCCTGATTGAACTTGCAGTGTGGATCAGTGCACCTGATCTCCGGGGATTGCCCCCTGCGGATTATGCGAATCTCTGGAAGGCCGCAGACAGGACATTTCTCCTCCAGAATTTCAGGAGTCCCCATGAGGGGCGCAGGGAAATCTATTCTGCAGCCTTCATGGCTGCACTTTATCCTTGAGTATTCCCGGTTCCTGACCAGCAGCACAGGCGTTCCATGCTCCGGGCAGGTGCCAACCTCACGCCCCATGCGAAGCGCTTTCTGTATTGTATCCCTGATTATGGCATCCTTCTCCCGGAACTGTGCGAGCACATGGTGGAGCATTTCCCTGGAGACCTTCACAACCTGATCCTTGCCTATTTCGTTGTTTGCAATCCGGTCCATGTCCTTTTCCAGCTCTGCTGTCATGTCCGGTTCTGTTATGTCGGATTTAACCGTGAGAAGAGATTCAATTACACCCATGCCAAGGTACGTGGGCCTGACCGGGTTTCCTTCAATAAATCCTCTTGACTGGAGCTTGTCGATTATGTCATGCCTGGTGCTTTTTGTGCCCAGATTCAGCTCTTCCATCTTTTTTATGAGTGAGGCAAAATCATAACGTGCAGGAGGCTTTGTCTCCTCCTCATCAATGTTCCATTTTTTACCTTTGACGGTATCGCCAGGAGCAAGAGGAGGTACGAATGATTCCTGCACCTTCCTGTATGGGTACAGTTCCAGCCATCCGCTGTCCAGCACCTTAAGGCCCCTGGACGAGAACCTGTGGCCGTTCACATCAAAGGCGGCATCGGTAATCTCCCTCTTCCCTTCCCTGTAAAGTGTTGCAAGGAACCTGCGAAGGATCAGCTCGTATATACGGGCGAAATCCCCTGAAAGCGCCCCCTTCTTTGCAGCCGAAACCGGGTATATGGGCGGATGATCCGTGGCTTCGGTGCGCCCCCTTGAAGGGTGGATGGATTCCTGGTCAAGCACTTTCTGGACGTCCTCCCGGAATTCAGTGTCCAGGAGCTTCGTGAGGACCGACTTGAAATGTATGGACTTCTGGTAGACCGTGTTATCGGTCCTTGGATAGCTGATGTATCCTCTGGTGTATAGCGATTCTGCAATCTTCATGGCCTTTCCGGGCTGCACCCCAATCCGTGAAGCTTCCCGCAGAAACTCAGTGGTGTTGAACGGAACGGGCCGGGGTATGCGCTCCTCCCTGGTGGAATATTCCAGCACCGTTGCATCTTTCCCGTCAATTTCTGCAAATATCTTCTCTGCTTTTTCCTTCTCCCATATGGGACCATCGCTGTATGTTGCAGTGAAATCCTTTTTCCTGTTGAGCAGTATGTTGATAATCCAGTATGGTTTTTTCTGGAAATCCCTGATTTCCAGCTCTCTTCTCACCACAAGGACGAGAGTGGGCGTCTGCACCCTTCCGATGGAAATGAAATTCTTACCCATCCTGCCTGACGTTATGGAAAAGAACCGTGTCAGGACCGCCCCCCAGTAAAGATCTATTTCCTCCCTTGCAGCGGCTGACTGGGCAAGATTGTTGTCAAGATCGGTGAGATCAGAGAAAGCTTTCCTTATCTCTTCCGGTGTCAGTGCACTGAACCTTGCTCGCCTGATCTCAGGATCAAGTTTTATCCTGTCAAGGACGTTTGTGCGTATAATATCAAGAGCTTCTGACCCTATGAGTTCACCCTCCCTGTCGAAGTCAGTGGCAATGATTATGCGCCAGGCCCTGTCGCTCAGTGATACCAGGGAATTGAAGGCATTCTTGTTGGTTACATTTCTCGTGATCTCAGCATCGATGAGTTTCTCCAGGCTCACTGATTTCCAGTCCTTCATGGTCGGAGGGAAGTCCAGTTCAACTATGTGCCCGCTCAAAGGGATAACAATGTTCGTGCCGCCATCATCCTGGAACTCTATGTAGTTGAGGCCCTTGCTCCTCTTCTGCTTTGATTCCCCGTTGGATAGAATGTAAGCGATCCTTCTTGCAGCATCAGCTTTCTCAGTTATGATTATGTTACGGTCGTTTCCACCAGTCAATGAAGTTCAGACCTCTCATTGTTTCCCCGGTTAATATATCTGGCACTTTTACCTGCAACATTGCGGTGTTGCCCGATACTCCGGAGCCGGTTGTCCTATGGCAATCAACTTACTAAAGCTTTACATGAGTTATGTGGAATCTCCCATGCTGCTGAAAACAGATGATGCCTGTCGGCCCGATTTCTTACTGGGTCCTGTACAGGCAGATTGATTTTTGCCATGGGTTAAAATTTTATGCCTCGCAACTATGGTTGGAACAGTGATAATCCCCTATGAAAAGTACCTTGGCATTGCCATAGAGCACTGCCAGGACGTATACAGGCCTGCAGAGGACACTTTTCTCATAATGGACAACATTATACCTGGCAACAGGGTCCTGGAGATTGGATGCGGAACCGGCATAATTTCCATCTACTGTGCCAGGATGGGGAGAACAGTAACCTGCTGTGACATTTCACAGAAAGCTCTGGAATGCACGGAAAAGAATGCCATAAGGAACAGGGTTTCGCTGACCATATTGAACAGCAGCCTGTTCAGCAACATTGACGGAAAATTTGACACCATTATATTCAATCCGCCCTATCTTCCTGTTGAGGACAGGATTGAGGGAGCAGAGCAGTGGAACGGGGGTCCAGATGGTTTTTCTGTTATAGGGCCCTTCCTGGATAAGGCGGACATGTTCCTGGACAATGCCGGTTCCATTTACATCATCATATCCAGCCTGACTGACGTGGATGCGCTGAAGGCAAAATATGAAAAATTTGTGTTCAAGGAAAAAGCCAGTGAGAGCTTTTTCTTTGAGACTCTCTTCCTTTACCAGCTCTTCAAAAAAATATGATCCTTCAGCAATTTTTGCATGCCCGGGATGGTGGAGTTTACCCGAACAGTGACATTTTCGCTTTTCCGGCAGGACGCGGGAGTGCAAACACAAGTATTCCGGATACCACAGTTACGGCCACCATGATGGTGAATGTGAATGGCAGGCGTGAATAATTATCCACGATTATGAGGCCCACAAGTATTGGTCCAAGTGCCATTCCCCCCTGGTTTCCGAGGCCCCAGACCACTGAGTTTGCCATGGACGAATCGCCCCTTGGAACATATTCAGAAATCAGCGAGAAAAGCAGCGGGAACCCGCTGAAGGTAAAGAACCCAAAGATAACGAGGAACACAAGAGATTCCAGCCCAGAAGAGTTTATGTAGGCAAGAGTCGAAGCAGCTGTGCCAAATGAGCTTATTGAAAGCAGGACGCGCTTGTCCATTCTGTCAGCGAAGTACCCAAAAATGGGTTGGCCCACTATTGCCGCTATGAACATGAGAGTGATGGAGTATCCCAGAAGAGATGAAATGCCCAGATCCTTCACGTTGGACAGGTAGGAAGGGATCCACGACGCTATGCCCTGGGATGCGGTGCTCCTTATGAAGGTCACCACTGAAAGCATTATTATTGAATAAGTCAGTATTCCCCTGTTTCCCTTAGCCTTCTTCCCATTTTCGTGTAGTTCATCTGCAGGCTTGGGTCTGGATCGTACATCCCTGAGGAAAAATGCTATGAAAACTGCTGAAATCACAGCAATAATGGCAAAAACCACGAAGGAGAAGTCCAGGGTCAGGAGAGCTGCAAACCCATAAAGCAGAGACGGGTATATGGCCCTACCCACGCTGCCCATGGAACCGTTTACGCCCAGAGCCTTTCCCCTTGAACCTGGGGTGAACGTGCTCTGCAGTATTGCTCCACCCAGAGGGTGATAGAACGATGAACCCACTCCTGCCGAAAGTGCAGAGAATCCAGCAACATAGGGAAGAGCCACCCCGAGCGACCCGGTTATGACCTCATAGAAGCCGAGAACTCCAATTGCCATGAGGGCAAGTCCGATTCCTATGAGAAATCCTTTTCGATCCCATACTTCGGAAATCCTGCCCACCATTATGGAGAACAGGGAAGCTGCGGTATAGAAGATTCCAAGAAGGAACGTAACGAACAGCGGCGAAAGGGAGTTGACCTTCACAAGGATATCCACCAGCATTGGAAAGAAGAAAACCGTTCCGTCGTTGACAAAATGTCCCAGTGAAGTCATGGCCAGATTTCTTGCGCCGTGGTTAATTGAACTTGATGTATTAATAGATAAGTCAGTCATCTATAAGCAATGTATATATGCTATTTAAGCATTATTCATAAAATGGTTGAGAGGGAAAAGATACTCCGCGGGGTGATGACACTTCTTGTTCTTGAAAAACTCTGTCATGAAGATATGCATGGATACGCCCTTCAGGTATATGTTTCCGGGATGATTGACCGGAAGATCGCCCCGGGAACCATATATGTTCTGCTGGGATCACTTCTCAGAAGGAAATTCATCAGAATCTCAAGCCAGTTCAGGGCCAAGAACCGCGATGTGAAGGTCTACACCATTACTGATCTCGGGAGAGATTTCCTGAAAGACCACATCAGCCCGCTGATCATTGTCAGGGACGTCCTGGATTACCTGATTCCATCCATCACGCAGATTGCTGAAGCCAGGGATCAGCAATAGTTCCTGCCATCCATGTCATAAGATGAATCGCTTTTAACCACCTCAACATTACATGCTGCAACAATGGCCACAATTCAGGATCGCATCAAGGAAATAGAGGAAGAGCTTAAAAAGACGGAGTACAACAAAGCCACAGAGAAGCATATAGGCCTTCTCAAGGCCAAGATGTCCCGCCTCGAGATAGAGCTCATGTCCCAGAAAAAGGGGGGAGGCGAGGGGTTTGCCATTCCAAAGTCAGGCGACTCCACGGTGGCGCTTGTGGGCTTCCCCAATGTGGGAAAATCCAGCATCCTGAATGACCTGACATCCCAGATGAGTGAAACTGGCAATTTTGCATTCACCACATTGAAAGTGGTTCCAGGCACAATGAGCTACAACGGGGCGCAGATACAGATACTGGATCTCCCGGGCATAATTGAGAACGCCAGTGTGGGCTCTGGAAGGGGCAGGGAAATACTTAGCATGGTGAGGAATGCCGACCTTGTTGTGGTGGTTACAGACGTTCAGGTGAAGGGTGTTGACAGGATAGTCAATGAACTTCACAGGGCAGGAATCGTCCTTAACAGGCGGGAAAGAAATATTTCCATAAAGAGATCAAATAGCGGCGGCATCCGGATACACAAACCGCGAAAGGTCCCCGTAGACGACGTACAGATAAGGGAGATACTGAAGGAGTTCAAGATTACCAACGCTGAAGTATTCATCAGGGAGAACATCACTTCCGATGATCTCATCGATCACCTCAAGGGGCATACAGTGTACATTCCGGGTATTTTTGTGGTGAACAAGATAGATCTTCCTCACAAAGATGAAGACATCGATGACCTTAGGTCAATGGGAAGGGTCATAGAGGTTTCCGCAACAACCAAGGCAGGCATACCGCAGCTGAAGGATGAAATATACCGTGCACTTGCACTTGTGAGGGTTTATCTCAGGGAGAAATCAGGCTATGTGGACCTTGATCGCCCCATGGTATTGAGGAATGGTGCTGTGGTGAGGGATGTGGTGAGGAAGATCAGCCGTGAGATGCTTGAATCGTTCCGGTATGCCATACTCACCGGACCTCAGAGAAAACAGGCAGAGTTGAGGGTTGGATTGGATTACGATCTGCTGGACGGCGATATCATAACAATAATAAGCAGGAACTAGGTGTGATCATGAAGATAGCAAGAAGGGTCTTATTTTACGGGCAGGTGCAGGGAGTGAACTTCAGGAGAAATGTTGCCGGCCTTGCCGCTAAGAATGGCGTCACCGGGTGGATAAGGAATCTTGATGATGGGAGTGTGGAAGCCCACATGGAAGGCGATCAGGAAAAAGTTCAGATCACCATCCAGATGTGCTGCACGGAGCTTTTCCCGGCACGCGTGGAGAAATACCTTTCCCATGAGGATGCCGTGGAGGACCTGCGGGATTTCAGCGTCATCAGGTGACTATCTCATACCTGTATCCAAGCCCGGCAATCCTTTCAAGCAGTGCAGACAGGTGCTTCTCGTCCCTGACGTTTATGGCAAATGTCACTGCCTGATATCCCACCGGCGTATCCTTGGCCAGATTGTCCACCTCAGCATGGAATATGTTTCCTCCAGTTTCGGATATGGCCTGTGAAATCCTGTAGAGTGTACCCGGCCTGTCAGGGATCTTGAACTCTATCCTCACAAGTTTCGATTCAATCTCCATGGACTTGAATATGATCTTGGAGAGGAGAAGGAAGTTCATGTTTCCGCCCGATAGTATTACCACGGTTTTCCCGTGGCTTACGTCAACTTTCCTGTCCATTATTGCCGCCAGCGCTGCCGCCCCTGAGGGCTCAACAAGCGTCTTGTTTCTCTCCAGCAGCTTATATATGGCAAGGGCGATGCTCTCATCGCTTACAGTGACTATTTCATCAACATTTTTCCTGACTGCAGCCAGTGTGAGTTCCCCCGGGAACTTGACTGAAATCCCATCTGCAATGCTGTCACCGCTGGTGTGATCCACAATCCTGCCCTGTTCCACGGAGGCTTTCATTGAATCAGAGAGTTCGCTTTCCACTCCCACGATCCTTATGGAAGGGTTGATGGATTTTGCTGCTATTGAAATGCCGGATATGAGTCCGCCTCCACCGATTGGAACAACAATGGTGGACACGTCGGGTAGATCCTCCAGTATTTCCAGGCCTATGGTTCCCTGTCCTGCGATGATGTATGGGTCGTTGAATGCCTCTATGAAGACGCGGCCCTCAGATTTCCGTATTGTTTCTGCCGCATCACGGGCTTCCGAATAGTCTCTCCCTCTGAGCACAACATCGGCTCCGTATCCCTGCACAGCATTTATCTTGGCAGGAACTGTGTGCTCCGGCATCACTATCTTCGCATTGATGCCGTTTACCATTGCTGCGTAGGCAACACCCTGTGCATGGTTTCCTGAACTTGCCGTGATTATTCCATGCGACTTCTCTTCCGGGGTGAGGCGCGAAACGCGGTTAAGGGCTCCACGGGCCTTGAAAGACCCTGTTTTCTGGTGATTCTCCATCTTGAAATAGATATCTCCTCCCACAATCTGGCTGAAAGTTGTGGAATGATGTAGTTCAGTGCGGTTCACCTTTCCCTTCAGGTACTGTGCAGCTTCCCTTATTTCCTGGATTTCTGGCAGTCCTCCTTTCACGCCTGCATCCTCCTTCTGACATCATTCATGGCGTTTTTGTATATCTCCAGGGCATCTTCCGTGAAGACCTTCACCTTCATCCTTTCACTTTCAGCATATTCATGATCGCTCAGGGACTTCAGGTTTATCTCAACATTCTGCAGTGCTGCCCTGATTGATGCCAGGGAAAATTCCAGGGCTGAGCCGGCATCGGTGATTGCACTGGAGTTTCCCTGTGCGGCAATGGCAGCGGCGAGCCTGAGTACCTGGCCAGCCGCCCCTGCAATCTTCCATGGAACCTGTATTGCTCCCCTGGTGGCAATGTCCATGGCCTCCCTTCTCCTCTTCTTTTCCTCCTCTGTTGATTTCGGCATTTTCCAGGCTGCAAAGAGCCTGTTGAAGGCTGCCTCATCCTCCTCCATAAGGGATCTGAGATCTGCCGTCAGCTTCCGCTCTTCTCCAGAACCTGCTTCATGTCTCCT
>ACXJ01011073.1_pt1 | contig 10264 bp, 10 predicted proteins | sample 870861 | NCBI WGS metagenome assembly ACXJ01 (sample SAMN02954270, study PRJNA29437) | mine drainage metagenome | biome: terrestrial; feature: Richmond mine; material: biofilm; isolation source: combined biofilm from UBA (pink subaerial biofilm) and UBA BS (thick... ... | reverse complement strand
CAGCTATAGCTACAGTTGGGGAGCTGCTAGTGGATGCTTGGGGGTTATTGGTAGCGGAAGGTGTGTAGACAGCGTTCCCATAGCCGCTCACCATTCCACTGGCAGTAGAGATCCAATAACCGTTCGTCGATGGGTCTGCGGCAATTCCAATCGCTGAGGATCCGTCTGTATTGCCATAGGCACTTCCATGGTAGGGCGCATCTCCGAAACCGAACACGCTTCCATTGTTGGAGAGTATCCAGTAACCGCCGTTAGCCGAGGTAGTCATACTCACTGCTTGCTCATTGCCCAAGTAGGGGAAGGCACTTCCAAAATAGGGCGCATCTCCGAAACCGAACACGCTTCCATTGTTGGAGAGTATCCAGTAACCGTTGCCTCTTGGAGCAGATACAATACTCACTGCTTGCTCATTGCCCAAGTAGGGGAAGGCACTTCCAAAATAGGGCGCATCTCCGAAACCGAACACGCTTCCATTGTTGGAGACTATCCAGTAACCTTTACCCCCATTGGCAACGGCAACTCCTATGGCTTGTTCATTGCCCAAGTAAGGTGCAGCACTACCGTACTCCTCTGCATTGCCGAAGGGATGTATATTCCCCCCTGCATCCAAGAGCCAGTAACCGTTTCCCCCAGGTGTAACCGCCATGGAGACTATTGGCGAAGAGGCTGGTTGTTGGGGGATAGAGCCGAAAGCTGGAACTCCACCATAGGGGGTAACTGTGCCATCTGCATTGACCAGCCAATATCCGTATGGAGTAAGAACAGTACTAGATGATGAAGGTGATGAACTAGATGATGAAGGTGATGAACTAGAACCAGTAGTTGAGGAAGAAGCTGTGGATGCTCCAGCAGCGGTAGTTCCGAATACCAAGGATGACAGTATGAATGCGCATATGAGCCCCACTCTGGCCAGAGATGACCTTTTTGAGCTCTTGCGAGTATCGAAGTACCTATCTGCGTAATTTATCAAGACACCGAGGTGAGTAACCCTTTGCTGTGCTCTTCGAGGTTGAGCAGCTTGCTTAGTATGTCCGGCAGCCATCATCCTCCCAGCTCAATGGTCAATGCGGTTACTATGCTTTTCCTGGCTTATTAATGACTCTGGTTTGCTCGTTCATTCACCCTTACCTATCGTCGATAGACGCTATGGATATCAACCTCCCACCGTACCCGTCTACGACATGAACTTGGCTATTATCGTCGCAATACACATTCCTTGTCAACAGTATTCTTCAATAAGTTACCCACGAGTAGTTTTATCGGCCATTAAGGCGTTGTGCTTTATTGAAATTGCTACTATGGGTTGGAGAGCGCGTTTTGGTCAACTCATCGGATAGTTGGATAACTAGCTTGGCTAGTGCTCGAGTTGCTAATGCTTCAACAGTTCAGCAATTCGAAAGGCAAGGTCAATGCTTTGGCGAGCATTGAGACGAGGATCACAGGTAGTTGTGTATCGAATGTGTAATTCATCCTCGGATATTTGGTCTAGTTGTCCGCCTATGCATTCAGTCACGTTGTCGCCGCTTATCTCCACATGCACTCCGCCGGGCCAAGTTCCCAGTGACTTGTGCACAGAAAAAAACCCCTTGATCTCGGCTAGTACATCGTCGAAGTGTCTCGTTTTTCGTCCGGAATCACTTTGGAAAGTATTGGCGTGCATAGGGTCGCAGACCCAGACAACCGGGTGCCCGGCTTTTTCGACGGCTGTTACCAAGGGAGGGAGGGCAGTGGTAACTTTGGTAGCTCCAAGGCGAGTTATCAAGGTGAGTCGTCCTGGTATACGAGCGGGGTTGAGTCGTTCGCATAAGGCAATAACTTCATCAGGGGATGCAGCCGGGCCAATTTTGGCTCCAATAGGGTTGTGGATTCCCGATAAGAACTCCACATGGGCTCCATCGAGTTGACGCGTTCTTTCTCCTACCCACAACATGTGGGCAGAGCAGTCGTAGAAGTCTCCGGTAAGCGAATCTTGGCGAGTGAGAGCATCTTCATAGTCAAGCACTAAAGCTTCATGGCTGGTCCAGAACTCTACTTGATGGAGGTTGGCTTCGCGATTCAGATCTATGCCGCAGGCAGCCATGAAGCGGAGAGCTCTGTCTATCTCTCCTGCGATGGTTTCATAGCGTTGGCCCTCTGGACTTGTCGCTATGTACTCCTGATTCCAAGCGTGCACCTGAGACAGGTCGGCAAAGCCGCCCTTTGTGAAAGCTCTCAAAAGATTTAGGGTGGAGGATGATTGATGGTAAGCAGTTAGCAAGCGATTCGGATCCGGTATCCGTGCCGATGGTTCGGCAGCATCATCGTTTACCATGTGCCCTCGGAATGCAGCCAATTCGATGCCATCGACTATCTCGGTAGGCGATGAGCGCGGCTTGGCAAACTGCCCTGCAATTCGTCCTACCTTTATGACTGGCACTCCTGATCCATATGTCAAGATGATCGCCATCTGCAGTATTACCTTCAAGCGATCGCGTATACTGTCCGCCGAGAAGTCAGCGAATGACTCTGCGCAATCGCCAGCTTGCAAGAGGAAAGCATTCCCTGCAGCAACTTCTGCAAGTGATCTGGTCAGCTGGCGAGCTTCTCCTGCAAATACCAAAGGAGGCAAACTGCGCAAGTACTTAAGAATGCGCTCTAGTTCTGCTGGATCTGGCCAATTGGGCTGTTGCAGAGCTCGTCGTTCTTTCCACCCATGCGGAGTCCACCCGTGTGGGGTCTGATGCACGCGGGAACTCTCACGTAATGTTACTGCATGTAGTTCCATCTATAACAGGATACCTCTCAGCCGTTGAGGAGAATGCAACGATCAGGCTTAGGCATGAACGTCTCGGAGAGCCATGAGCCTAGGCACCGAGATCCTCTCTATGGCTTTTTCGAGGAGCTTGCGGTGCGCGTCCTGGTCAAATGATAGTTCACATCGGTCATCAACAGCGCTTTCCCCTCTAGCTCGTATTGCATGCGAGATGGTTGCCAAGTGATAGCGCTTGTGCAGATAAGCTTTATGCGTGGCGGAGGAGCGAAGACTACGACTAGGGATATTTGGTGGGACATTCGACCCTGTTCATATAGGGCATCTGGTTGCTGCAGTCAATACACGACACGCTTTATCATTGGACAAGGTATTGATGGTGGTTGCCAATGAGCCTTGGCAGAAGTCAGCTCATCATGAAGTCACTCCCGCTCTGGACCGCCTGGCCATGGTTGAAGCCGCCGTAGAGGGGATAGAGGGCGTGGAGGCTAGTGCTATCGAAATAGAACGAGGCGGGGTCTCCTATACGATCGACACCGTGGAAGAGCTGCATGATTATTATGCGGGGGCTGAGCTTTTTCTCGTTGTCGGTGCGGATGTAGCTTTGGAGTTACCTACCTGGGAAAGAGTCGAGGACCTTTCTGGGCTGGTGATCTTAGCAGTTGTGAATAGGCCTGGACATCCAAGAGTCAAGTCGGTTCCTGGGTGGCAAGTCTGTACGGTGGACATACCTGCCATCGATCTTTCCAGCACTGAGGTACGTGAATGGGCTGCCGCAGGTCGACCACTTGATTTCTTGGTTCCTTCCCCCGTGATTCGCTGCATCAACGATCGAGGTCTGTATCGAGAGGAGAATAGCTCTATTTCTCAGCAACCCGGTTCATAGGTGTGCCGTTCTCTGTAACCCGGTTCATAGGTGTACCGTTCTAGGGCTTAGAGTTGAGCTGATTTGCACATATGTACAATTGACCGTACAATAGAAAAAGTGACGCCTTTGGACTTTGTGATCCTACTCTTTCTCATCTCCATTGCTGCAGGAGTACTTGGTTCTTTAGTGGGGCTAGGGGGTGGGGTCGTGGTTGTTCCTGTCCTTACGCTTCTTTTCCATATCGATATTCGTTTAGCTATTGGAGCATCGATCGTATCGGTTATTGCCACTTCATCGGGTGCTGCCGCAGCGTATGTCCGAGAGCGCATGACCAATTTGCGAGCAGGGATGTTCTTGGAGATCGCCACCACCACCGGAGCAATAACTGGTGCATATCTGACAACTATCTTCCCAGCTAGAGGACTTTTCATCTTGTTCGCAGTGGTCCTTGGATATTCGGCGGTAGCTATGTATCGCAAGAGACACTCTGCTGCATTGTTGACAGTCTCTCACGACAGGATAGCTAATCGGTTAAATCTTCACGGATCCTACTATGACGATGCAGAGCATAAGGAGATTTCCTACAAGGTAACAGGTACTAAAGTAGGGCTGTCTATCATGTATGTAGCTGGCATGGTCAGTGCTTTGCTTGGTATTGGTTCAGGGGCGTTGAAGGTGCCGGCGATGGATCTAGCGATGCACCTCCCCATGAAGGTGTCTACTGCAACTAGCAATTTCATGATAGGAGTCACAGCTGCCGCTAGCGCCAGTGTGTATTTTGCTCGAGGCCAGATAGATCCAATCATGGCCGCTCCCGTTGCTGCAGGTGTTCTAGGTGGTGCTACCTTCGGTTCTCGTATTCTCGGACGCCTCGAGAGCAAGACGGTGCGCTTGGTGTTCGTCATAGTTTTGATTGTGATTTCTTTGGAAATGCTGCAGAGAGGGGTGTTGTAAGTGACTGAAGATCGATCTGATCCTTTGCAAGGTCATCTGCAAGATCATCTGCCCCCAGTTTCGGGTAGCGGCTCAGCTTCTGGAGGCTCAGCTTCTGGAGGCTCTCAGCCCACTGTGGTTGCATCTTTGTCGCTCGAGCATATCGAGCCCGAGGAAGGTTCAGTGAGTGACGCTCTCGCATCTGGAAGATCTCCTGCTCCCGATAGGTCATTCGTAGTAGATGACGAGAAGGTGCGGAAGGTGGAGTTACTCATCTCATTGGTGCTGAGAGTAGGAGTAATACTGTCCGTACTTGTCATTACCGCAGGACTGGTGGTTACCTTCGTTCATCATCCTTCGTATGCGTTATTAAGTGGACGTTCCTCGTACCACCCTCTTACTAGTGTGACATCCAGATTCCCTCATACCCTAGGTGGTTTGCTCGAGTCGCTATCTGCTGGCAAAGGGCAGGGCATCATCGTTCTTGGGTTGCTACTCCTGATACTGACTCCAGTAATGCGGGTTGCTGTGTCCATACTAACCTTTGTGTATCAGCGCGATCCACTCATGACCTTAGTAACCTGCTTTGTCCTATCGGCTTTGATAGGCTCCTTCTTCTTGGGTAGCGCATGAGCCATGCTCGATCGCTCCAGCCCGCTTCCGCTCTGGGCACAGATAGTGGCCGACTTACGCAATAGACTAGCAGCAGGGGAGTTCGACACCCACTTCCCTACCGATGAAGAACTTACCCGCTACTATGACGTTAGTCGACACACAGCGAGAGAAGCGGTTCGCAGGCTTCAGGCCGATGGATTGTTACTACGAGAGCGCGGACGTGGGACGATGTTGATTCGGCCTGAGCTCGAACAACCATTGCAGGGCATGTATAGCTTGGCTGCTACTGTGCGCTCCAAAGGCCTTGAAGAGCGGAGCGAGGTGCTGGCCTGCAAATTGTCTACTGCAGAGGAAGTTGCGATGCAGTTAGGCGTTGCCAAGGATGAACAAGTGGTGTACATAGAGCGGCTACGCTTTGCAGGCGATGAACCACTTGCTCTAGACCGGTCTTGGTTGCCAGCCGATCTGGCTCGAGGCTTGCTCGATGCTGACCTGAGTTCTGGCTCTTTGTACGATAGCTTGGTTCAGTACTGCAATCTGAGAGTTACCAATGGTTGGGAGCGCATTCGTCCACTCAACCCTTCCGTTCATGATCGTGAGATATTGCGCCTTCCTCCCACAGAGGCTGTATTCGCCATCGAACGGCTTACTTGGGCGGGTGATCGTCCATTGGAGTGGAGGATAAGCTTTATCAGAGGAGATAGATACTGCTTTAGGGCGACTTGGACAGGTCCGGTTGGCAATCTGGTTAGTTCAGCAAGTCAGCTGTTATAAAAAAATTTTCAGTTTTTAGTCACCAACTGCTCATCTCTGTGACGCACCGTGTGTTTTCAGCTCGAGCATTCCTTGTCGACCCCCTTGTTGCAGGTTGAACTCGTTCATACTAAAAATGGCGGTATATATTCATATGGTCTAGAGATATGCCAGTAAGACTATTGTTGAAAGTTGTTTTGATGGCGCAGTATGCTCGCCTCATCACGACAAGTGGTGGCAGTGGTCTTGTTTTCAGAACCTTGCACAGCTATAGAGGCAGCTCGTTGCTCATTGAACGATAGGGGTATTGATGAGATATGTAGGCAGTCCCGCCAGCTATAGGAGCTATAGGAGCTATAGGAGCATAGCTAGCTGTAAGCAGAGGCTTTACCTAAGTATCACTTCTGTAGTGGGATTATTAGGGTCCATGCTGTTTGCAATGGTAGCGATCGCAACTCCGGCCTATGCTCAGCAGTCTGTAGTGAGTGCTACACAGCGTCCATGGGTGGATCAGTTGGAGTATCCAAACTATGATGGCAACCTGCACGCTATATCCTGTCCCTCCTCCCTGGAGTGCGTAGCAGTAGGAGATGCCTCGGTGAGCAGTGGGGTACTGTTAACTACGGATGGTGGTTCTGCCTGGCATCCGGCCAGAATTCCACCCGTGCCTGGAGGGTTGACCACACTTCTTGGTGTCTCTTGTCCAACCCTCACCGTCTGTTTTACAGTTGGCGACAGCTCGAATGGTGTAGCAATATTGAGCACTAACGACCAGGGCATAAGTTGGTCGTTACAGACTCCTCCTTCAGGGCTTGATGGGCTCAACGGTATCTCTTGTCCAACTAGCTCCATGTGCATAGGAGTCGGTGTTACCTTCACTAGTGGAGGAGTAGCGATCATTACTACAGATGGGGGAGCAAGGTGGTCGTATCTCACTAATACCCCGGTGGTCACTTCTTTTCAAGGAGTTGACTGTACCTCTGCCAACGACTGCTGGTTGGTCGGGTACGATCAATCTGGAGGTGGATCCTTCTCGTCTCCCGTGCTCGCCGATGCTCCGGTCATGTTTTCGACGACCAATGGAGGTAGTAGCTGGAGCCAAGTGAACCTGCCAACTCAGGCAAGTGGAATGCCCGCTGGGTGGATTACCCAAAACGATGCTCTAGTTAGTATATCCTGCACCTCCAGAGGCTATTGTGCTTCCTCAGGGGTGATGACCTACGGTATACCTAGCTGTGGCATCGGATCAACCCCATACCGATCTTGTAGCGCGGGTCAATTACCTACTTACACCTACTACTATGGCGGCCTTGTGATGTATCTTTCATCTGCTGGCACTACTACGAGTTCAGGTGCTGGTAACGGTAGCAGCTCTAGTGGGAGTGGTGGATCGAGTGGTTCAGCAAGCAATACCAACGATGGGTGGACAGCTGTATCAACTGCATCTGCTAGCGCGTTCTTCTCTGTTTCATGCGCGCCTACAGGCACTCAGTGCTGGACGGTGGGCAACCTCAAGAACTCACAGTACGATACTGCCACTGGGGTGGTATTCGCTACCACCAATGGCAGTAGTTGGGCATCTCAGCAGCTCCCCAACGGAGTGAACACTTTGGCCGGTGTTGATTGCTCCAATGCTCCTCAATGCTTTGCTGTTGGAGGAGCATCGTACAGTCCTTCCCAAGTGACCGACATACTGTACACACCCCCGATGGAGGCATATCCTCTGATGGAAGGTCCACCTGGTTCTTCCAGAGCCAAGTAGGATCCATTACTGGCGTTTCCTGCCCAACGGCAACGGATTGTTGGGCAGTGGGGAACGACTCTTTCGGTGCAGCATTCATAGTTGCCACCACTAACGCTGGTACGACTTGGTCTCCACAGAGTCTTCCGTCCGGAGGCAACTTTGTCCACCTTGCCGGTATTTCCTGTGCAAATGCTCAGGTGTGTGTTGTTGTTGGCACCATTTATACCGTTACTACCTCTACTTATAACGGAGCAATATTTGCCACCTCTGATGGAGGGAGCAGTTGGGTAAACGAGGATGGGGAGGTACCCTCGGGCACCACAGGGCTTAGTGCTGTAGCTTGCCCAACTGCTTCTGATTGCTTTGCAACTGGTAGCACAGCTGCAGGTATTGGCATAATAGGCACCACAGATGGCGGAAGTAGTTGGACTGCGTTGACCACCTTCCAGGGAAAGACTCTTACGGGTATAGCATGTCCCGATAGCAACCACTGCTGGGCCACAGGGCAGACGTTACTTGGCCCGATCATGAACACCACTGATGGTGGGAGTAGTTGGAGTGTGCAGAGCCCCCCTCTGTTCTCCATCAGTTCGCTGAACGGGATATCCTGTACCAGCGTTCAGATTTGTTTGGCGGTAGGGACCCAGTTCAGTAACGCCGCTATAGTGTCTACGACCAACGGGGGATCTACATGGACCCCTCAATCTCTGCCCCTAGGGCTATCTGCGATGAACGCAATTTCATGCATATCAGGAACTGATAACTGTTGGGCAGTAGGAGGTAGCAGTATTGGAGTTGCTGCTGCCATTCATACCTCTGACGGCGGCCAAACATGGTCTAGTCCGGTGGCAATGCCTTCTGGGATAGACTCGCTCTCTGCCATCTCCTGCGTCTCCATCACAGCCTGCTGGGCTACTGGGGCAAGTACTGCGTTTGGCTATATAGTGGCTTCTCCACCCTCTACCTCCCAAGGCTACTGGATACTGGCCGCTAACGGCTCGGTCTTCGGTTTCGGTGGTGCCCCTTACCATGGATCGGCCTTCGGTCTCCTAGGAGGGGCCCAAGCGGCCTCCATGGTCAGCTCTCCGAACGGCAACGGCTACTGGATACTCTCCTCCAACGGCTCGCTCTTCGGCTTCGGCAAATTAGTCTATCATGGCTCTCCAATAGATATAGGGGTGACTGCTTTCAATATAGACTCTATGGCCTCCACTCCTGACGGCAATGGCTATTGGATACTGGCCGCTGATGGAACGGTATGGGGATTTGGGGACGGTCAGTATCTGGGTGATTTGAGCAGTGCCCATCTTCCCTTCTCGTTAGTGGGCATTACTGCTCGAGGGTGATCAAAACCTCCGCTACCGGCTCTCTGGCTTGTTTTTAGATTTTCAGAGAGGATGTGGCATTCTCTTCATGGCTAAAGCCAGAGGCTTGTGGGGCGCGTTCGGTCAGCTCACCTCGCAAGCTGCTTCTATCTCCGTGTTGATCCTCTCTATGGGCAAATGCACCTGATGTAGCTCGTCTTAAGCGCTTTTGCCTCTACGATAAAGGATTTGAGTTAGGATATCTGCGATGACTAGGGTGTTTTCAGGTGTTCAACCGTCTGGTGATATGCACATAGGTAACTACCTGGGTGCTTTCAGACAATGGGTACAAGATCAATATTCAAACGATGCCTTCTACTGCATTGTCGATCTTCATGCGCTCACAGTGGATGCAGATCCAGAGATGCTCAGGTCGCGTACTATCGATGCAGCTATAAATCTTCTTGCAGTGGGCCTTGATCCTCAGATATGTACGATCTTTGTTCAAAGCCATGTGCCAGAGCATGCCCAACTTTCTTGGTTGCTTGGGTGTACGGCTTCCATGGGAGAGCTACGGAGAATGACCCAATTCAAGGAAAAGGGGGCAGGGCGGGAGTCGGTTAAAGTTGGGTTGTTCACCTATCCCGTACTCATGACCTCAGATATACTATTATATGATGCAGAACGTGTTCCGGTGGGAGATGATCAACGCCAGCATCTGGAACTCGCTCGTAACCTAGCTATCCGATTCAATAATCGATACGGTAATACCTTTGTGGTCCCTGCCCCTTCCGTACCTCAAGTAGCGGCTCGAGTGATGGACCTCCAAGATCCCACTCAGAAGATGTCCAAATCGTCTATTTCTCCAGCTGGTACTGTGGCGATACTCGATTCAGCCGATCAAGTCATGAAAAAAGTTCGTCGAGCGGTCACCGATCCTGGCAAAGAGGTCGTCTACGATCCAGCCAACAAGCCAGGGATCTCTAACTTGTTGGATATCCTGTCTGCTGTCACCGGACGATCCAACTCTGAACTAGCAGCTAATTATAGCAGTTATGCTGAACTGAAATCCGATGTAGCAGAAGCGTTGATAGAGTTGCTCCGGCCTATTCAGGAACGCCATGCTCAACTGTCAGCTGACCCAGGGGATCTACTGGCCCTTCTCGCTAGAGGAGCAGAACGCGCCCAGTCGATCGCATCAGTGACTTTGGAACGTGCTGCTAATGCCATGGGGCTTTTACCGCTTAAGCCAAACTTTTTGCCTCTTAAATAGAGTTACTCTTAAATAGAGTTACTCT
>ACXJ01011158.1_pt1 | contig 10282 bp, 5 predicted proteins | sample 870861 | NCBI WGS metagenome assembly ACXJ01 (sample SAMN02954270, study PRJNA29437) | mine drainage metagenome | biome: terrestrial; feature: Richmond mine; material: biofilm; isolation source: combined biofilm from UBA (pink subaerial biofilm) and UBA BS (thick... ... | reverse complement strand
GGAGGCTTGCACCACTTGTTGATAATGATCGTGCGAGCCTGGAGCTTCTCTATGCCCTGATTTTTGCAATTCCCGGATCTCCAATAATATATTACGGGGACGAAATAGGAATGGGTGACAACATCTATCTTGGGGACAGGAATGGTGTTAGAACACCTATGCAATGGTCCTATGATAGAAATGCGGGGTTCTCCAAGGTTGACAGCGAGGCCCTTTATGCTCCTGTAATCACTAATCCAAACTTCCACTATGAAAACGTCAATGTTGAATCAGAATCCAGGCTCCCCACCTCACTCCTTAACTGGATAAAAAAGATGATTAGGGTTAGAAAAAAATTCACAAAAATACTTGGGAGAGGGGACATAAGGTTTCTGGAACATAACAACAGAAGGGTCCTTGCCTATATCAGAGAATACGAGGGAGAAAAGATGCTCTGCCTGTTCAATATATCCAGGAAACATACTTTTGTGGAACTTGATCTTAGGGAGTTCGCGGGAACAAGGCCTGTGGAAGCCATAACGGAGGCAGCCTTCCCCTCGATTGGTGAATTGCCTTATTTCTTCACGCTTCCACCGAAGTCATTCTTCTGGCTTTCTCTTCTTGATCCGTCTGAGGTTAAGGGAGAATGGGAAACATGAATATAGGAGACAGCGAATTCATTGAAAATAAGATAATTCCTGAACTGGCAAGGAGGATACCTGCAACCAGATGGTATGCTGAGAAGTCGGTAAGGGACCCGGAATTTTCAATATTTGACATGCTGGTTCTTGATGAATGCTCCACGGTTTATCTGATAATCGAAGTCAAAACAGAAGGTTTCAGGAAAAATCTATATTCAGTGCCTGTCCAGATAGGAGTGGAGCCAAAGGTACCGAATCCCCTTGAACTGGAGATATTTTACATGGGCCAGAGTGTTATGATATCTGACGCACTCTATTCAGAGACATACTGGGATTCGTTCCGCAACTTTCTCATAACAGGGAAAAGGCTGGAGACAATGCACGGATCATTGATTTTTGAGCTGGAGGACACGGGTGAGAAGCACCTCCATCCCACAGTAAGGACCGTCAGGGTTATTTCCTCTGAACAGAGCAACAGCTCCGTTGTAATAAATGATGACATGATTTTCAAACATGTGAGGAAAATAGTACCCGGAAACAACCCGGACTATGATGTCCCATCCTACCTGTGGTCAAATACAGGCTTCCGCAACACACCGAAACCTGTGGGAAAGGTCACATATCTTAGAGATGGTGTTACCTACCATATCGGTTCACTTTCACTCTTCCTGAAATCATCGAAGGACTGCTGGACATATTTCAGCGATCTTCTATCTGCAACTCTCAGAAATATAACCGGGGAGGAGGCTCCAGAGAAAGTGCTTGAGATACTTAAGGGATGCAGGAGAATTGGGGAGATAACCTCTGAACTTCACACTGCTCTGACTGAAGAAAGCAATATACCTGATTTCGGGCCATCTAAAATTGTCCCCACTGATGTATATGACTGGAAAAGCGAATACATGTCACTGATAAAGCAGTTTTTCATGGCCTGGGACCACATGCAACCAAATGATGTTAAGGAAAGGTTTGACAGGCTTGTTAGAAGGGAGGAGTTCAGGAAGTCACTGGAATCCATTGCCGATAACATAGATCTCCTTAAGGATGGCACAAGATACAAGATAAGGATTCACGGAGATTACCATCTGGGCCAGGTGTTATGGACAGGGGAGGACTTCATGATAATTGATTTCGAAGGGGAACCCATAAGGACCCTACAGTACAGAAACTCCAGATTCTGCCCCCTTAAGGATCTTGCCGGAATGCTCAGGTCTTTTGATTATGCTGTAAAGAACAGCCTTCTCTCAGTACCAGCCTCCGACATGACAGAAAAATTCTCAAAAAGGCTGCTTGATGAGATGGCAAATGAATTTCTAAGGAGTTACCTCCAGAACAGTAATTCCACACTGCCTGTTTTACCCAGTTACCCCGGTGAATTCAGAAAGATCCTTACTTTTTACGAGGCTGAAAAGGCCATCTATGAATGCCTTTATGAGATGGGGAGCAGGCCGGCGTTCCTTCAAATACCGCTGGAAAAACTGCTGGAACTCGCCGGATAGCGGTAAGAATAATAAGCACGTCCTGATAATGCCACACACTTGATTGGTAGATTATCCATGGTAAGGCTGGGAACACCATACCCTCAGGGTGCAACCTATGACGGTACCGGGGTTAACTTTGCAATTTATTCAGAAAATGCCACTTCTGTCGATATAGATTTGTTCAGGAGGGCTGAAGACTCAACACCCTATGAGGTAATAACGCTGAAAGAAAGGGATAATTTTGTATGGCACGGCTTTGTCTCCGGTCTGGATCCGGGAAGCCTTTATGGCCTCAGGGTTGATGGACCATACAAACCAGAGGAGGGCTTTAGATTCAATAAAAATAAGCTTCTCATTGATCCTTATGCACGGGCTATAACCAGCAACATATCATGGGACAACTCACTTTTCGGTTATGATCTTGAGCATCCAGAGAAAGATCTATCATTCAGTAAGTCAGATGATGCGGGGTTCATGCCCAAATGCATAGTTGCTTCCAGAGACTATGACTGGAGGGGTGACCAGAATCCACAGCTCCCCTGGAACAGGACGATAATATACGAGACTCATGTGAAGGGAATAAGCAAGCAGAGAGAGGATATTGAGCCGGAACATCGTGGAACTTACAAGGGGCTTGCATCCCCCAGAATGATCAGTTACCTAAAGGACCTTGGAATAACGGCAGTTGAACTTCTTCCGGTCCATCATAAGGTAGAGTCCAAGAATCTCATAGACAAAGGTCTTCATAACTACTGGGGCTATGACACAATAGGGTATTTCGCCCCTGACTCCCGTTACTCCACAATTGGGCTTCCAGGATCTCAGATCAATGAGTTCAAGGACATGGTCAGGGCACTTCATGAAAACAATATAGAAGTGATACTGGATGTTGTGTACAACCACACAGGTGAAGGGAACCACCTTGGCCCTACACTGAGCTTCAGAGGGATTGATAATTCCACCTACTACAGGCTCAGCATGGAAAACAGGCGCTTTTACAATGACTTCACCGGGACAGGGAACAGCCTGGACGCAAGGCAGCCCCAGGTGTTGCAGCTTATTATGGACAGCCTCAGGTACTGGGTCCTTGAGATGCATGTGGACGGTTTTCGCTTTGATCTTGCTGCCACTCTTGCCCGGCAGCTGCATGATGTGGATCAGCTTTCTGCATTCTTTAACATAATTCATCAGGACCCAGTTATCTCAAGGGTGAAGCTGATTGCAGAGCCCTGGGACGTTGGACCCGGAGGATATCAGGTTGGCCAGTTTCCCACACTGTGGGCTGAATGGAACGGAAAATACAGGAACAGCATGCGAAGGTATTGGAAGGAAAAGGGTGCCGACATCGGGGAATTTGCAACCAGAGTATCCGGTTCGCCTGACCTTTATGAGACCAACGGGAGAAAGCCCCATGCCAGCATAAATTACATAACTTCACATGATGGCTTCACAATGTATGATCTTGTCTCATACTCAGAAAAGCATAACGAAGCTAATCTTGAGGGCAACAGAGACGGAATGGATGAAAATTTTTCTGAGAACTTTGGCGTTGAGGGTGACACTGATGATCCAAAGATAATGAGAGAGAGGCTCAAAAGGATGAGAAGCCTCATATTTCTCTGCTCACATCCNAGGGGGCTCNNATGATTCTTGGTGGAGATGAGATGTGCNNNTTCCCAGAAGGGTAACAACAACGCCTATTGCCAGGATAATGAGGTGAGCTGGTACAGCTGGGATCTGAAGGATTACAAGAGGGACATGCTGGAATTCACAAAGAAGATGATAGGAATCCGCCTGAAATACCATGTCCTCAGGAGGAGGAACTTCTTCCATGGAAGGATCATGGCAGAGAACGGGTCCATCAAGGATGTTGTCTGGCTTGCCCCGGACGGGCATGAGATGACTATTGATGACTGGAGGAACAACACCAGTTCCGGTGCAATAGGTGTCCTTCTTTCAGGGCTCGGCATAGAGGATACAGGATACGATGAGAAGATACTTGAGGATGATCTGCTGCTTCTATTCAACCCAACGGATAAGGCTGTAGAATTCAGGGTTCCAACAGCATGGAAAGGGCAGGAGATACTCATAGATTCTGTTCCGGAGAACCTGAACCGTTACCCCATAGCTATGGACTGGAAAGTAATCACTCTGGAGCCGGGCTGTTCAGCAATTGTCAAGGAGAAAAAATACTAAAGGTAGACAAGGACCCCTTTCTTCATGAAAACACCTTCTCCGGATGAGATCAGGCAGCTTCCATCCATTGTGGATGGCAGATCATAAAGAATCTCCCTAACATGATCAGGGAATGGGATGTTCTCCTCAAGAAAACTGGCAGCCAGCTTGAGGCCCGTCCGGTATGAAACCATGATTGGTTTTGTTCGTTCACTAACAGCGTAATCTGATGTTCGTCCAGAAACATATCTTTTTCTGAGGCCAATAAGTCCTCTGTAGAGGTCCAGGGATTCCTGGCCATCGCTGCTCTTTTGCTTTTCCCACCCGATTTTTGAGCTCAGGAAAGTTTCAGGATCGTTTGGATCAGGAATATTTTGCTGCCATCCGAATGATTCGAATTCCTTTCTTCTCCCATCAAGTATTGACATTGCGATATCTCTATCATTTGTGTCAACAAAGAATAGAAATGGGTTTGTCTCTCCGTACTCCTCTCCCTGAAACAGCATGGGAGTGAATGGGCTGAGCAGCGTAAGGGCAGCTGCCTGCTTTGCCGCTTCTTTTCCTGCCAGAGTTATAAGCCTTTCTCCGAAAGCCCTGTTGCCGATCTGGTCATGATTCTGGGAGCATACTACCAGCCTTGATCTGTCTGCCTCACCAAAATTTGTCCCTCTTGTCTTCTTAAGATGCTGGGACCACCTGCCATTGTAATCAAATCCATGCTTAAGAGTTCGGAGCAGGTCTTCCGGGGCCCCGTAATCCATGTAGTACGATCTACTCTCACCGGTGAACAGTGTATGAAGAGAGTGATGAAAATCATCGTTCCACTGTGCATTTAATCCGTAGCCGCATTTATCATGCTTTTCTGTAATTTTTAGGTCATTCTGGTCTGTTTCCGCTACTGCAACTATCCTTCTCCCCAATTTTTCTGTAAGATCTGAAAAAATGCTGCCAATATCCGCCAGTATATGCCTCGGGGATGTATCAATTATCCCATGGACTGCATCCAGCCTCAATCCATCGAAACCGTAGTCTTCAATCCAGAAACGGACATTTTCAAGTATGAATCGTCTCACAGAATCCGAATACGGGCCATCCAGGTTGAAGCAGTTACCCCATGGTGTCCTGTGCCAGTTTGAATGGAATGGCCCGAATCTATCCAGATAATTTCCGATAAAACCTGAATGATTGTAGACGACATCAAGAATTACTGCAATCCCTCTGCTGTGAAGATATGACACAGTATTCCACAGATTCTCAGGGCTTCCGTAACACGATGCCGGAGAATAAATATAAACGCCATCATAACCCCAGTTTCTGGTGCCGAAGAACTGAGCTACCGGCATTATCTCAACAGTATTTATTCCAAGATCAATGAGATGATCAGCAATATGACTTATACCAGAATAGTTACCAGACGGGCTTAATGTTCCAACATGGCATTCATAGATCACCATGTNNTTGAGATCAATCCCTTTCCAATCACTGTCCAGTGACCTGAAATTATCAGTGTCTATAAAGTGGCTGAGACCATTGATGCCGGATGGCATGAATCTTCCAGCAGGGTCAGGGAAAGGCCCTTCCCCATCAAGAATGAAACCGTAGAGGGAACCAGTTCTGTTTCCGCTTAGGGACACCTCCCAGAATTCTTCTCCGTCTCTTTCCATTTTTACCTTGGTTCCGTCGATATTCAGAAATACTTCCCTGGCTGTAGGTGCCCATACTCGAAATGAGGTCTCATGATCCAGTATGGCTGGCCCGAAACTGTATCTTCTTTTCCTGCTTGTAATGCTCATTCCAGTGACATCTCCTCCTCAGGTTTCCCAAGTAAGATGTCCACAGGAAACCCGCCCATCAGATCCTTCAGGTAAATGATTTTTCTAGGTATGGTAACTTTCCTCCCACTGATCAGGCTCTTATATTGTCCACCGAGATTTCCAAAGTCAGTTCTCATATCATCCCAAAGCTGGCTGAAATCCATGGTTTCATCCTGAATAACTGCCCCTGTGTGTAGCGGCAAAATAACTATGATCGCATAGTCGCCGAATCTTCTGGCGTAAACTAGAGTATCATCCGCCCTGAGTCCGGAAGGGATAACCGGAACATATGAACCAAAGCGGAACAGATCTGGCATATTTTTCCTGAGGTTCAGAATTTTCTGGATCAGATAGAGCTTGAGAAAAGGGAATACAATGTCGGCGAGTTTGGCGGTAAAATCTTCAAGGCTGTATGCATCAGGAAGAGAATCGAGTTTAATTGACAGATCTTCATGGTCAACAGGCCTCCTGTTGTCCGGATCCACGAAGCTGTAGTCCCAGCCCTCTGAACCCCTGTAAATGTCAGGGAAACCTGGAACTGTAAGCTTAAGGATCGTTTGCGCAACAGAATTCAGATATCCCGGTATTGAAATTCTCTTCTGGAATGATTCCATATCAGAGAGGAACTGTCCATTCTTTGACTCATCAAGTATGTCCGAAAGAAATGTCTCAAAATTGGATTCATATTCAAGGTCGGGCTCATACCACTCTGTTGTTCTTCCACCTTCACGAATTATTTTCCTGAGATAGTCATGTAGCCTTTTCACATATTCAGAATCACTGGAAGAGCCCGGAGGGGAACCTGCGAGGACCTGATATATGAGATACTCCTGATTCTCCACGGGGCACCTTACACCATGGTAAACCCTCAGAAAACGGGAGTTCATTCTCATCCATCTCCTTACTGAATAGTTCCAGAATTCAGGGTTATCCTGGATTGCATTAATCCTTGCCCTTAGATCCTCTCCGAACTTTGTGTCATGGGTTGAGGTAAGGTTCATGCTGTCAGGAATCTGGGACATTCTTATCTGTATGCTTTCATGAAACTCATCTGGGGATATGTAATCAACAAAGGGATCGTTACCAACCTCATTTCTTGATATTAACGGATTATGAACATAAAAAAGCCTGTCTTCAATGGATTTTGCATAGAAGGCAGGCTCATACTGCTGCATTCTGACCCTTGGATCCCTTTCCTTGATTGTGCCATGTTCCATTAGGTATTTCGACAGTGCATCAAAACAAGTTTCTCTGGAACCCAGGTTCATTGAGGACTTCCTTAATGCAGACCTTATTACCTCTATGTCCTTTTCCCATTGTCTCCCCTTCCTTAGGTATGTTCTGTAAACCGGCATCTGGATGATGTACTCCCTTAAGCTGCGGAAGAGAGACTTGAAAGTTATATCATGCCCATAATCTCTTCTCTTTATATCCTCATAGATCTGAGAAGTTATGTTGATGAGATCTCCATAGAGTTCCCTGTCAAGGATTCCTTCCTTTGATTCCCTGACTATTTCTTCAGAACCCCTGGCTGTACTGACAAGAGAACTGTAAATCTTATTCATTGCAATTGAACTTTCCCTGTCCGACTGGAGAGCGTTGCAAAGGAAGAGAAAATCATAGCCTGTCGTTCCTTCAATTGGCCATTTCTGGTTTATGGATTCTTTGTAAGACAGTACTTTTTCCACTATAACAATGAGATCAGGGAATCTCCTGCGCAATTCCATCAGATACTGATATGGATCATATATTCCGTCAATGTGGTCAAGCCTGACCCCGTCAATGAGCCCCTCACTTATGAGTGAATAGAGTTTCCCAGATATGAAATGTATATTTTCAGTGTCAGAAGAGTTGATAGTAATCAGGCCATTCACGTTGAAAAAACGCCTGTAATTGACCTCATGGTTCGTGCTTCTCCAGTTTCTCAGTGTGTAATTCTGAGAATCCAGGAGTTCCATCTTCTGAATATCAGTAATATCAATCTCCTGTTCCACATCCAAAGTTTTCGATGATTTTTCTCCACTTTGGCCTACACTGCTGCCATTAAGCATATTGTTTAGCAACTCAATAGAACCGGCTGATAGTGGAAGGCGGTGGTCGTAGTACTTTAAAGCATATCTGTCTCCCTTCCTCACAAGAGATATCTTTTCCAATTCTCTCACATAGTCGTCTGAGAGTATGGGGCAAACTATCTTCCCATTGAAAAATGGACTGTCCCAGTCTATATCAAAAAGATTTCTGTACTCAGATAGGCGGCCTTTTTCCAGAATGTCATAAAGATACACATTCTCAGTGGAAAATGCCATGTGGTTCGGGACAAAATCCTGGATCCATCCGATTCCGTTATCCATAAGGCTCTTGCGAAGTCTTCGGAAACCGTCCTCGCCGCCAAGCTCTTGGTTAATCACATCAGGATTTACCACATCATATCCATGAGTGCTGCCTTTCGTTGCTTTCATTATGGGGGATGCGTAAACATGGCTTATGCCGAGCCTTGAAAGATAAGGTATTGTCTTTTCGGCATCTTCGAATGTGAATTTCTCGGAAAACTGGAATCTGTATGTCGCCGAAGGTACTTTCAAATTTGTCCCATCTTTAATGGTATCCCGTATTTATCTCTTGGCAATAGGGTTTCCCTAAGGGATATTTTACATACTATGGAAAACAAATTAAATTTGCACTCAATAAGGGAAAGTGTCTTCAAGCGCTGACCCGTCAATTCTTGTTGAGAACCTTGTCAAGTCTTACGACGGCAGAAAAAATGCTGTGGATGGCCTCAGCTTCAGTGTTGACAGGGGAGAGATATATGGTCTACTTGGTAAAAACGGGGCGGGAAAGAGCACAACTATAAAGGTTCTGACAACTCTGGTCCCTCCTACCTCCGGAAGAGTTTCCATATCAGGTATAGATGTGGTAAAGAAACCGAACCTCATAAGAAAGATCATAGGGGTGGTTCAGCAGGAAGAGGCCTTTGATTTTACCACTGTTGAACAGAATTTCAAAATATACGGCATGCTATGGGAAGTGCCCAGGGAGACCGTTAAGGCAAGGACTGAGGAACTCATTGAACTTTTTAATCTTACAGAAGTTAGGAGGAAGAGGGTCTTTGAACTTTCCGGAGGACAGAAGAAAAGGCTCCAGGTTGCCAGAGAATTCATTCATGATATGGAAGTGCTCTTTCTTGATGAGCCGACTGTGGGTATGGACCCAATAATGAGGAGGTCAGTTCTGGATTTCATTTCTAACAAGGCAAAAAATGGCCTGACAATACTCTTTACCACCCAGATTCTTGAAGAGGCTGATTATATATGCAGGCGGGTGGGGATTATTGACCGTGGAAAGCTGGTGGCTGAGGGCAGCTCGGATGAACTAAAGAACAGATACGGCGCCTCAAAGAAGCTTTCAGTCAGAACTTCCAGAGATCTGAGTGAGTCAGAAATAAGTGAATTCAATGGGCTTATGAGCTCCATAGAGGACGTTGATGATTTCAGCGTTGGAAGAAACGAGATATGGGCAATGGGAAAACAGATGAACAGAGTAATGAATGAAGTCATGAGAAAGATGGCTGCCATGTCGATTGATGTGGAACAGGTGAACATGGATACACCCTCCCTTGATGATGTTTTCCTGGATGTGGTAAAAAGATGAGGATACCCGCATTCATCAGGCTTACCATAAGGAATGTACGGGTTAACACAGATCCGGGCACAATGCTTTTCATGCTTGGTCTGCCGGCACTGTATCTTGTGGTTCTTGGTATAATGTTTCAGGGAATTATTCCCTCGATTGACATAAACAGTTCTTCCATTTCATATACAAAGTTCCTTGCGCCCGGAATTGTTGGAATGCAGGCATTTACAGCCGGAAACATTGGCGGCGGAATGCTCTGGTCTGACAGAAGGTGGGGGATGTTCGAACAGCTCCTGGTAGGACCTTTCAGGCGATCGGAATACCTTTTGGGAATCATGGTTGTTTCCATAATATTCTCATTAGGAGGCAGTGCTATTATGATCGCCCTGGCAATATCCATATCCGGATCATTTGCCTTCACCGCAGTGTCTGCAGGGTATCTTATCCTGATCCTAGTTGCAGGGACAATATTCTTCTCATGCCTTTTCCTCATAATATCAATTGTTGTAAGGACTATGCAGGCCTATAACACAATTACTATTTTTCTCTTTTTCACCCTTGA
>ACXJ01011135.1_pt3 | contig 10290 bp, 10 predicted proteins | sample 870861 | NCBI WGS metagenome assembly ACXJ01 (sample SAMN02954270, study PRJNA29437) | mine drainage metagenome | biome: terrestrial; feature: Richmond mine; material: biofilm; isolation source: combined biofilm from UBA (pink subaerial biofilm) and UBA BS (thick... ... | reverse complement strand
GAGCAGCGGCGCATAATCCGCTACTANNNGCATCGCTGGCCGTCGCAGCGGTCCATGAAGCGAGCACGCCAACGGGTCAAGGCGCTCACCGCTCGAAGCCAGGTGGGGATGGAGTTGAAAGACGTCATCGCACGGCTGAACCTGCTCCTTCGGGGATGGGGCAACTACTTCCGCACCGGGAACGCCTCCGACCAGTTCGTCTCGTTGGACCGGCACGTAGCGTGGCGGCTGAAGCGCTTGCTCGTCAAGAAGCGTGGCCGCAACCTGCGCGCTGGTCAGGCGGACCGTTGGACGCGCACCTGGTTCCACGACCAGGGCCTGCACAAGCTCATGGGCACTATCCGTTACCCGAAGGCAGCGTAACCATGTCAAGAAGACCGTCGGTAAGCCGTATGCGGGAAAACCGCACGTACGGATTGAAAGGGGGATGGGGAACCGGGTCCGCTTTGCGGGCACCGCGCCCCTGACTACCAATGGCCTCGTTTTGCAGTCGTGATCAGTCCTGTTGTGTTAGTCATCTTCTTGGGGGTAGGACTAGGGGTACGGCCAATCCCAACTCCTGTAGTTCATCTGGAAGTACCTTCGACCATCGCTAGAGTTGAACCGACGCCCGAACCTAAGATGTGGCCTTGGCCTGCTCAAGATCAAGCTGCAGTTGGGATTGAAGGCGTTGACAATTTGGTAGCCATCTACGGTAAGCAGTCTCCTGTACCCATTGCCAGCTTGGCTAAACTCATGACTGCCTATATAGTGCTCATGCATCATCCTTTATCCCCAGGACAGCCTGGACCCCTAGTGCCAGTGACCTCTGCAGATCAAGATGACTGGGCAGAAGACTTAGCTACAGATCAATCCTCTATACCTCTGCAGGTCGGTGAAGAGCTCACTGAACGACAGCTACTAGAGGCTTTGCTCGTGCGTTCGGCAAACGATGTTGCCAAAATGCTCGCTCGATGGGATGCTGGAAGTGTAGCAGCGTTCGTTCGCAAGATGAACATAACGGCTAAGCGCCTTGGCCTTCATCATACTCATTACACGAGTCCAAGTGGGTACGATCCGACTACTGTGAGTACAGCCGTCGATGTTCTACACCTTGCTGAAGTGGACATGGCTGATCCAACCTTTGCAACCTTAGTAGATGAGTCGGAGGTAACTTTGCCGCTCATTCCCTATCCTGTGCACAACTACGTCAGTGACATAGGCCAAGGTGGTGTGATTGGAGTGAAGTCGGGTTTCACCAATCAAGCGGGTGGATGTGTAGTACTTGCCCTCAGACGTCCGGGACCGTTGAAGCCGATCGTCTCTTTGGCAGTTGTACTTGGGCAAAAAGGGTACCGCTCTCTAGATGTGGCACAGCACTTTGCTAAGGTTTTGGATGAAATTTCCTCTTCCGTAGTGGGAAAGGTTACCGTATTCCGCAAAGGAGAGAGGGTAGGGTATCTGGAAGTTCCTTGGTTGCATAGGACGATACCTGCAGTTACCGACTCAGCTTTGACCGTCATGAGGTGGCCTGCTCAGGACATCAAGCTCAAAGGTCATCTTCAGCCTTTACGCCCTAGTCAGCTCGGTCTGAATCAGTTTGTTGGGAGTCTGACAGTGGAGGTTGATCAAGGTAGGCGGTGGATTGTACTTATCGTGATTACTCAGAAGGTTTCTCCCCCTTCGTTTTGGTGGCGAATATGGCGATGATCAGAATGCGCCTCTAAAGCCTCATCTCTGCATTCCTGAGAGTATGCGAATGCTTGCCGATAAGCTTTAATTCGGTATAGGCATATGGAGTTTGTGCTCATAACCGGGCAATGGATGCCTGTGTATGCATCGGTCGCAGTTGGGAGCTACCTCTTCTCGCAGTGCCTCGTCGTATCGAGTGGCTATTACCGAGCCGATCCTCTCGTCCGGGCCTAGTTCTGGGGCGGTGTACACTTTGATAGAGGGATTGGAGATAGCCCATGATTCAGCTTGCTTTCGGATACGTTCAACCAATATGCCAGTAAACAAAAAATAAGGCTGAACGATGATAGTCTTTACCTCTAACTTTTTCAGTCGTTCAAGAGTCTCTGACAGTGATGGAGGAGCTAGAGAGACGAACGCAGGTTCCACTAGGGCAAGCGGTCCTGCTAGTGAAGCGACTCCTAGAGGAGCAAGCCCCGTAGCATAGGTGGTAGTCAACCTCCTGGAGTCTGCTAGAAGGCGAGATATCTTGTATAAGTCCGAGTTGGCGTCTGGATCGGTTGAACCCCTCCCTATGAGCACTACTGCATCGGGTTGGCAGTTGTTAGCTAGAGCGGTTTTCAAACAACGTTCCTCAGCTGCTTCCAAGATAAGGGGATGTATGCCTAGGGCTCTTGCATAATAAAAGTTGATCCGAGGATGTCTCATTCGCGCCTTGATCAGTGCGCGCGGTCCATCGTCTTTCATATGCCCAGCTCCAGTGAGTACCAACGGTACTGCTACTACTGTGGTAGCTCCATGGTCTACAGCAGCATCGATAGCTTGATCAATAGTTGGACGGGCGAACTCTATGAATCCATAATTAACCCATAGATCTGTCCTAGAGCGTGACAGGAGAGAAACTAGCTGTTCGAACTGGGCTATACCTTGTGCAGACTGGCTTCCATGGCCTATGAGTACCAAAGCGTTCTTGGTGTTCAAGCTAGCTCCTTTGTATACTTTCTACCTTCCACACTGGGAAGGATATTTACAGAACTTCACCAATAGTATATGAGACGATGAGTCTCAGGGCCCCAGCAATCTTTTGCCTGCAATGAAGAGATCTAACCGTCTGTGTTCTCTGCAGCCCGCTTCAGTCTTACTAGAGCATTGATCGCGGCAGCAGTTGCTGCACTACCTCCTTTAGGACCGCGATTGGTGATGGAGGATCTGGGCAGGATGGTCGCAAGATGCTCTTTGGCTTCACTGGCACCAACGAAACCAACTGGCATGCCTATCACTAGAGCAGGTTGGAAAGAGCCTTCCTCTACCAACTTGAGGATCTCGAAAAGCGCCGTAGGCGCACATCCTACTGCAACTATCGCTCCTTTCGGATGAGCTGCAGCGGCAATTCGTATGGCCTGAGCGCTAAGCGTGGGAGGAACGGTGTTCTTGTCAGCGCTCTTTTCATGGGTAAACATACTTGGTGGTGGAGCACCAGGAGAATCAAACTTTCTTGTCAGCCTGTTCTGATATCTGTTCTGATATGTAGTGGAATCTGAGGTATCGCGAGGAATAAAGTCATCGTGGCTGTTCAGCTTAGGCAAATAACATGTTGAAGGGTAACCGGTGATGCCCCTGCTCAACATAGTTACATCACAGATAATTGGTGCCCTCTCCAAGAGAGCTTTGAGTCCGGCCTCTACTGCCGTGTCAGTGAGCAACATAGTCGTTGCATAGTCGAGGTCGGCTGTGGCATGAATTACTCTTTGTACGATCGGGCGAGTCCAGGGTGAAAATTTGTTCAAGTCTACTATATGGTTGATGATGCTATAGCTTTCGACTTCGATCGGGTGAGGCATGTGTTTATCCGGCTGGCTCATTTTGTCTAATCCAGATGGTCATTCACATGGCGTCCGATGTAATTCATGGTCAGCAAACCTCCCTTGGACTGCAATCGTTGTGACATGCCACCAGGCACTCGAGCGGCGGTGGTGCTGGTAGCGAGAGTTTGGATGGAACCAGTGGGACATACCTCCAAGCACTCGAGACATCCGCAACAGCGTTGAGGTAGTACTACGGGCCTTCCGTCAGACGCCGGTTGGATAGCCCTCGAAGGGCAGGTGATTATGCAAGATCCGCACCCTGAACATCCATCTCCGATTGCTATGCTTGCATGTAGGAGGTTAGTTTTCCCTGAAACCACTTAGTCACCTCCTGTTGAGGTTCCCGTTAGAGGATAGCCCCTCTTGGTGATCATCCATTGTCCTGCTCGGATCGTATTGGATGATCCTACTATGAGACATGTAGTCATCGATACCGATGAGATGTCCAGCTCTGCCAAACTGGTGAGGTGAATTCGTTCTCCAGGCCGTGAAAGGTTGGTTACCACGCCTACAGGTGTTGAGGGTGCTCGGTAATGGGCAATTATCTCTATAGCTCTGGGGAGCTGCCAAGGACGCCTCTTGGACGCGGGATTGTACAAGGCTATGACCAGATCGGCTTCACTTGCCATATGCAAGCGCTTTTCAATGACCTCCCAGGGAGTAAGCAGATCGGAAAGGCTGATGACTGCGTGGTCACTAGCTAGAGGGGCTCCTAGGACTGCGGCTGCACCCAGAGCTGCAGTTACTCCTGGTACCACAGATATGGATAGCGAACGGTCCTGCTCTTCGAGGACGGCTGTTTCCAACAAAGGAGATGCCATTCCATACACTCCTGGGTCACCAGAGCTGATCAACGCCACGCTATAGCCTTGGCGAGCTAATGAGAGGGCATGCTGTACTCGCTGAATCTCCTCGCCAATTGGATAAGCGATAACTTGTTGCGCAGGGGAGAGCAGGTCTTCGATGTTCTGCAGATATGGGGTGTAGCCAATCACGATTTGTGCTTGCTTTATAGCAGTGATGGCATTCATACCTCTGTGTCCCGGTGACCCGGGTCCGATCCCTATTACGGTTATCGATCCACGAGGGTTTTTCCGTCTTGCTACGGCCAAGGTGGCTCTAGTAGCAATCTGCTTACCGACTAACAATTCACCACTAGGCCCAGCAGCTAATAGAGCTGCTGCTTCAGCTACGCTAGAGGTCCCCATGAAGGATCTAACCTTGTCATTCGGCATGGAGACCGGCTGAGCATCCAGCTCTTCTGCTGAGAAGCTCAGAACTGGGACATGGAAGTAGTTGGCAAGTCCCACGATTGAAGGTTCGGTTGCTTTGCGGTCCAGAGTTGCTACAGCGCCAATTGAGTAACGAGCGAGCCGGTTGTTCTCCAAGGATGACTCTANNAATTCGATCAACTCAGCCGATGTGGCTTTAGTAGTGACGCCTATGCCAAGCATAAGCGAGGGAGGATGCCAAAGTACTGTCAACTTCTCCTCTGGTACCAGGAGGTCGGTGACCACTAGACGACCGGGACCCTCGCCATGAGGAAGTTCTGGAGGCAAAGGCCAGCCAAGTTGGTTGTCGACCAAGGGATTGGCACCTTTGATCATCTGCTTCACCACGCCGGAGACATCCCCGGTGACTTTGAACCCTTCTACGTCGTCGAGAGGGAATATTCCATGCGACTCTGAAGAGGTTGTGATGATTGGTTGTGCCCCCAATATGCTGGCTACCATCCTTGCTAGAGAGTTGGCTCCTAGGCTTCTGGTATGACGATGACCCCCTGACAAGGCAATTGCAAACCTTCCCTGATCATCCACCCCTACTACAGCAGGGTCTGACTGTTTGTCTCGGAGCAAAGGAGCTATAAGTCGTAGTGCAATAGGCACAGCTCCAATGATCACCAATCCATCGACTTCACTCCATGCCCTCCTTATGTAACTCCCAGCTTCACCGTGGTGGTTGAAGAAAGGCAATTTGTTTGCTACTGTGCGTCCAGCCTCAGTGACCGATATGGAGTGGATGTTCATGGTGTGTATGCCAAGAACACAGGATTTGCCGCTTTGAAGCGCCAGCCGCCATCGGGTAGTCGTTCAGCTGCAGATACGGAAAGTTGGATCAACGAACCCAATCGTTCCAGAGCAGCTAGAGCACGATCGACAGAAGCATAAGTGGCAACTATCTTTGCCTCCTTGTTGACTCGTTCCAATACGGCATCCAATACGCCTATGCCACCGCCACCTAGGAATACTCTGTCAGGGGAGGGCAGATCGTGGAAGGCAGCCGGTGCTTCGGAGTTGATGATTTCGAGTCGAGCACCATGACGAGAAGCGTTGTTGGCAATCTGTTCCGCTTCTAGTTTGGATCGCTCAATTGCGAATACCTCCAATGCTGGTCGGGCAAGTGCGCATTCCACGGCTATACTGCCACTTCCAGCGCCGACATCCCACAGCACTCCTTTCTCCGGGAGAGATAGCTTGCTCAAGGCAACAGCTCTGACCTCTTGCTTGGTTATCATGCCTTGACGGTGGTCGAATTGACTGTCGGGAATTCCCCAGGACAGTACCTTGTTTGCTGAAGAGAAGGTCTCCTCACCTACAGGATCGGCACTAGAGTCGCTCTTGCGCAAGAGGACAAGGACAGAGAGAGGGTCGAACCTCCCTCTTGCTAGTTCGTTCAGGCCGATCGACAGGCAAGAGGATTCTTGTTCGGTGTCTAGCTTGGAGAACACATGCGCTTCGTACTCCTGGTCGAGGGTTCCATAGCTAACAATGCAGCTCCTACCTTTTGTGGAGGATTCTGTGGTGATGTCAGTACGGCTATCTTTTTAGAACGGGCGATCGTGTTGAGCGCCGGGCCCAAGGGTCGTCCATGGACGGAGACGACCACAGCATCGTCCCAAGGAATAGCCAATCTGGCAAAGGCCAGCGAAACCGCTGAAGGGGCCGGATGAACCTCTAAGCGTGTAGGCCCTAGAGCTCTTGTTAGGCTTCGGCCTATCCCGAAAAATCCTGGATCTCCAGATGCGATCACACAAACTGGTCCAGAGGCATTCGACAACTCTCTGGTTAGAGAGGATATATCTGAATCTATCAGCAAAGTTCGTGCAGGAGGTAGCCCTTGGTCTTCCATGAACTCCCTATAGGCTGATAGTTGTCGTACCCCTCCACAGACCAGCTTGGCACGGGTAATACGATCGAGAATCGAACTAGGAACATCCTCTAGACGATCTCTGTCGGTTCCGACAATGAGCAGTGGCTCAGGCATGTGCAACTACTGTCGATCCTTCAAAGTCCACCATGTAAACATTGATGTCCATGAGGCTAGCTGAAGAGTTCCCGCTAGCATGAGCTTGCAGAGCATCTCTGGCCATAGCACAAAGTTTGTTGAGGGGGTCTATAGTTGATGAAGCAATACAGGCTTCGAAGAAATGTCGAGCGGTGGCTGTTTGTGTAGCTGCATAAATTACGCTAGCAGGGGCGTTGGACCTCTTCGAGATCACCTCCAAAAGCTTAGTATCAACGTCAGAGCGGTGGAAGTGCGTCATCATTATCCCTGAGGCTAGCTTGGTTATCTTGCCGACCATTGCAACCAAGGCAATCTTTTCCATTCCTACTCTGGCTGCACGTCTTATGGCTACTCCAGTGAAGTCACCGACTTCAACGAAACACACCGGGTCGAGAGAGGGGAAGAGGGTCATGGCCATCGCTTCGGATCTGCTCCCTGTAGCCAATACCAGTCGTCTTTCTCCTTGAGCGAAGGCGACATCTATCTGGCGAACCACCGATGCCCGATATGCTGCCGTAGAGAAAGGTCGTACTATCCCTGTCGTGCCCAGTATGGAGATGCCTCCGAGAATACCCAAACGGGCATTGGTGGTTTTCTCAGCCATTTCAATGCCACCAGGAACGGAAAGAGTTACCTTTAGGGGTCGGTCGGTCACTTCTTTCAAAGCGTTCAATATCATCATTCGAGGGACTGGCGTGATGGATGGAGCTCCTATAGGGATCCCCAATCCCTTCTTGGTAACCACTCCAACGCCTTCACCAGCACATAGTTCATGACCGTCGACCGTATTCTTTGCCCATGCAACATGAGCAGTCATACGGGCACCATTTGTACAGTCTGGGTCATCTCCTGCATCTTTGACAACGATAGCTGTTGCACCTCTAAGCGGCGGAACATCTGGGGTTTCCACGACGAAGATAGCTCGCTTGCCCTTGGGTAGGGTTATCTCTACTTGGCGAGGGATCTCGTCACCCACGACTGCCATAGCTGCTGCCTTGGCAGCTGCGGTGGCACATGATCCAGTAGTCCACCCTAGCCTCAAAGAAGTACGTTTCGAGGCTACCTCTTCACTTAGTTCTGGTTCATAGGGCATGAAGGGAACGGTCATTGCTGTAGAGGTTCATCTACATCGGCTATGTCGCCACGTAGGGATCTTCTTCGATGGCTGTGAGAGAAGAGAGGGGAGTAGAGATGGCTGCGTCTCGGCTTTGCTGTCACCGCTTTGCCGACAATTACCATGGTAGTTCTCGACGCCTTGAGTCTTTGTAGCTCCCTGGAGAGATTTCCCAGGGTGGTGAGCGAGATTCGTTCTTCCGGCTGAGTTGCCTTGATGATGATTGCGACTGGAGTCTCTGGAGTGTATCCACTGGAGGGGCTGAGTAGCTTGTCTTGGAGAGCTCTGGGTCTTGCAGTGGATAGGAACAGGGCCATGGTACAGCCGTGTGATGCAAATGCCTCGATACTCTCCCCTGCCGGGACCGACTGCCTTGTTCGTGATGCCATTCTAGTGATGACTATGCTTTGGGAGATGCCTGGAATGGTGAGCTCCCGCCCAATAGCCGCCGCTGCTGCTGCCAAGGAGCTTACTCCGGGAACTATCTCGAAGTCGCGGTGGTTCTCGATGCACCAGTCAATTTGTTCTTGAATAGCCCCGTATATGGCAGGATCCCCGGAATGAAGACGGACTATGAGTGCTTCCGAGTGGTCCTGATAGATCTTCAGCACCTCTTCCAAAGTCATAGAGGACGAGTCATATACGACAGCGTTTGGATGGGCATGGGACAACAGCTCCTTCGGCACCAAAGAGGAGGCCCAGATGACTATATCAGCGGCAGCCAGACGTTGAGCACCCCTCAAAGTAATGAGGTCGTAAGCTCCTGGTCCTGCACCTACGAAACTGATCACTGATGTACACCCTTGTCGTTGATGGGCATTGGGTCACTGAGGTGCCGAGAGGGACCATCTGCATGCCCTTCGTTTCCATTGTCTTTCAGGTCGACAACTGACCGTTCATCTCTTTGCAAAGGTGGAATCAGGACAGTCGTGAAGTACGATGCCCTTTCGGAGCGAAGCTCTAGAAGTTCTTGAAGAGTGCCATAGTGCTCTTCTGGCATGCCGAGGAACTCACCAGCTTTTGCGGTTTCCAACCGACCATGGCGATGCAGGATTTCAGCGATTTCCTGCAAGGATCGACCGGATTTGTATACAACCACAGTATGATCCTGCTTGTCCAACGCTTCTTCCAGCTTGTCTGGGGAACGATGAGCTGTAACGATCTCCAATGACTGGTCGTCACCGGCCAGTGGAGTATTGCTTTGAGCTGCCAGGGCCTGGAATGCCATTATGCCTGGTATGGTTCTTACCTTGACACCTGGGAGGATACGAGCAACAGACTTTCTTAGTGCGGTGAAGGTAGAGAACAAGTTGGGATCGCCTAAAGTTATGAAAGCGATGTCTCTACCGCTTTCGAGTGGCTTGCTGAGTTGCAGTGCAGCTTCGTCAAAGGCCGCAGCAGCTTCGAGCGATGAAGAGATGCCATTAGTTGCGGAAGTGGTGGGGAAGTGGAGGCGCTGTATATCCAGGTATGGGAAGTGGTGACGAACTACTGTTTCCGCATGCCCCTTCTGGCCAATACTGGCACTCGGTGCTACCACTAGATCAGCGTTCAAGATCGCCTTGTACGCGGAGATGGTCATCAAACCTGGATCGCCTGGGCCTACGCCAACACCAAATAGAGTACCTATGTCGTTTCTTCCTGGCTCGAAGTCGTCCACATCAGGCTATCCTAGCCGTACCGTGTTAGCAGTGCCTGTACTGTGTAAGCAGTACAATCCTGGCAAGATGTAGATATATGTCAAGATGTAGATATATGTGGAGAGGGCTGAGAGAGCCGGTCGTGTTGCTGACTGCTATGGCAGTCGTAGGATATGGATGGTGGGCTAGTGGGGTGCGCCCATTTACGTGGCGTGCACAGATCGCTGTTGGTGTGCCTTCGCTCGTTGCCATAGCAGTGGTTGTGCGTCATGAAAGAAGATCATCTCGACTCGAATCGACAACAAAGCTACCCAGGAGGCGAAGTAGAGTTGCTGGACAGGAAGGTCTTCTTGGTCGAGGGGTAGCAGTGTGGGTCGGGCTGTTGGCTGCTTTCACTGTTTGGGAGGTCGTAGGTCTGTTAGCAGGAGGCAGCTCGCGCACCATTCCAACCTTCAGTGATCTGGTCGACAACTACCTATTGAGATTACGGCTTGAGCGTTTCGTGCTGTTTATTCTCTGGCTTTGGCTCGGCAAAAGTCTTTTTTCGCTCTTCCCGAATAGGCAGAGGAGAGATGTGGAGTGATTGGCATCGTTGGATGGACGGTTATCGTAGGGGCCATGATTGGCTGGGAGGCGAAGTGCTCTGCTAGCCGAGGAGAGAAGCCCACCTTCGAGGAGCTGCTCAAATCGTTGACCAAGAGTCGTANNGGAAGGG
>ACXJ01011066.1_pt2 | contig 10315 bp, 8 predicted proteins | sample 870861 | NCBI WGS metagenome assembly ACXJ01 (sample SAMN02954270, study PRJNA29437) | mine drainage metagenome | biome: terrestrial; feature: Richmond mine; material: biofilm; isolation source: combined biofilm from UBA (pink subaerial biofilm) and UBA BS (thick... ... | reverse complement strand
TGATCGATGGTGCCCCTCGCTTGCCCGAAAACACCCTGTGGGACCTCACCGCCCGCAGGTATGACCGTATTGGAGATGCTCTCGCTCCTCGCAGTGTAGNTGAAGCGATATACGAAGGACGTCGTAAAGCACTCGAACTACCACTTTCTATAAATACTACCGGAAGTACTGTATCGTCTGGAANNTAATGACTGTCTCGCGATATCCCATTTTGTTCTCACCAATACGCCTTGGTCCGGTAACAGTGGNNNACCGAATCGTCTTCTCCGCCCACCTGACCAACTATGCATCCAATGGGTTGCCTACAGCTCAACACGCTGCTTACTATGCTTCTAGGGCCAGAGGGGGTGCAGGTCTCATTATTACCGAGGAACACTCGGTGCATCCCACTGATTGGCCTTACGAGAAGATGATTCACGCCTGGAAACCAGAGGTCTTGCCCGGCTACCGCCTTATCACCGATGCGGTCCATCGATACGGCACCCCCATATTTGCCCAAATCAACCATAATGGCGGGCAAGGCAGTGGCATGTATTCACGACTGCCTCTATGGGCACCCTCTCCTGTCGCCGATCCTCTTTTCAGGGAGGTTCCTGTTGCAATAGACGAAGAAGAAATTGAGGAAGTCATTGCCGCTTATGCCGATGTCGCCCTCCGGTGCAAGCAAGGAGGTTTCGATGGAGTGGAACTACAATGCTCCCACTCCTCAATAGTCAGGCAGTTTCTCTCCCCTGCAACCAATTTGCGCTCTGACCGATACGGAGGCGAACTGAAGAATCGAGCCAGATTGCTATTGGAGATAACCGAAGCAGTTCGGCATGCAGTTGAAGAGGGGATGGCTATCGGAGTACGACTCTGCGGGGACGAGCTCATCGAGGGCGGAACGAGCATAACAGAGGCTGTAGAGGTAGCGAAGATGATCGAACAACAGGGTGTGGTTGACTACATAAACACCTCGATAGGAGTAGCTACAGCCACGCTATTCACCATTGAAGCTTCTATGCAGTTTCCACCAGGATATGCCTTGTTCATACCTAGTGCTATTAGGTATGCTACTACTCTTCCGGTAATTGGCGTTGGACGCATCAAGGATCCACAACAAGCAGAGAAAGCACTCTCCGAGGGTTACTGCGACTTGGTAGGGATGGTACGAGCTCAGATAGCCGATCCAGACTTTGCCAACAAAGCTGCGAGCGGTACCCCAGAGAAGATCAGACTATGCCTCTCCTGCAATCAAGAGTGCGTTGGAAGAATGGGGCTGAATCGTTGGCTGGGCTGCATTGAAAATCCCCGAACAGGCAAGGAGAGTCACCTACCACCTCGTCCTGCCCACTCTCATAAAAGAGTTATCGTTGTAGGGGCAGGGCCTGGAGGCCTTCAAACTGCCATAGCTGCATCTTTAAGGGGGCATGAGGTTCTGGTGCTAGAGGCTACTCCCTATCCAGGAGGACAGATACGTTTAGCGACAAGCATTCCACACAGGGCAGAGCTTGCCGACCTTGTTCGCAATCAGATAAATGCTATTGCCGATCTCAAAGTGAGGATCTTTTACGAAACTCCAGGCAACTTGACAAGTATAAGGGAATTAGATCCTTCAGTTGTTGTAGTAGCCACCGGATCTAGTCCACAAAAGCCATCTTGGCTTCCTGCTCGTCTCTATATTCAAGATCATATCCAAGCTGGCTCGACAGCTCCCTTATCGCATCCTCGCTCTGTTGCCACTTTCACTGAACAACAATTACCAGAAATCAGTGAGGTCCATCCGCCTTTACCCAATGAGCCGGGCAATTCAGATACTGCTAGCGTTGAGGAGTCGATCATGGCAGGAAAAACAGTTGCAGCGGATATCCGCCATGTTCTGGAAGGTCTGGCTTCCCCAAGGGGTCGCGTCGTGATAGTGGACGAACTCGGTTTTCACCAAGCGACCAGCGTAGCTGAACTTCTTGCCGACCGAGGATGCTCAGTTACAGTTACGACATCTGCAATGGTAGTTGGACAGGATTTAGGGATCACGTTAGACCTGGAAGGCTGGAATATGAGAGCGGCTGCCAAAGGCATTACTCAACTCACAGAGCTGGTTCCCGAGGAGGTATCCGATGGAGAGATCGTCTTCTTGCATCATCCAAGTGGAAACAGGCTCGTTATTCCTGCAGATTGGATAGTCCTTGCTACTCCTCCAGAGCCAAACGAGGGCCTTTACTTCGAGCTGATAGGAGAGGGTATCGAGACCTATAGGGTCGGTGATGCGGTAGCTCCTCGAAAAGCCCATGCAGCAGTTATTGAAGGCAATGCCGTGGGAGAGATGCTGTGAAAGCCATTGGTGAAGGGATGATAGCGGTTATCCCCATACGAAAAGAGTTTACCGATAATGAGATGAGCGAAATTATTGCTGAGGCTGGTGGCAGGGCCATTCTCATCGGTGAAGAAACGGAGAAAGCAGCCTCCTCTTTTGAAACAGCTTCCAAGCAGCTCATTTGTCTAGAAACTGCTTCTTTCTCCCCTGCAAGGTGGTCATTGCTGCTGCGGAAATACCTGGAAGAACAGGACCTGGTGATTATTCCTGCTACTCCAGACGGTAGAGACCTTGCTCCACGTATTGCATACGAACTCAAATGGCCACTGATCACCGGAGCTATAAAGGTGGGCCCTGGATACGCTTACACCGTCCGTCACCCCAGAGAAGCGATGCTGGAATACCGTTTCGATCGGCCAGTCGTAGCCACTATCCTACCCGGTGAAAGAGGGATTGAGCCTCTCCCGCCAGGGACTGGCCATCCACACATCACTGTGTCGGACACCACGATCACTGCTGAGCCCTCCGAGGATGAAGGGTCAGACGCGCTGCTACTGGACGTGCTGTCCAATGAGGCAGGTGAGCTCAGCTTAACGGAGGCTGAAAGGGTCATTGCTGGCGGAGCAGGATTGGGCGGCAAGGACGCTTTTGAACTTCTCGAATTGCTTGCCACTCGACTAGGTGCAGTGGCTGGGGCCACCAGAGTGGCTACCGATGCCGGGTGGTTGTCTCATGATCGCCAGATAGGCAGTACTGGCGTTACCGTAAGACCATATTGGTATGTAGCACTGGGTATCTCAGGTGCTAGTCAACATCTAGCCGGTGTAGTCGACCCTGAGCATGTAGCTGCAGTGAACCTGGATCCTAGTTGTCCCATGATGGCTCTGGCAGAGTTGCCCATAGTGGCTGACGCACCAAAGGTCCTCTATGAGATGGTCAAAATGCTTTCAACCGACCATCTCTCGACAGAGTTCATGAGCCAACGGGCATAGGGAGCTTCCAGATGAGCGTGTCCACTCAAGCAGTCGTTGTCGGTGCTGGACCTGCAGGTTCAGCAGCAGCATTGGTGCTTGCCCGAGCTGGCTTCGAGGTAGTCCTATTGGAACGAGGTCCCTATCCAGGCTCCAAGAACGTATATGGTGGAGTAGTCTATGGACGTATCCTCGATGAGTTGATACCGCAGTGGTGGGAGAGCGCTCCTATTCAAAGATGGATCACTCGTAGATCCACTGTGGTGCTGACTGAATCCCAGGCGCTAAGTGTGGACTTCCGAACACAACGTTGGAAGGGACAGCCGTTCAACGGTGCAACTGCCTACAGGTCAGAGTTTGATCAGTGGTTGGCCAATCAGGCAGAGAAGGACGGTGCCAAACTGCTCTGCTCTACTACTGCCGTTGGTCTTATCAAAGAAGGCGGGAAGGTAGTTGGCGTCCGTACCGACAGGCCAAATGGTGAGCTGTACTCAAAGCTGGTAGTGGCATGTGATGGAGTCAACTCGTTGTTGGCAAAGGAGGCTGGCCTGTACGAAGATGTTGATGCAAACAACTTCACCTTGGGCGTAAAGGAAGTCTGGTATTTGGGGAAGAAAGAAATAGACAATCGCTTCGGCCTGAGCACGAACGAAGGGGTTGACATAGAGATACTGGGAGGCACTAGCCCTATAGCTGGAGGAGGTTTTATTTACACGAATTTGGATACTCTTGCAATTGGTGCAGTCCTTCGCTTGACAGATCTCGCCGTCTCCCGCAAACGCCCAGAGGAAATCGTAGCAAAGCTTCGTTCTCATCCCGCTATCGCTCCATGGTTCCTTGGAAGTCACCTTGTAGAGTACTCCGCTCACTTGATACCCGAGGGAGGATATCACTCCATGCCCAGGCTGGTTACCGATGGTCTACTCGTAGCTGGTGATGCGGCAGGGATGTGCTTGACCACAGGCATATGGCTGGAGGGGATCAACTACGCCATTGGATCTGGAGCCATAGCAGGAAAAGTAGCTGCGGCTGCTTTGGCGCGAGGTGACTACTCTTCCTCCATGCTCTCGAAGTATGAAACTGAGCTGCACCATAGTTTCGTCCTGGGAAACCACAAGAGGCTTCGTCACCTTCCTCATCTGGTGCTGTCCGAGCGACTGCAATCACGTTATCCTCAAGCACTTTGCAATGTAGTTGAGAGCATGTTCACGGTACGCGATCCCCTTCCGAAACCGCGACTTTCTCAGTTGGTACGAGCAGAGTTGAAGAAAGCAGGAGTACGAGGCACAGAGCTACTATCTGACCTCCTGAGCATCCTCCGAGACCTGCAATGAAAAAGACCTATGCCCCCCGCTACCTTTCGTTAAAAAGTAGCTCGAGGAAGCACGAGTCAACAGGGCGCAATGATCCAACACGTAGCGAACCATTGCTCTATGAGGAACTCAACTGGGCAGAGAGCTCCCCCCTGTCAGACGATCAGCTGTTGCATCCAGTTGCCTTTGAAGATCGTATGGGCAGCGTACGCTTCATTGTACATGAACGTGCCCATATCACCATAGACAACGATACTTGCAAAGGATGCACTACCAAATCGTGTGTGACTGCCTGCCCCGCAGGGCTCTTTGTCCCTACGGCAGATGGCGGTATCTTGTTCAACTATGAGCAGTGTTTCGAATGTGGTACATGCTACATGATTTGCAACCATAAAGGGGCTATTACCTGGAGTTATCCCGTAGGAGGGTATGGAGTAGAGTTCCGATATGCCTGAGCCCACGGAGTCGAGAGGCTTTCCATCGATAGAGACCTCATCCTTGTTGATCGGAGTAGCTCTAAAAGGAGACGTCGCAACTGGAAGAGCTGATCCTCTCATTGGAGATACAGGTGCCAATAAGGATAGTCGCGAGATCCCAGCTATCGACCAAGCCGCTCTAGAGGTTGCCCTCTCGCTAAAGGACAGTATCGGTGCCAAGGTACTGTGTTGCTCAGTTGCCACCAGGGAAGCCAAAGCCATGCTTTCTTCGGCACTGGCTCTAGGAGCCGATCGGGCTGTATTGATCGTAAGCCAAAGCAAGCTTACCAACGTGGAAATAGCAGTTAACTTAGCTGGAATCTTCTCCAAGTGTTCTTTTGTGTTTTGTGGAAGCTCCGGCCTTGATTTAGCCACCTCTTCTGTACCCGGGCTATTGGCTGCAATGCTCAAAGCCAAACAAGCTCTTGGTATCTCCTCTGTGAGCATGGATCTAGGTGGGGATATGAGCCAACACCTCTCCCAACGTATTGAGGGTGCCTCCTCTAAGAGCATGGACATAGGTGAGCATAGTGCAGGAGAGAGTGGTTCCATGGATATCCGAGTGGGAATCGACTCTTTCGACATCCCCTCCCCTTCAAATGGCTCTGTACCTACTCTCGTAGTAGAACGTAAGTTCTCTCGCGGAAAACGAGAGCGCCTTAGGCTAACTCCACCAGGAGTTATCTCATTGGAGCCGCAAACGGCGAGACTACGCCGGGCTCCACTGAACGCTCTTTTAGCTAGCAAAGGAGCGGAAGTAGAGTTATTTCCATCTATCTCCTTACCTGGCCAGTGGCGTTCCATGGTGTTGCGCCCCGTGAGATCACTACCTTATCGCCCCCGAACCAAGCTTCTGTTGGGTCCAGGTGAAGATCTGCCCGCTAAAGAGCGTATTGCGACACTACTAGCTGGAGCTGCTACCGCCAAACGAAGCGATCCAATACATATGGATCCTCAGTCGGCAGCCCGACTACTCTTGCAAACAATAGCCAACTGGGAACAGGAAAAACCGTAGGTATTGCCGTGAGGCTGTACTGCCATTCTCCTCGGTCTATTGCCTGACCTGTGTATATGAAGCTTGTGATCGTTGCATATACATTGCCCAGGAGCACCAACTGGATGACTTGGGATCGAAGCTCAGAGTATTCGGGTATGGTAGGTGAATGGCTCATCAAGCATCTCGCGTCCTGCTGAACACTGGAGATGGCAAGGGAAAATCCTCTGCAGCCTTTGGAGTGATGATCAGAGCGTGGGCTAGAGGATGGACTGTGGGGGTAGTTCAGTTCATCAAAAGCGAGAAATGGGTCGTAGGTGAGCGTAAACTCGCCCATCAGTTGAACATACGTTGGCATACCCTAGGAAATGGTTTCACTTGGGAGTCTGCTGACATAGATCACTCTGCCGAGATGGCCAGGCATGCATTTGTCGTTGCTGCAGAGATGTTGAGCAGCGGAGACTACGATATGGTTATCCTAGATGAGTTTACTTATCCTTTGAACTACGGCTGGATAGAGTTGGATGCAGCTCTCCAAGCCATCAAGGGACGCTCCTCGAAGACCAACGTTGTGATCACTGGACGGAATGCACCATCGGAGCTATTGGAGCTAGCAGACACAGCCACGGAGATGCGGAAGCTAAAGCATGCATACGATCAAGGTATCCGGGCAAGGAAAGGCATAGAGTATTGAGCGATTGGCGTCTACAACCTGTCCGTAACTGTGGAGGGAAAGGTTCATGCTTCCAAGATGACCGGTTGTTTGCGTTGGAGTCTTGCAGGTCCTTATAACCCAAGGGGATGTCATGAACACCTTAGGTCCTAGATTGGTTGTAGCAGGTACTCACTCCGGGGTGGGCAAGACAACCGTGGCTGTGGGAATAATGGCCGCATTACGAGAGCGCTCTTGCAAGGTAGGGTCAGCCAAAGTAGGCTCTGATTTCATTGATCCTGGTTACCATGGATTGGCGACGGGTAAGCCTGGTCGAAATCTCGATCCATGGATTATGGGAGAGCACTACATAGCTTCAGCAGCGCTTGAGGCAGCGAACAACACTGACGTGTTGATCATCGAAGGAGTGATGGGGCTCTTCGATGGATCTTCCATGCCAGGGCAGCCAGCCGATCCAACTCAGTCAACTCCGTTCTCCAACAGTCAATTCTTTGGCAGTACAGCCCATGTGGCCTATCTGCTTTCTGCTCCTATCATCCTAGTCGTCGATGCATCATCCATGAGCACCTCTGTAGCTGCCTTGGTGCAAGGATACGCACGCTTTCATCCGTTGGTCTCCGTGGCTGGAGTCATTCTCAATAAGGTAGCCAGCAAGAGCCATGAAGACTTGCTCCGAACATCCTTGGAATCAACAGGCATACCTGTCTATGGAGCGCTGCACAGAGACGATGCTTTCTCCTGGCGAGATCGTCATCTAGGCCTCGTGCCAGTAGTAGAGAGAACCAAGGAGGTATCCGTTAGTATCGCTAAACTAGCTGCAGTAGTGGATAGATCAATTGACCTGGGAAGATTGGTTGACCTGGCGACCTATGCTCCAGTAATTCGAGCTGAGCCACCTCCATCAGCTACGCGGACAGGACATGCGGTGGTGGCAGTAGCCTCTGGGCCAGCATTTAGTTTCATCTATCCCGATAACATCGAAAGGCTTAGACAGGCCGGTGCTGACATAGTCGAGTTCAATCCATTGCACGATGAGCACCTGCCTAAAGATGCTTCAGCGCTGTATGTAGGAGGAGGCTTTCCTGAAATTTACGTTGAATCGCTTGCCTCCAATACTTCCCTCAATGCCGAGGTGCGTACTCGAATTGCTCAGGGAATTGTCACTTGGGCAGAGTGTGGAGGAATGTTATGGTTGGCACGCTCAATGGAAGGAAAGAGAATGTGTGGGGTTTTACCAGCAGTGGCAGAGATGACCAACTCTTTGACGCTTGGATACCGTACTGCCAAGGTGCTAAGGGATAATCCTCTGGCGCCAAAGGGAGCTTCACTTAAGGGGCACGAATTCCACTACTCAACTATTACTCCATCTGGAGACGGCTTGAAACTCTTTGGACGTAATCACAGTGCACAAGCAGGCTATGCAGCTCCCAAGTTGATTGCATCTTATTTGCATATCCACCTGGGCTCTGACCCACTACCTGCTCAACGCTTTGTAAAAATGGCCTCGGAGTCGCTCACTACAATTCCTACCTGCTGATCGTGGGGCTCCACAGGTAGCTCGTCCTTGATCTGTTCGTCAAAGCCAATTCCAATGACAACAGTTGAAGCAGGTAGAGTACGCAAGAATCTGTCATAGAAGCCCTTGCCATATCCAATCCGTCCACCACGTCGATCAAAGCCCAGGCCTGGAACCAAGATGACGTCTATCAGATCAGGGGGGATCATCCTCTTTTGAACCGGTTCGAGGATACCGTACTCGTTTCTTTCCAATTCCCCAGCAGCGTCGTAGAGTACAGGGTGAAGCTGCCCACCGTAGACATAAGGAACTAGCACGTGTTTCCTATATCTGACCAGTCGATCAAGTATTGGAATCGTGTCCACCTCGCTGGAGAAGGATATGAAGCCCATAACTGTCTTTGCTGTTGCGAGGGGAGGAAGATCAAATAGCCTTCTAGCCACTGACTCAGATTTGCTTTGTCGTACGGCAAAGGGTATCAGATCACGCTCTTGGCGCAGCTGTTGTCGTAGTAGGGATTTTGCAGCATCAATAGATACCACCATCACTACCTTAGCCTGTTATTTGACACCAATTTTAGCTCACAAAGCTATCGACAATAGCGTGATTGATCGAACTTGGACTACAAACACTCAGGTCCCCGTCGTCCCAGAGCGAGTTCCCTCGGAGTCCATCTCTATCGCCGCGGTCCGTGCCCGGGACCTGAATGTTTGCCTTGGCCTGTTGGCGCTAATTCACTGCTGCTGTTGCAGCCACGAAAAAGTACTTGACGTATCACGCAATCCCCTTGCATCCACGAAGGATGTCAGTGCCCAACAACTACCAGCATGATTCACCAAGTAACTAAGTTCGGACAAGAGAAGAAGGATAGTTAGTATTGCGCCACTCAGTCGGCTAAAATTATCTATGGCGATGGGGCTCGCCATAGCTTGCTGGTTGATGCCGATCAATAACTATATTTTCATGGAGATCAAGGGCACCAGCTGATAGCTCCTTCATTGTTTTGTAGTTGTTGTGAAGGAGTAGCTATGAGTGGTGCAAACGATTTGGTAGATCTAGCAAAGCAACTGGCAGAGACTGTTGAGGGTCGAGGTGAGTTAGCTGTACGGGCTCAACGCCTGGTCGAGCGGATCAGTGCAGGACAGTTCCACATCATTGTTGCCGGTGATTTCAAGCGAGGAAAATCCACCTTGATCAATGCTTTGCTCGGAGAGGAAGTTCTTCCCAGCGGAGTGCTCCCTTTGACCGCCATCTCTACAGAGGTACACTTTGGACCGAAAGCCGCCCAGGTAGTTTATCTGGACGGCTCATCCATCCGTATACCTATAGAGGAGATATCACTTTATGTCACCGAAAGATTCAATCCAGCAAACATACGTAGAGTCGCTCGTGTAGAGGTTTATCGAGAAGCCCCTTTGCTAAGATCTGGTCTTGTGCTGGTAGATACCCCTGGAACAGGCTCTGTGTACCTTCACAATAGCGAGGAGGCACAGGATGCGCGCCAAAAAGCCGATGGAGCGATCGTAGTGTTGTCAGCGGATAGTCCTCTGTCTCAAAATGAGAAAGAGCTATTAGCCTCTGTCACGGATCAACAAGCACGCGTATTCGTAGTCTTGAACAAAGTCGATTACTTGAATCCCTCCGAGGTCATCGAGGTGAGGGAGTTCGTCGAAAAGTCGCTTGCTGAAGTTTCTCCAACACCTCCTGCGCTGTACTGCGTCGCAGCCAAGAATGCTCTTGCCGCGAGAGTACGTGGCGAGATTCCAGGAAACGATAGTGGAGAGTTCGAGCAGTTCCTCTCTGACCTCACATCTTTCGTAGAGAGAGATCTTGCTGGTGCTCGCTACTTAGTTGCCCGCAACGAGCTCGAGCGAATTTCCATGGACTTAGAGAACATGATTGCCCTAGAAAATGCAGCTCTTGAGCTAGACGTAGCTACCCTTACGGAAAAAATTGCCAATTTCAAAGAGGAAGCATCCCTCATCCGTGCGGGTTTCGAGGAGGATTCTGTCCTTCTTCGTCATGAAGTAAATCTACTCGCTGCTGCCATAGCTGATGAGCTGAACAATTTTGCTGCCA
>ACXJ01011230.1_pt1 | contig 10353 bp, 5 predicted proteins | sample 870861 | NCBI WGS metagenome assembly ACXJ01 (sample SAMN02954270, study PRJNA29437) | mine drainage metagenome | biome: terrestrial; feature: Richmond mine; material: biofilm; isolation source: combined biofilm from UBA (pink subaerial biofilm) and UBA BS (thick... ... | reverse complement strand
ATCATCGACCTGCGGCCGGGCACGTATACCGTGACCTTCTCGCTGGCCGGTTTTTCCACGGTCCGCCGTGAGGGCGTGGTGCTCACGGCCTCGTTCACGGCCAACGTCAGCGCTGAGCTGAAAGTCGGGGCGCTCGAGGAAACCATCACCGTCTCGGCCGCGACCCCGATCGTGGACGTGTCGAACGTCGCCAAGATCTCGACGACCTCGCGCGAGGTCATGGACGTACTGCCGACCGACCGCAACTTCGTGAGCTTCGCGGCGCTCACGCCGTCGGTGCTCGTCACCGGAGTGCGGCAGAACGTCGGCGGGTCCATTCCCGAAACGGGTATGAATCTGGTCGTGCACGGGAGCCGTGCCGGCGACAGCCTGATCATGATGGACGGCATGCCGATCATCAACGGCAGCGGTTCCGGAGGCCTGCAGTACGGCAATTACCTAAACAACGCGTTGGCGCAGGAAATCACCTTCCAGACCGACTCGCACAACGCCGAGTACGAGCGCGCCAGCGTCTATTCGAACTTCATCCCGAAAGAGGGGTCGAACACCTTCCGTGGGTCGTTCGCGACCCGCTACGCGGGTGAAGGCTGGCAGTCAACCAACCTCGACGACGAGCAGAGGTCGAAGGGCCTTCTGAGCGGCAGCCGTATCAACCGGATCTGGGACATCAACCCGGCACTGGGCGGTCCCATCCTCAAGGATCGCGTCTGGATCTACGGCTCCTACCGGCACTGGGGCACCTACAACACGGTGGCCGGCTCGTTCAAGGACGCGGACTTCAGCGAGATCTTCTACCAGCCGTCTACCGAGCAGAACCTGTTCCCGGTGTGGCATCAGAGCGCGGCCGCGCGCCTGACGACGCAGATCAATCAGAAGAACAAGGTGAACCTGTACTACGACTGGCAGTACACCTACTTCGGCAACTGCTTCGTGCCGACGTATCTCACCGCCATCAGCGCCTGCCCCGAGTACAAGAACATCCCGCAGTACATCGTGCAGGCGAGCTGGAGCTCGCCGGTCACCAACAAGCTGCTGCTCGAAGCGGGCGCCACCGTCACGCCGCAGGACTTCCACGGCTACCGGCGTGTGGGCGTTCCGCTCACCCAGTTCCAGATCAGCGACGCGCTGGCCCCGGCCGGCATGCCGACGTTGTGGGGTTCGGCCGGCACTTCATACGGCGCCAACCGCAGCACCCAGTCGAACTACCGCGCGGGCGTGTCGTACGTGACCGGTAGCCACAACATGAAGGCCGGCTTCACCCTGATGCACGCGTGGCGTTACGCGACGCAGGAACCGGCCAACGCGGTCAACCTGGTGTTCCGCGGCGGCGTGCCGTTCTCGCTGACGGAGTTCGCTACGCCGATCCAGTTCCACGAGACCATGAACTACAACGCCGGCATCTACGCACAGGATCAGTGGCGTCTGAACCGGCTGACGATGAACTACGGCGTGCGCCTCGACATGCTCAAGGCCACGGTGGACGAGCAGAGCATCGGTGCCGGGCCGTTCACACCAGCCCGCGACTTCGGGAAGCTCGAGAACGTGCCAAACTGGAAGGACATCGACCCGCGGTTTGGTGCGTCCTACGACCTGTTCGGGGACGGCAAGACGGCCATCAAGGGCAGCATCGGCCGCTACGTCGTGGCCGACTCGTACACGATTGCCCGCGCGCTGAACCCGGTCCAGTCCACCGTCAACTCCGTCACCCGCACGTGGGCGCCGCCCGCGGGCGTGGCGTACACGGGCACGTACAACCCGTTCGACGACTGCGACCTCACCAATCCGGCGGCGAACAGCAAGCGGCCCGGCGCGGTGGCGTGCGGAAGCATCAGCAACCCGCTCTTTGGTCAGGTGGCGACCCGGACGACCAACTACGACCCCGAGATCGTCGAGGGGTGGCACGTGCGTCCGAACAACTGGGAGATGCAGTTCAGCATCCAGCGCGAGCTCATCCCGCGCGTCTCGGTATACGCGGGCTACAGCCGCCGCTGGTACGGCAACCTGTTCGCGACCCGCAACCTGAACGTGACCAACGGCGACTTCACGCAGTACTGCATTCCGGTACCCGGCGACAGCCGGCTCGATACCGGCGGCACGCAGCAGTGCGGCTACTACGACCTCAACCGCGTGATCGCGCCCAACAATCTGGTCTTCAACTCCAGCAAGGTGGGCGGGATCAAGGACGTCTACGACGGATTCGATTTCGATGCCAACGCCAGACTGGGACGCCGGATGCTTATCTCTGGCGGCGTCAGCATCGGCCGCGAACGGGTCGACATCTGCAATCTCAAGGACGACCTCAGCCTGTCGCAGACCGGGAACCTGCGCACGCAGGATCCCCGCACGGATGCGTTCTGCAATGTGACGCCGCCGTGGGCACCGCTCGTCAAAGGTCAGGCCTCGTATCCGCTGCCCTGGGATGTGAACGTGTCGGCCACGTTCCAGAGCCTGATCGGGCCTGAACTGCGCGCCCAGTACCCACTCACCAACGCGATTGCGCTGCCCTCGCTCGGTCGCAACTTCACCAACGTGGCGCCCACCGTGGACGTGCTGCCGGCAGGCACCTCCTACGGCGACCGCGTGTACCAAACGGACCTGCGCTTCAGCAAGCAGATCCGCTACGGCCAGACCACCATCCGGCCGACCGTGTCGATCTACAACCTGTTCAACTCGAACGCGGTGCAGACCTACGTCAACACCTACGGCGCGACCTGGCTGAATCCAACGGTGATCATGCAGGCACGTTTCGTGGACATCGGCGTACAGGTAGATTTCTAGGGAATGAAATGGTCCGCCGCCAGCGCGCTCGTTCTCCTGAGCCTGCTGGCGGCGTGCCGCAACGCCTCTCAGGTTCCACGCGAACCTGAAGGTTCGCGTCTACACACCGCGCTCGCCGGCCAGGCGCCGGCGAATCCCACCTACAACGAGCACATCGCCCCGATTCTCTTCAGCCGCTGCGCGACCTGCCACCGGCCGATTGATTTCACTCAGGCGGGTGCACGTAGCCGCGGGTCTTTAGACCCGCCCCAGGATGATCCGCTCTGCGTCGCCGGCGCGCCGTTCAGCGTGCTCGACTACACCGCCGTCGCTGGCCGCGCCAAGGCGATCGCCAGCGCGGTACAGCAGCGCCGCATGCCGCCCTGGCTGCCCGAACCGGGCCACGGCGACTTCGTGAACGAGCGGCGATTGAGCGACCAGGAGATCGCCACCATCGGTGCGTGGGCGTCGCATGGCGCCCCCGAAGGCGACGTCGCGAAACGCCCGACCATCCCGACATTCCCCAGCGGCTGGCAGCTCGGCACCCCCGACCTGGTATTGACCAGCGCGCAGGCGTTCACATTGCGCCCGGGTAGCGGCGACACCTTCCGCAGCTTCGTCCTGCCCGTCCCTGCCGGCGCGGCCCGCTACGTCCGCGGCATCGAGTTCCGCGCCGACAATCCGCAGGTGCTGCACCACGCCAACGTCGGCCTCGACCCGCACCGCGCCGGCCGACGGCTCGATCGCGCCGACGCCGAGCCCGGCTTTGCCGCCATGCCCGAAGGCGAAGTGCGGGACGTCTTCGGCTGGTCGCCCGGCAAGGTGCCGGTGATGGAGCCGGCCGACACCGCGTGGACGCTCGACGAAGGCAGCGACCTGGTGGCGCAGCTCCACATGGTGCCCGGCGCCACCGCGCAGCGCGTGCAGCCGACCATCGGTCTGTTCTTCTCGAAGACGCCGCCGACGCGGGTGCCGATCGTCATCAAGTTGGAGTCGAAGGCCATCGACATCCCGGCCGGCGACGCTGCCTACGTCGTCGAGGACAGCTACACGCTGCCGGCGGACGTCGAGGCCGTGAGCGTCTACCCGCACGCGCACTATCTCGCGACGCGTATGGAGGGCACGGCGACGCTGCCCGATGGCCGGGTGACCCCGCTGCTCTCGATTCCGCGCTGGGACATCCGCTGGCAGGATCAGTACCGCTATCGCGAGCCGCTGGCACTGCCGCGCGGCACCACGCTGCGCATGCGCTTCGTCTACGACAACTCCGCGGCCAATCCCAACAACCGCTTCAAGCCGCCGCAGCGCGTGCAGTGGGGGCCGCTGTCGACCGAGGAGATGGGGGCGCTGTGGCTGGAAGTCGTGCCGTCGAAGCCGGGCGACGCCGCGGTGCTCGAGCGCGACTATGAGGAGCGCGCGCTCAGGGCCGATGTGTCGGCCGCGGAGCTCTCGGCGCGGTCGCGACCGAACGACGCCGGGGCGCTCAACCGCCTGGCGACGCGCTACCTGCAGGCCGGACGCGCGGATGACGCGGTGACGCAGCTGCGGCACGCCGTCCAGATCGCGCCGCGCGATGCCGAGGCGCACAGCAACCTGGGCACCGCGCTGCAGGCACGCGGCGAGCTCACCGCGGCCATCGCGGAGCTCGAGGCCGCGGCGCGGCTGAAGCCGAACGACGATCGGGTGCGATTCAATCTCGGCAACGGCTACTACGCGGCTGGCCGCGCCGCTGACGCCGTCCGCGAGCTCACGCGCTCGGTGGCGCTGAACGGCGAGAACGCCGACGCCCACTTCAACCTGGCGATGATTCTGGGGCCTGGCGGCCAGGTGGATCAGGCCATCGCACACCTGCAGCGCGTCATCGAGATCGACCCGCAGCGCGCCGACGCCTACCGCAACCTGGCCATGGCGCTTGCTCTCCGCGGCCGGGTGGACGAGGCGCTGGTGCGCGTGCGCACCGCACGGCAACTGGCACCCGCGTCGCCAGAGGTCGCGCAGCTACTGGCACAGCTCGAGGCCGCCGCCGCACGCCGGTAGCAACGCCCTCGGCTGCGGGTCTTCACACCCACCATCGTAGCTGCGGGTCTTCAGACCCGCCCCTCGTGGCTGCGGGCCTTCAGGCCCGCCGCGGGAACATCGTGGTCATTTCGCCGGCTCCGAGATCGACTGCGACGCCCGGTCGTGGGCGGCCCTCGCCTTCGTCATGAGGGCCGGCGACGCGCTGCGTAGACCCTGCGCCGTCAGCCTCCATGCCTCCTCCCGCATTCGCATGTAATCCTCGAGGCGCTTCCGCATACCTTCAACCGGCCCGCTGGTGCGCAGCGCCGCGACCCGCTCTCGCTCCGCCTGCCACGGCTTGATGATCTGAGCCTCCACGCGATTGGCGAATGAACCACCGTTCAGCCGCCCCTCGCGCGCGGAGCCGATCGACTCGTTGTAGATCGCCATCAGGCGAGTTTCGAGTTTTTCGACCTCGCCCGACGCGCGTGCCAGCGCACCTTGACCCGCATCGGCCCCCGAAGCGCGGGGAGCCGCAGCCTGCTCAGGCGGTGGCTTCACACCAAGCCCCTGCAAGAACTCACGCCCGGTTTTGATGGCTGCGAGCTGTTCGTGGTGGCTCTGCTCCAACAGCGATGCGTCTTCACGGCGAAACGACTCGGCGTGCAGGTGCCACTCGGCCCCGCGATGATCCATGTACTCGACGGCCTTGAGCGCCAACGCCTTCTCGCGGGCCGGAAGCCGCAGACCGGCAATGCGGTCGCGGTGCTGGCGCCACGGTGTGACCACCCGGGCCTCGACCACACCGGCAAACTCCTTGGCGCCCAGACGCCCGTCAGTCACCTGCTGCATCGACTCGTTGATGCGGTCCACCGCGCTGCCTTCGAGCTCGGTCATGGTGCGAACGGCGGCAGTCCAATCGTCGTGCACCGGAAGCTGCAGCAGCGCCAGCATCACGACCGCGGCCCCGGCACACCCGACGATCCAGCCGCGGTGTCCGCCCACGCCGGTAGAGACCGCACCGGTCAGAGCCAGGGCGATTCCCGCCAGCGCCCCACCGGCCAGACCACCGAGATGGGCGGCCATGTCCACGTTCGCTACCGTCGTTCCCAGGGCCACGTTGACGAGCACGAAAGCCACAGCACCGTTGCGCAGCGTGGACATCACGTCGTCGGGCAGCGATTTGCCCGCTACCGCAAGGAAACCGAAGAGTCCGCCGTAAAGGCCGAAGACCGCGCCAGAGGCGCCGACGCCGGTCGCTACCGGATGCATGTAGACGCTGGCGATGCTGCCGGCAAGCCCCGAGAGCAGATAGAGCACCGCGAACGACACGTGCCCGAAGATCCGCTCGGTGATCGAGCCGATGCTGAGGAGCACCGCCATGTTGAAGAACAAGTGTGGGAACCCGGCGTGCAGAAACGTGGCTGTAAGCAGCCGCCACCACTCGCCCGCGGTGACGAATGGGCCGTAGTTGGCGCCCCACGCCTGCAGCTGGTCCGTGGCCGGCGATACCGGCGACACGCCCATCACCACCATCGCCACGAAGACGAGGATGTTGGCCCCGACAAGTCCCGGCATCACCACCGGCTGCGGCGTGTGGGCAAACGCCTCGCGTACGGCGCGGCGTTCGGCTTCTCTCGGATCCTCGGACTCGGGCAGGGTGAGCTGAAGCTCGCGTTCAGCTACCGGAGGGCGCGGTCCAGCGGCCTCGGCGCCGGCAACGGGCGCCACGTCGGCGGGCGCCACGGCTTGGCCGCAATGAGCGCAGGTGCGCGCCCAGTTGAAATTGTTCTGGCCGCAGCGAGGACAGGTCACTGGATGCCGTGATTCTAAACGTCCGACGCTGTCGAAAGTGACACCGGAAATGCAAAAGGGCGGGTCCGAAGACCCGCCCTTTCCGTTACACCGTCCCAGCGTGGGCTAGGTCCACTTCATCTTCGACAGCGGCAGCTCACGGGCGCGCTTGCCCGTGGCGGCATAGAGGGCGTTCCCCAGTGCCGCGATCACCGGCGGCAGGCCCGGCTCGCCGACGCCGGTCGGCAGTTCTCCGCTTTCCACGAAGTGGACGTTCACCTGATAGGGCGCGTCGGTCATGCGCGCCACCTGGAAGCGATCGAAGTTCGACTGCACGATGCGGCCGTTGGCGGCGGTGATCTCACCGGTCCGGGCCAGGCCCACGCCCATCACTGCGGCGCCTTCCATCTGCGAGCGCACGCGATCGGGGTTGATGGCGACCCCGCAATCCACCACCTGATCGATGCGCGGCACGCGGAACCCGCCGCGGCCATCCATCTCCACGTGCACGACGGAGGCGCAGTAGGTGTTGAAGCTGCGATGCGCGGCGATGCCGTAGCCCTTGCCTCCGCCGGACTTGAGCTTGGCCCACCCGCTCTTCTCCCCCGCCACCTCGATCACCCGGCGCAGGCGACGCGTGTCGATCGGGTATTTGTCGAGGGGGGCGCCGTAGTTCGCGTACTCGACGCCCTGCGGCTTGAGATCCAGGATCTTCCCCGGCCCGAGCATGTCGAGCAGGAACTCGAGCGGATCGCGCCCCGACGCATGCGCCAACTCGTCGACGAAGCTGCCGAGGGCGAAGATGTGGAAGTTGTTGGTGACGGCGCGGAACCAGCCGATGCGCACGTTGGCCTTGGCCGGACCGTTTTCGGCGCGGAGGTTCGGCACCTCGTACGGCACGTCGGTGAATCCGAGGTCGAGCTCGAACGGCAGCGGGCGGTCGACATCACCCGCGAACGTCGAAGCGATCGGCTGGAACGCCGTGCGGCTCAGCCACGCCGTCGGCTTGCCGTTGGCGCCCACCACCGCCCGGTGATGCACCGCCGCGGCCGCGTGGTAGAAGTCGAACTTGATGTCGTCTTCACGGTTCCAGACGACTTTCACGGGCTTCCCAAGCTGCTTCGACAACAGCGCCGCTTCGGCCGCGAAGTCCGGCTTGCTCTTGCGCCCGAAGCCGCCGCCAAGCAGCGTCACGTAACAGGTGACGTCCTTCTTGTCGATGCCGAGCGCCGCCGCCACCGTGTCCTGCGCGGCCTGGGGGTTTTGCGTTGACGTCCACACCTCGACCTTGCCGTCCTTGAACTCCGCCACCGCCGCCGGCGGCTCCATCGCCGCGTGCGCCAGCATCGGCGTCGTGTAGGTGGCCTCGATCACCTTGCCGCCCTTGGCGAACTCGGCGTCGACGTCCCCGAGGTTTCGCACCACCTTCTGCGGCTGGCCCACGGTGGCCACGAGCTGCTTCTTGTAGGCCTCCGACTCGAAGCTGGCGTTGGGGCCGTCGTTCCACTCGATCTTCAGCGCCTTGCGCCCCTTGAACGCCGCCCAGGTGTTGTCGGCAATCACCGCTACGCCGCCGAGCGGCTGAAACATCAGCGGCGGCTTCGGCGCGGGAAGCGTGATCGTCTGGCGCACACCCTTCACCGCCAACGCCGCTGTGTCGTCGAGGCTCTTGACGGTGCCGCCCACGACCGGCGGATGTTCGATCGACGCGTACACCATGCCCTCGCGGAACGTATCGAGACCGAAGGGCGCCTTGCCGGTGGTGATGTCGCGAAGGTCGTAGATCTCGCGCTCCTGACCGACGAACTTCCAATCAGCCTTGTTCTTGAACTTCAGGTCCGCGGCCTTCGGCACCGGCAGCTTCGCGGCGTCGGCCACGACTTCGGCGAACCGCAAACGGCGGTTGCTGCGCGCGTGGATGAGGACGCTGTTCTGGATGGTGATTTCGGACGCCGGCACGTTCCAGCGCGTCGCCGCCGCGCTTACCAGCATGGAGCGCGCGGAAGCGCCCGCGAGCCGGAAGGCGTCGTAGAAGTCGCGGATCGAGCGCGACCCGTCCGTGTTCTGATCGCCGTACTTCGTGTCCCCGAGCCCCTGCTCGATGCGCACGGTGCTCCAGTCGGCGTCGAGCTCGTCGGCGGCGACGAGCGGCAGCGTCGTGCGGATGCCGGTGCCCATCTCCGAGCGGTGCGTGATGACGTAGACCGTGCCGTCGGTCTCGACACCGAGGTACACGCTCGGGCTGAGCGGCGCCATCTGGGCGCGCGTGCGCACGCCCGCATCCTGCGCCAGGGCTGACTTGGGCAGCAGCTGCGCGGCGAGCACGAAGGCGCCCGTCGACAGCGTGGTCCCAAGGAAGTGACGGCGGCTGACGTTTTCGATGAGGCTCATGCCCGCGCTCCCTTCCGCAAATTCGCCGCCGTCTTGATGGCGGCACGGATGCGCTGGTAGGTGCCGCAGCGGCAGATGTTGCCCGCCATGGCGCGATCGATTTCAGGATCGCTCGGCTCCGGCGTGCGGGCCAGTAGATCGGCGGCCTGCATGATCTGGCCGCTCTGACAGTAGCCGCACTGCGGCACATTGTGCTGCGCCCAGGCGCGCTGCACCGGGTGCGAGCCGTCGGCGCTCAGACCCTCGATGGTCGTGACGTTCTTGTTCTGCGCCGTCCGCATCGGCGTCTGGCAGGCACGCACCGCGCGCCCATCCACGTGCACCGTGCAGGCGCCGCACAGACCGGCGCCGCAGCCGAAGCGGGTGCCGGTCAACCGCAGTTCGTCGCGCAAGTACCACAGCAGCGGCATGTCGTCATCGCCGTCGAACGACCGCGCCGTTCCGTTGACTCTCAAACTGACCATCGGTATACCCTCATAGCCCGCGAGGCGACGCCTCGCTGGTGCAGTGCCTGAGTGCCGCCCCGGGCAAGCGTTGGGGAGACGTTTTCAGGCCATGAATCGGGGCCCGTCGGCCCCACTCATCGACCGCTCATTGTACCGGACCGACCTGTTCGCGCCTATTCGACGCGGAAAAACCGGATGACGACCTCGGACGGGTAGCGCTCGCCCATGCCGATGAAAATCGACCGGGTGATCCACTGCAGTTCCGGCGCCGAGGTCTCGAACTTCGGCTGGGTGCGAAAGTAGACGAGCGCCGGGTCCACCGTCTCACCGGCGAGCAGGCGCTTCATGACGTCCGGCGCCGCGTGCCGCATCCCGGGGTTCTGCACGTAGATCAGCTGCCCCTTGTCGGTTTCGATCGTGTAGCGCGTATCGAGCTCGGTGAACCCGTCGGCGCGGACTATCTGCCAGTCCGCTCCGCCGGGCCGCACCTTGCCCTTGACGTCGGGCCCGTCCACGGTGCCGCCGGTGATGTCGATGATGCGGCGGCGGCCGTTGGCTACCTGGCCGAGCTCGGTAGGCGTGGCCACCGTGGCGCGCAGCTCGAACGCAAAGGTCAGCTTCGGGGCCTGCGCAGCTGACGGCTTGCCCGACGCCTGCGACGCACGCACGACGAGCGCGTCGCCGTTCAGGCAGCAGAGCGACAACCCGAAGGCCGCCACGAGTACTCGATTTATCGTCAGATGAGGCATCTCAACTCCCAGGCTGCCTGAAGGCGGCCCCCACGTACGTCGTTCATCGCGTTACTGCAGGGGAACCTTAGAGGCGAGGGATGGTCGAATGCAAGACGTTCAGTCGGACGTGGGTTCGTTCCAGCGCAGCGTCACGGAACTGCTGGGCGACTGGCCGGGCCAGTCCAGCGCCACGCGGCGGCCGAGCCCCGGCTCGGGCGGAGTGGCGGGCCAGGTTA
>ACXJ01011294.1_pt2 | contig 10356 bp, 15 predicted proteins | sample 870861 | NCBI WGS metagenome assembly ACXJ01 (sample SAMN02954270, study PRJNA29437) | mine drainage metagenome | biome: terrestrial; feature: Richmond mine; material: biofilm; isolation source: combined biofilm from UBA (pink subaerial biofilm) and UBA BS (thick... ... | reverse complement strand
AAATCCTCATTAGTAAAATCTAACCATCCCTTCTTACTTGGACTGCCATATTCTGATTTACCGAAGAATGCTTTTTTTATTCCATCAAATAGGAGAAGAGGTGGATTGCTAAAATCAATCAGTATTTCATTGCGGATTAATTCATTAATATGTTTTATAACGGTTTTCTCATTCATTCTTCTTTTTAAGGACTTAATAAGTTTATACTGACTAACAAACGTATATTTGGATAGAATAAAGTTTATAATTTCTTCACAGTAAGAGCAGGGATAATATTCAATTCTTCCATTATATTCAGACATTGATATTATAATGGTATTAACCATATATATTTTTTGACTGTATTCAAATATAGGTGAGAAAAATGGAACAGGAACTAAAACTTAAAGGCAACGTTTCAGTAAAACGCATAAAACATAGCTTTTCTTTGCATTATCCTAATTCTCTTATTCTACCAATTCTCTTATCTTTGCCAGATGAGATTTCTGGCGAGGAGCTTATCGGTGCGGTGGCTGTATTACTGGATTTATTGGATAGGGAAAGGAATAATAATATTGGAGGTGAAATATAATATGATGGAACAAGCGTTTAGACGCCCCAGACGTAANCACGGGCGTGTCGCAGTGGTAAGTATGGCTGGCTTATTCGCTATACTCATAGCCATATTACTTATGCCTATATCTTTGGTAGGAGCAGTAATATCGGCGTGGATTGTATTCTGTATTGTTCTATCTGTTTTTTGGAGATTACAATTTTCGGGAAAAACAGCCATTCAAAATCAGATAAGTATAATTGGACAGGTTAAGGAAATCCAATATGAAAAGACCGACCAAAAGACAGGGCGAGAGATTGTAAGGGAGGACACCTATACCCGTGTTGTAGATTTTAACAAATATCTTAATTCAAAGACCAACCACAATGTTGCAATTACAGGTATGGCAGGAAGCGGGAAAACACAGCTTACGTATTACATAATTAATGAGATGAAAAGCTACAAGAAGATAATATTTCAATACAAGGAAAAAGACCGCTTCATAGAGATGGGGACACCCGTTCTCTATCTATCAAAATATGCACCTAACGTTTTTGCTAATCCTGATATTTTTGCTCACGCTTGGAGTGTGGCTTTTCAGGGCGAAGCCACCACTTATAAGACTATACCCGACATCGTAAAAGCTCTCTGTGAGAAATCGCATAATTGGAATGAGTTTAAGAAGGCAATAGATGAGGAAATAGGGAAGGCGGAGAAATCCGACATTATTACGAAAGGGGCTTTAAACGCAATAAAAAGGCAAACTGAAAGGTTGTATATGGAACATACGGCAGATTATGATTTGCCAGAGAATATCGTAATTGACTTTGAGGGAATGGACGATAGGGCATTCGTATTCTATGCCGAATTCCTTTTGGAAATGCTTTATAAAGAAATTAAGAGCCCAAAGAGAGAGGGGACGATGATTTTTATTGATGAGGCTTCTCGTTTTACAGGCACAACAACTATAATACCAGAAATGGCAGAGGAAATTCGGGCAACGGGGGCTTTGCTTGTAGCAACCCAGAGAGTAAGCAGAATTGCAGGAGATATCAAAGGCAATAGTGCTTTGCAGGTATGCTTCAAACAGACCGAGAAGGAGGATTTGGACGAGGTCAAAGCATTAAGCGAGCCTTACCATTGGAGCGTCCAGAGATTGCACCCTTACGAGTTTGTGGATTTAGCTCAGCAGGACAGCCACAAGCAGATTTACATTTTTAGACTCATCAATCCGAAGATCGAGTGGAAACCTGTTGTGGAATGGAAACCAATCATAGAGAATGAAACTCAATACAGCAAAGGCAAAGGGAGTTCCGAGAACGCAGATAAGAAAATAGATTATCAAAAAGATACTTTTGAATTTCTTTCACAAGCAGGTAATATTCAGGATTTGGGAAAGTGTTTTGCCGAGAGATATGGCGGTGAGGGCGAGAATTACCGTTTAACTTTATATCGTAAGACATTGCCGATGCTTTTAAAATTAGAGAAAATAGACGTGAAGGAAGTTAATAACGTAAAATTTGTAAATGATAAACCCGACCTTAAAGAAACAAAGATATATTTTAGAAAAGATGAGAACCCAAGCGGATTACACACATACCTCGTAAATGGCACGGCAGACGTGATTTATCGTAAGGGAATTAGACCAGAGATTCAGCCAGCAGGGATAGGAACAGCGGATATTGAAACTAACAAATACACATTTGAGATTGAAACAGGACTTAAAAACGACATAAACGACATTAAGGGCAGGATAGAACAATACAAGAAACAGGGAAAGGAAACAATAATCGTTGTGCCTAATCAGTCCACCAAGAAAAAGTATATTGAGAAGTATCCAGACGTGAAGGTGCTTACCTTACCAGAGCTTTGGGAGGCAGAGCTATGAACAAGCCATTCATCACAAAACAGAGTTATAACATAAATCACAGGCTCGTTATTTTTTCTTTAATTTTCATTTTCTTTACTTTCATTACAGCATTGCTTCATCAAATATCAATGTGGAACGGATTACCTCAATACACGCCTTTACCGAATTGGCTTTTCTACCCGCTTGTGTTTAGTTTTGCTATAACGTTTATGGATATGGTATTATGGTTTGGTATATTCATTATTCTTGAATTTCTGGGTATAATAGCAGTTGTTTACGCTTTTTCATTTACAGGACTATTTTCTTTTGAAGAAGTGTGGAAACAATTTGGAAATAACACTTTTACAGCCGTGTTATCTACTGTTTTGCTTATTATTAACGTTCTGTGGTATTTTGATTTATTTGCACCAATACACGCTTTGCTTACACGAACATATTGGACTTCATCTCAGGATAGAGCAAGGAAGAAGTATGAGAAAAAATTTAAATCTAAAAAAACAGAGCCAAACGGTGAGGCAGAAGAACGAGAGTCTAAAACGACATACACACGGGAAGAATTGGCACGATTATTGAATTTATGGCAACAGAAGCATGCACAGGCGACAACAGATGAGGGAAGGAGGGAGGCAAATGAAATGATTTTGAAATATACAACTGAATTAGAGAAGCTGAAAGCAAAGAGCGGGATGACCCCCGAAAGAGCGAAGCTCACACAAGGAGGTGATAACGAATGAGCATAAGAGATTATTTAATTAGACGACAGGTAAAGAAAATGCACAAAAGTTCAAAGGAGAGGATAGAAGGACTAAATAATTTTGTAAAATATTTATCTGAAACTGAGGAAAAAGACAAGGAGGAGGTTGAAAAATGAATTGGAAACAGAGAAGAGAATTATATCGTATAGAAAAAGAGCAGGAGGAGATAGACCGCTTAAATGAAAAGTTGAAAAGTCTCGATGATAAAATATATCGAGAAGTGGAAAAGTCAGCAAGAAAACAGGAAAAAAAGGCTCGTAAAGGAGGAGAGTAGATGAATTGGAAGTTGAGGGGAAGAGAGGAGAAACCAGCATATACACAACAAGAGTTAATGGCATTAGTAAAGTTCTGGCAACAGAAATATATCCAGCATAATACTATTGCCGAAGGTCAAATCGCTAACGAGAATATGGTGCGGTATAGTGCTGAATTAAAGAAGATGAAAATCAACAGTGGAAACATTGATGTTTCCAGAGGAACACAGCTCACGCAAGGAGGTGATAGAATGAGCGAATATGGCGTAGCGATGGAAAACAGGGTTAAGGACATAGCTTTACGTGGGAGTTATGAAAATATCGTTTCGGCAGTCAATTCAATTCTTGCGTCAAATCCTGATATAAAAGGAATAGAAATTGACGGCGGGTCTTTTACAGAGAAAACAGAAGAATGGTCAGGAGGGCTGTTTAGAAGAACAGATATGAAATTCAGTGAATATAGTAGGCAAGAGCCGCACGTGAGAGTGATACGATGAATGGACTTCTTGAGGATATATTAGGAGTGATTGGTCTATTCAACTTTATTTTTTCTTTTACATATCTCTCTGGATTATCTGAAAGCGAGTGGTTTGGGAACTCTCTAGGAAAATTAATGGGCACAACGTGGATTTTGGATTTTATTATGAGCTTTGTCTTTTACAACATTCACGCTAATAATTTTGAAATCTTACTCTATTTTATTCTGGGAATACCTATGTTTCCCATAGCTTTGATATTGTGGATTGACGAGATGATGAAAAAGTTCGTTATTATTACAAAAACGTGGGATATGCCTAAAATACGTGTTTGGAGGAGAGAGAAAGGAGGCAAATGAAATGATTAGGAAATATCAAGACGAGTTAGCGAGAGTGAAGGCACAAAATGGGATGACCCCCGAAAGAGCGAAGCTCGTTAAAGGAGGTGATAAGAAATGAGCGAAATAATGGAAATGGAAGCCGTAGATGTGAGAGAGTTACGAGAATTGAGGAAAAAAGCACGAAATAGCGAATATGGGCATAATCCTGTATTATCAGTTATGGCAATGCAACAAAATATGTATCGTGAATTTAGACAGGAATTAGCACAAATCAAATATGAACACCCAAATAGTGCAGTTTTAGGCAGGAAGGGAGGAAGCAGAATAACAATTGAATATCGTTTATTTAGGAAGCCGAAAATTGAAATCCAAGAGGGAGGCGAGGATATTGCCATCTTTTGAGATACGACAAAAAGATATTGCGTGGCTTAAGCTCATTATCTCTATTTTTGCAGTTTTCTTTACATATTTTCTGGCTTTCCTAATGATTATTGTCCGTGTATCCGTGCAGGACGCTACAACAAATACTCCAGCGTCTATTACAGGAATGTGGATTGAATTAATTGGCATTACTTTTCTTTGGTCTTTCACCGCAATAGCAGTATGCTCATATTTCATTAAAATTATTGTAGTTCTTAAGACGGAGGAAATGGAGGTAAATCTATAAATATCTATCTTTTCAAATATAATAAGTGAGAGTATGCGAATACCGAATGCACCGAAGGGAAAACTGATTAGTTTTCTCATAACAATAGAATGGTTCGAGGAGGGAAGAAAAAAACACGTAGTTTTGCACGTTAAGGAACACAAAAAAGGAAGGTATCACGCAAGGATTTCGCACTTTATAGGTGAGAAAAATGGAAGCTGAAAAAAGGAATGAAAGGAAGAACGACATTAAAACGATGAAATGGAGAACAGAGAATGAATTACACACTTTGTTATCTTTTGACAGAGGGTCAGTAATTACGATGGAAAAGGATCTCTTTACTCCTTCTATTTTTTCGGAGATACGCTACGGCGAGAAGGCGGGCATAGGCATATATTACCCCGTATATCGAGACGGCAGTTGTGCAGAAGCACAATACATAAAATTCTCATACGCAAAATACGGAAAAGAGGACGTAGTCGTATTGGAAAGAGCCAGCAAAGAGGAAATACAGGAATACGACAAGGAACGCTTAGGGCATTTGTTGAGGCGATAAAATGAGATGTAAGATATGCAGGGTCAGGATAGATGATGAGGAAGCGGGAATAGGAGCGGTCAATAATTCAGGTCTATGCGTTGAATGTATGCACGATACCCTCTTTCTATGCTCTTTATTGCGAAAATAACAATTTCTTAGGGAGCGTGGCTTTGCCACCGCCACGTTTGCCTGATAAAGTTTATATTCTATTTTTCGTTATAATTATGGTGGCAAAATGCAAGAAATATACCCTCTAATACACATACACCAAAGAGGACATCTATTCCTTATCGGCTCAAGGCTCAAGGAGTGTTGTCCTATGTGCGAAGAGGAAGAACAGCAAAAAAAGCGTCTAAACGCTATATTGCGAACAGAGAAACCAGCACAGACGAACGGATAGAAACAACAACAAAAAAATCTATTGTTTTCGTGGTGCTTTTATATTTTGTCCACCACCCCTTTTAATTATTCCAAGTTATATAACCGAGAATATCCCCGTATATAATATATGAACATCAAGATATAAATATATATCCATATCTTACATTAGGCATTTCATTTCAGCTATATTCTACGTTATATGACTAACTTTTACTTTGCTTCAATATTCATTACAGATACCTTATTATATCTTTTCTAACCAATATTATTGTGATTGAATGACCGAGCAAGAAAACACAGGTGAATCGAAGCATACTGCAGGTATGCTACAAGTGGAAAAGGACGTTCTCATAGGAGAGGAGCTACAACTTTCAAGTGTTGAGAAAACAAAAATAGAAAGAATGGGAGAGGAAGCAGAGCTGTATATCTATTACGCAAAACGGACTTCTGACGGACAGATTGTATCTTTCTATGGCTCATCGGTATTGAACGAGCAATACGATTTAGGCTATCTAAAACCAGATACCTTTTTTGTCCTTGATAAACTCATAAGCAGAAAGACAGGGAACAGCTACTACAAAGCAATCATATTACACAAGGCAGAGGTGAGTAAGTGATGCACATAACCACATTTCACATAGAGCCTGAAAACGTGGAATTCGTGGAGGAACTCACGAAGCACAAGGAGTTATCACGTGTCCTGAATTTTCTCATATCGCAATACAAGGAGAATAAGGGATATGTAGACCCACACACAAAAATAGAGCAGTTAGAACGGCAGTTAAAAGCCAAGACAGAGCAATACGAAGCAATGAAAAAGGACATAGAGGCGAGGAGATGAAGGAATACAGAATAAAGTGTATGTTTTGCGGAACGCCGTTATGTCAGTTAGAGGAAACGGAAAATTGGTATTGTCCGAAGTGCAGGAAATGGCTCACACTTTCGGCAAGCAGAATATCCACAGACATTACGTTAGTAAAAGACCAGCTAAACGACCACGTAAGCTTAGCACGTGAAGCCACACGTGCCCCCGTGTGTCAATACACGGGGCGCTTAATGCCCTCTTTATTTCCTTTTACTTTTTATTTCAGACTTCTCGTGAGAAGTCCACAAGAGCAATAACCCCCGCCTCGCTACGCACAAGTGCGAAGCACAGGGCACTCTACGACACGCCAACCTCCTGAACGGAGGATTGGCTTTCGCTACGGCAAAAATTCACCCCTCCGTCCTCGCTTCGCTCGTCCTCCCCCCCTCTTTTTGCCTTCGCTCGTCTACGGGGGGTTAATCAGGTATGGGCACGTGTCCGCCTTCGGCGTCCACTTATTGCTTCACAATAGCCCATTATCCTGATTTGCCCAGCCCTTCGGGCTGTCCACCGACCCCCCGTGTCCTGTGCTACGCACCCCCACGTGTTGCACACGTGTGGGCTACGTGTAGCTAAAGCTACCCGTAGGTTTTTTTGTTCCAAAAAAACTGCTCCGCTCGGCGGGGGAGGGGGTTCGCAGGAAAGCCCTTAAAATTTCAAATGGTAATAATACGGGCTTTCCTTTGCGATAACCTTTCTTAAAAAGAAAGTTTAATCAAAGAGCTGGAATTAAAAAGATAAATTTATATTTATAAACCACATTTCTTTATATGAAAAAATTATTTCTGGCAATATCCGTCCTGTTTGTTGCGTTTATGTTCATAGGAACATCATTCTTCATGGTGATTGATCATGGTGATAATTCCATCATTTCAGGCAACAAATCCAATACCAGTGTCGCTCCGTTAATTCAGAACAGCAGTCAGAACAATTCAGGATATGTAAAATACACTCTGGACCTTGTCAATAACACACTTTTCAACGGAAATTTTGTGAATACGCATAATGGCGTATTTCCGGCTGGGGCAGTATTCGATTCATCCAACGGGTATGTGTATGTTACCAATGCAGGATCAAACAGCGTCTCAGTGATCAACGGTGCAACCAACAGCGTGATTGCAACAATAGATGTGGGATCATATCCGTATGGGGCAGTATTCGATTCATCCAACGGGTATGTGTATGTTACCAATGCAGGATCAAACAGCGTCTCAGTGATCAACGGTGCAACCAACAGCGTGATTGCAACAATAGATGTGGGATCAGGACCGAATGGAGCAGCATTCGACTCATCCAACGGGTATGTGTATGTTACCAATAGTGGTTCAAACAACGTCTCAGTGATCAACGGTGCAACCAACAGCGTGATTGCAACAATAGATGTGGGATCAGGACCGAATGGAGCAGCATTCGATTCATCCAACGGGTATGTGTATGTTACCAATAGTGGTTCAAACAACGTCTCAGTGATCAACGGTGCAACCAACAGCGTGATTGCAACAATAGATGTGGGATCATATCCGTATGGGGCAGTATTCGATTCATCCAACGGGTATGTGTATGTTACCAATAGTGGTTCAAACAACGTCTCAGTGATCAACGGTGCAACCAACAGCGTGATTGCAACAATAGATGTGGGATCATATCCGTATGGGGCAGTATTCGATTCATCAAACGGGTATGTGTATGTTACCAATAGTGGTTCAAACAACGTCTCAGTGATCAACGGTGCAACCAACAGCGTGATTATCCCAATAGATGTGGGATCATATCCGTATGGGGCAGTATTCGATTCATCCAACGGGTATGTTTATGTGACCAATTATTTTTCTGGTACTGTTAGTATAATCTCTACATCTGCCTTGATCATAAAACATTATACAGTAACCCTCACGGAATCCGGTCTTCCATCTGGAACATCATGGTATGTAAACATAACCGGACAGACATCATCAGGACCCATAACATCGTCAACTTACACAGCGTCGCTTATAAATGGAACATACTCTTACACTGTATCAACCTCAGACAAGACCTATTCGCCGTCTCCATCCTCTGGTTCTTTTACAGTGAACGGGGGGTCAGTCTCCAAATCGGTATCATTCTCTTTGGTTAAATACACAGTAACATTCACGGAATCCGGTCTTCCATCTGGAACATCATGGTATGTAAACATAACCGGACAGACATCATCAGGACCCATAACATCGTCAACTTACACAGCGTCGCTTATAAATGGAACATACTCTTACACTGTATCAACCTCAGACAAGACCTATTCGCCGTCTCCATCCTCTGGTTCTTTTACAGTGAACGGGGGGTCAGTCTCCAAATCGGTATCATTCTCTTTGGTTAAATACACAGTAACATTCACGGAATCCGGTCTTCCATCTGGAACATCATGGTATGTAAACATAACCGGACAGACATCATCAGGACCCATAACATCGTCAACTTACACAGCGTCGCTTATAAATGGAACATACTCTTACACTGTATCAACCTCAGACAAGACCTATTCGCCGTCTCCATCCTCTGGTTCTTTTACAGTGAACGGGGGGTCAGTCTCCAAATCGGTATCATTCTCTTTGGTTAAATACACAGTAACATTCACGGAATCCGGTCTTCCATCTGGAACATCATGGTATGTAAACATAACCGGACAGACATCATCAGGACCCATAACATCGTCAACTTACACAGCGTCGCTTATAAATGGAACATACTCTTACACTGTATCAACCTCAGACAAGACCTATTCGCCGTCTCCATCCTCTGGTTCTTTTACAGTGAACGGGGGGTCAGTCTCCAAATCGGTATCATTCTCTTTGGTTAAATACACAGTAACATTCACGGAATCCGGTCTTCCATCTGGAACATCATGGTCAGTTACATTCAACGGAACAACAGAGTCTTCAACAACCAATACAATAACATTCACAGCAGCAAACGGAACATATTCATACTCAATAGGTTCAGTATCAGGATACACAGTATCCCCATCATCAGGCAACATAACAGTCAATGGAAAGAATATCAGTCGGGACACAATCTTCACAGCATCCTCAGGAATATCCAGCACTGAATTATATGCAATAATCGGAGCGGTGATTGCAGTAGCAGTTATAGGTTCTGTGGTAGCCATAACGAGGAAGAGGAGGTAATAGATTAAATATCCACTTAATTAAATAATCGGATACCTACCTATCCGTAACATTACAGGATTTGCTTAAAAGATTAAACGGGCTCGGTCGGGCCCATTAAATATTAGGATTAAACACTAAATTGGATTGCTTAAGGAAGAGTTTTTATTGGATATGTTTTTTGTGATATTTTCCAGCTATCAATTTCCGGTAAAAACGGTTTCCTCCTGAACGAAACAAATTTTATTCCCAAACGGGTCCTTGAGGTAGAATGAAGTTTCTCCCCAAGGTCTTGTTCCAATCTCATCTAAAATTATCGCTCCCAATACCTGAGCCCTTCTATAGACATCATTTAGATTCTTGACTGAGAAATATATATGATCTGGATTTGGTGGTAGATCGAAGTTGTCGCCATCTTTCCTCGGGTCAAAACAGGCAAGTATTGTGCCACCACATTGGAAATAATGCCTTCCAGGAGATACTCGTTTTCCTTCCATGTTGAGCAACGAAGTGTAAAATTTTTGAGCCNTTTCTATGTCGTTTACAGGAAGTATA
>ACXJ01012577.1_pt1 | contig 10450 bp, 14 predicted proteins | sample 870861 | NCBI WGS metagenome assembly ACXJ01 (sample SAMN02954270, study PRJNA29437) | mine drainage metagenome | biome: terrestrial; feature: Richmond mine; material: biofilm; isolation source: combined biofilm from UBA (pink subaerial biofilm) and UBA BS (thick... ... | reverse complement strand
CCCCCATTTCCTTTGGTTAATCGAGATTCAAGAACTCATAGTAACCATGGGAAACAGTTCTCATTCCAACCAGAGCTGAGGATGCACTTAAAGAGGTATGGGAGACAGATGTCCAGATGGACAGGAGAGATATTCCATCTTAAACCACTCCCTTAGGATCAANNCATTACACCTTCCCTTTCATCTTAAAAGAATCAAAAGGTCAGAACCTGATAATCTCTCTTTATGAATGAGCTCACAATCAGACCCACGTATACAACGCTGATCCCGATGCCTTCAAGTTGTGTGGTGATTCCTTCTCCATCAGAAATTGCTTTGCATGCCATCGGAGTTAAACCTATATCAAAAGCTTGCCTTAGGAATTTCGAAAATAGGCTGTCAGGAGAAGCCTTTGAGATCATTCTTTCACTTGGATCAAAAAAACTTCAAGTTTACATCATCAAGCCACTTGTTTTTTTGGCGTTTATGGCATACATCAAACCAGTAAGAGCTTTGTCCACAGCCTCTTCTCCTGCGGAAATTATAACCAAAAGACCTTTAGTCATTTATCAACATGAACCGATCATTAAAAAATATGGCTCTCTTCAACATTGGATGGGTATATAAGTAATCCATCTTTTTCATTCCTGTAGAAGCGTTGGAAGCTTGAGTTTTCCTGCAACCAGGAATATCATTGTGTCCCTGTATTCCAAATTCTTGAAGCCGTAGGATCGCTTGAATGCGGTCTTGATCTTATTGTTTATTCCCTCTGCGACAGCATTGTTCAGACCAAGCATTATAGCATTGATTATACCGTTGAAATGATTCTTCAGCGTCTTTCCAAATTTCACTATGTCCGGTATGCCTGTTCTCATGGCCCATGCGATCCATTTCTTCAGGTATCTCTCTGCCATGTTCTTTGGAATTGTCCACAATCTTTGTAGGGCGATCCGAAGATGATATGCCTTTGAGGTCTTGAGATCGAGTATCCTTATCGGTTTGAATCTTTTCCTCTCCTTTGGTGTCATATTGGACCTGTTCTTCAGCCAGAGGAATTTCGTATTCTTCAGTATGGGGTTCTCCTTCTGTTCCTTTCTCCTGACCTTGTCGACAACATCGTTCATTCCCTTGACGACATGAAAGTGATCGAAAGTTATCTCCGCTCCGGAGAAGTATTTTTTTGCGCCAAGAATGTATGGCTTGGCCATGTCCATGGAGATATTCTTAACCTTTTTTGGTTCTGGCAGCATGTTCTTCAGCTTCTTGAAGACAGTATTCTTCTTTCCTATCTCCGTATGAATGACCCTGCTCTCTTTGTGATCATAGAATATGGTTTCGTAGTTATGTCCTTTCATGATGGCGATCTCGTCCACACCGATGTTCTCCAGACCGGAGAGATCGACATTCGATCTGGCATCGTCCACGTAATACTTGAGGATTCTCCATATGGCATCCTGCCCAATGCCCATGAGTTTTGAAGCTGATGATACTGGCATCTCCCTGCACATATCAATCGCATGAAATTCAAAGAGTCTACCGTGCTCTGAACCTTTCCTGCTCCATGGCACGTTTACTGTCTTAATTCCATGTTCCTTGCAGCTTGTTCTAGGCACTCTTGCATGTATGTGTGCCTCATACTGGAAGAAGTCAAGGTATCTCCATTCCCTTTCCAATGAATCATAATCTATACACGCTTTTCCACATATTGGACATGGCAACAGTTCTGAAGTCCTTCCTATATATATGTCAAGCCTTTTCCCTGATTGATCAAATATTATCTCCTTAACATACCATGGCTTCTCTAGAGCAAGTGCTTTAGTGAATAATTCATTACCTGCCATAATAATAGGATGGATCTCTTCTTTATATATCCATCAGATGTTGATTAGATCCAAAAAAGTGTATTTTGTCAACAGGGAGTTTATTCTGCATGACGATCCCCTCACAAAGGAGAAGATATCCGAGCTATTCTCAATGTGGGTTAAGGTAGCCAACCTCTACTATGGCACTGACGAAAGCAGAAGACTAAAAACTGTGTTTTTTTTGTGGAAGATGCAAGTTCAAGAACGTCCTTAAGGATATGAACAAGGCAGAGTTTTTGTTTTTTGCAAGAAATTTCATGGAAACCTCTGAATACTACTGCCTGAACTGTGGAACCTACTACGGTTTCTTCAGAAAAAAGCTTGATGCCAACGAATACAAAGACTGGAAAGGCTTTCCTTTTGCCTACGGGAAGAGAAAAAAAGATGCTGTTCCCTAGTATTTAATCCTATCTTTTGAGGATAAAGCCACTCTTCTCAATACACTCGTATGGAAGATGCCAGAAGAGTCAGTGTTGCAAAACTGAAGGCAAACTTCGCAAAGAAATTCCCGGATCATCCGCTGACCAGGATACTGCTTTCAGAGCCAGATATCCTTGCCAGAGAAGAGTTCCTGGCAAAGGCGCAGACTTGGCTTGCTTTCTTCCATGGAGTAAAAGAAAATGAGTAAAATGAGAAGAGTGGTTGTGAACGGCAATGAGCCTGAATATTTTGAAGGCTCCCAGCCTGAAATAGTAAGATATGAGATAGCCAATCCGCAGAAGAAAGGGACGCTTGAAAGGCTCCAGGAGACCATAATCGAGAACACGGTCAACCAGTATGAGCTCGAAGACAGGAGACAGATCGCAGCCGTCAGGGAGTTCATGGAGCGGAACCCGGACATAAGCTACGTGGAATACGAATCGAATCCTGTCATGAGGATGGACCTCGTAATCACAAGAAGAGGTCTGATATTCAAGCGCGAGGAAGCCTCAATATCCGCGACGCTGACCCCGAACAGGAGATTCAGGGCGCAGAGGTAATCATGGACGAAGATGCAATAACCTTTGGATTCGTGATCACCGCCGTCATAGTATTCGTAACAGGGATGATATGGCAGGGCCTCTGGCCATTCCTGTTAGCGATGACAATGTCAGGAAACATGTTTTACGAGGCTATAGGAATAGCAGGCTTCATCCTTGCTTTCGTAGGAGCCCTTGTCCTGCTGTACTGTGCTCTTATTCTTTTCGTCTACATCATCATTCTTGCAGTGATATTCGGCATTCCCGCTTACCTGACCTATCTGATCCTGGGCCCGGAATATTCCATAATTCTTGCAGTGGCCATAGGTATCATAGCCCTCGTATACCTGATAGAAACACGAACGGTAGAAGTTCAGCACTATACAATAACGCTCAACCCACACAGACGATACATAATAAAAAGGTAGCCGGATATGAATAAATATTTGGAAGACCAGAAAAGGGTTATGAGAGAGTATGGCTTCTCTGAACTCATAAATGCAAGAAGGGTGCTTTCCAAACCCTTCATTGAGCTGCCGCTGAGGAATCAGGAAAGAATGTTCTACGATCTGTCAAGGAGACTGAAGCGCTTTTCAGGCCATGCAACAATTGCATACACAATTATTCCAGATTTGGAAAAGGGCAAGTTCAAGCGAGATGAATGCTCAGCGAGAGCTGCAAATCTCAGGGACTATATCGAGCACAAGGGAAACAGAAACGTATCAATTACGGGCGTTTCCGGACAGGGAAAGAGCTACCTCACCATGCACCTGCTCTCTAAATTCAAGGACAGGCAAAGAATCATATTCTCATTCAAGCCCAACGACCATGAGGTACACCTTGGAATACCGGTCATTGACGCAAAAGAGTGCCTGCCAAATCCATTCAGGGACATAAACGCCTTCTCCGAGGCATACATGACAGCGTTCTTCGGTGAGAAAGTAAGCTCCGGAATACAGCTGCAACAGACTCCTGCATTTCTACAGGAGATAGCGTCGCAAAGCTCAGACTGGAAAAGCTTCATGAAAACAATCAGCGAGAAGAGGAAATCAGCGTCCAAGAACCAGATTGAAACATTGAATGCCATAGAGCAGAATGTCAAATCTCTGATCATAGAGGACATGGGGAATGTCGAACTTGCGAATGAGAGCACCGTGTTCGACTTCTCAACACTGCCAACAAAGCAGGCTCAGAACTTTTACGCCGAGCTAATGCTGAGGCAGATATACAGAGAAATGGAAGAGCGCAAAAGAAAGGACGTTCTCTTATGCATTGACGAGGCTCACAGACTCACAAAATCCTATCATACGATCCTTGACGTCATGTCCCGAGAAATCCGTGACAAGGGAATGCTGTGGATAATAACCCAGAATCTCATCGACATACTGCCGGAGATGAGGGCAAACTTCGGCACAAAGTTCACTTTTAAGCTCGGCGATGCGGACTTGCAGATACTGTCCTACAACCAGCTTGTAAGATTTTCCGTCTCAGTGCTACAGCCCAGGCAGTTCACCGACATAGAATTTCCTGAGAGCCAGTCATTCACTCCGGTGCTGACGTACATTTCAGACGGCACTGAATACAGAGAAACGCAGAAGATTCTTGCAGCAGTCAAGGAAGCAAGGATGGAAGAGGGAATTGGAGGGAGAGGGAAGGACATAGACTACAAGGAGGAGATTATGCAGATTCTCAGCGAAAGAATGTCCTACGCAACCGAAATGGGAAAGGAAATATCGGCGAAATACGGAATCAGCAAGGATCAGGCGAAACTCAGAATAAAGACCATTCTTGAAGAGCTGAAGAACAACAATGAAGTGGGAAGAGTAAAGTATCTCAGGGAAGGAAAGCCAATCGTGATGTATTATTCAAAAAGTCCCAACCTAACGAATCTTCACACAGGAATGCAGAGCCAGGCAGTTGATATCCTGAATGAGCTTGGTGTATCCGTAAACAGGATATCGACAACAGGAGAAAGAGGAGCATTTGATATAGAGACCGATTTCTTCATGGTGGAGATCGAGACGGGCTTGAAGCACAGCATGGAAGATCTGAAGGAAAGAATAGCAGGCACGAATCTCAGAGTTATAATAGTAGTTCCCAACAGTGAGCTTATCGACAAGTACCGCGGGTTAGGCGAGAGGGTGTTGGTGATGACAATCGATTCCATGAGGGAAATGCTGACAGAGCCAGTACGCTCAAATCAGGGAAAAGATTTGTCAGCGTAAGGCTTTAATATTTCTTACATAATAGATTAGTTGATGATAATAAAAAATCGTGGGGCAGTACCTGTAATAGATAAATCAGCTTTTGTGGCACCTAACGCAACTCTTGTTGGAAATGTAAGAATTGGACGGGATTCCAGGGTAATGTACGGCGCTACACTGGACTCCGAGGAATCCAGAATTGACGTGGGCGATCGCACAATTATCTGTGAAAACGCAACACTAAGGGCAACAGCCGTGGCGAACATGGATCATCCCGTCCTTTTAGGAGATCACGTGTTTATTTCCCCTCATGCAACGCTTCTTGGATGCAGTATAGAGCGGGCTTCCTACATCGCAACAGGAGCTATAATTTTGCATGGAGCGACAGTAAAAGAGGGCGCAGTCGTAGCTGTGGGTGGAATTGTGCATGCTAAGACTGTGATTCCTAGCGGTTTCATCGTGCCCCCGAATATGATCGCCATAGGCGACCCCGTTAAGCTCTATGCACCCAATGACAAGGAACTTATGCAAGCAATAAAGACCAATGAATTCTCAAGAGAAGCTTTCGGAGTTGGCACCGGCTGGAATAATCTGGTTGAAAAATATATCGAGGTCACAAATGTTAGATCGGACGAGTTCAAGAGCCATCTGGATGATGAAATTGTAGAAGGAGACCCTAAGAATCGTTGAATTATATCCATTTTACAACAGTTAACCGCTAACCGTTATTCCAAGCAGGTTAACCATAAACTTATAACTCTTTGCTAACAAGCTTAATCAATGATCATCTCCATTGCCAACCAGAAAGGAGGATGCGGGAAAACCACGACTGCAGCGAACCTGGGAGCTTTGCTATCACAGAAGCATAAAGTCCTTCTGATCGACATAGACCCGCAGGGAAATCTCACCACATATTTTGGCATCAATAAGGCGGAACAGAAGCGTACGATATACGATGTAATGTTTAGCGGCAGGATAGAAGATGCCATACTTCAGAAGGATGGTGTGGACATAGTGCCAAGCACCATTGATCTTGCTGGTGCTGAAGTAGAACTCACGGGAAGGATGGGCAGAGAATATATCCTTGACAACGAGCTGAAGAGAATCTCCAAGGACTATGATTACGTGATAATAGATACACCGCCCAGTCTGGGGATATTCACCATCAACTCGCTAGTTGCATCAGATTACGTGCTTATACCAGTACAGGCAGAATTCTTCGCTTTGGAAGGCTTGACGCAACTCATGAGAGTCATAGAACTCGTGAATTCGAGGCTTTCAAGAAGCCTGAAGCTGCTTGGAATCGTCATAACGATGTTCAATTCAAGGACGCGGTCGTCCAAAGAGGTTCTTGAAGATGTCAGAAAGCACTACTCAAAGAATCTGCTTAAAACTGTTATACCCAGAAATGTGACTATAACAGACTCCACTATGGCAGGTTCTCCTGTCGTGAGATATCGGAAAAGTGCGCCAGCTTCAAAGTCGTACATTGCACTTGCAAAGGAAATTGAAAGAATAGTCAAGGTGAAATGATGGCAGATATCAAGAAAAGAGGATTAGATAGCCTAATATCACAGAACTCACACCTTGGTCTAGAAACAAGCGGGGCAGCAGAGAGATACACAAAGACAATAGGCTTCAAAGTCACTGAAAAGCAGTATGAGACGTATAGAAGGTTCGCGAAATACTTCGGGAATGAGGAGCTCATAAAGAAATGGCGCAACGATCTCAACAGGATATCTGAGGAGAAAGGCAAGGATATGGAAAGCGTAGAAACCGAAATCAGAAAACGATTAACGAAGTGATGGTTAACCGCTAACGTAAAGTTCTAAAATGATCGAGTGTTTAACAATCAAGGCATTATATGCCTTATGTGAGTAGAGGGGGAATAATGGCATTCTCAGGTAGATTTACACGCTGGATTCCGTTGATAATAGTGGCAGTTGTCGACTTCTTTGTCCTCTTTTCAGTTCTCTACTTCATACCAAGTTCATCACCATTTTACACACCGCTTTACTATCTGTTTGATGCTTTAACCTTCGCTGCTGTGGTAATTACCTGGCAATCTATCAGATTTAAGACTGGATGGGGGAGAAGTTTTGTTTACAGATCCAAACCTAAGTTCACTTATAGCACCATAGTGGATGATTCCGACACTGACGAATACAAACAGAAGCTGAAGGAAGCCTCAGACCTTTATCTTCAAGGTAAAATAGACACCGATGCCGAGTTCTTCTCAATAATTGGCGAGCATACACCAAAGGAAGAGCGTATTTTCCGTGCTCTAAAGGGAGCCAGAGAAAACCTTGAAAAAATGGGCAAGGGATAGTTATGCGAGAGCAACCAGCAGGGTTATACAAATGCAATACTTGTGTCCTTCATTACAAAGATAAGGAAGACGCTCAAAAGTGTCAGGAATGGTGCAGCCAACACAATTCGTGCAACCTTGAGGTCACCACCAGATCAATTGAAGCTTCAAGAAGCCGACACGCATCCTCCTGATTTCCTGTCACTAAACTTGTAATTTTAGTAACGCCACTAAACACTGGATTTTAATAACATATGCGTGCCTAAATTCTATGATTTAAATGACACTCGCTTTCGCCTATGTCAGGGCAAGCACCGTAGAAGAGGTTAGACGGGGTTCAAATGAGAGGCAGAAGGAGGCAATCAGGCAGTATACAGGCCAGAAAGGCTACGAATTAGAGATATTTGAAGACAAGGCGAAGTCAGGCAAGAACACACTGAGGCCGGAATTCGAGAGGATGCTCAAATCGCTTGACAGGAGGCCCCAGATCGTTATTGTTTCCAAGATCGACAGGTTTGCCCGATCCTTATCCGATCTGTTAAGAACCCTTGAATACCTTGACCAGAATGGCGTAGGATTCGTCAGCGTCAATGACCCAGGCATAGATACCACAACGCCTAATGGAAGGCTCCTCTTGCAAATTCTGGGTGCATTCGCTGAATTCGAGAGGAATATGATCAATTCCAGAACAAAGGCAGGCAGGGAACAGGCGCAGAGCAAGGGTGTCAAATTCGGAAGGCCTCCCCTGAAGACCAGAAGCGGCACCTTCATAGACCGAAGAAAAGTAATGGAACTAAAGCAAAAGGGATTGTCCGCAAGAGCCATAGCGAAGTCCCTTGAATGCTCCACCACTCCGATACTGAGGATTCTGAGGGAAAATCACTGAAAGAGAGAGAGTCGCCGAACGCGTCAGCGGTTTTCTTATATATATTATATAACTGATACAATGAACATAACATACCAGAAAAATGGAATTTTGTTATTTTTTGAACAGCATTATCTTATCCAGAAGCTTCACTCGTTTTCTCACACTCTCTCTCCAAAATGTCAAATTACCATTTTGCAACACTGCGATATTCGGCTCGTTCGGAAGTCTTAAGAATTTTGCGTGTCCAATCAAATAGCCGCAAGGGTAATCCAATGTCCATGAAAGATCCCATATCGTTTGTGGAGGAGAAGGTGAAGGAAAGAGCCAAAGAAACAAGCAACATAAAGAGTGCAATAATCTTCGACATGGACTTCAAGCCGCCAAGAATCCTCATAAGAAGCGAACTGAACAAGGTAACAAACGATCTCGCAGATTATGTGAACCTGAATCTTCCAAGGCACATAATCATCTATGGTTCCAAGGGATCAGGAAAAACCCTGAGTGCACTGACAATAGCATCGGCGTTCAAAGAAAGCAAATCCATACCGTTTTTCTACGTAAACGCAAGAGAGAACCCAACATCCATAAAGATTTACAGGAAAATGACAAGAATTGACAGCAGGGGCCACGATATCGATGAGGTGAAGAGCAAATTCGATGCAATGCTCTCCGGGAAATCCATCGTTATCCTTGACGAAGTCGATTTTCTCCAGGACTATGACATATTATACCACTTGACCAGACACACCAGGGCTAATCTTATCCTCTTAACGCAGAAGGTATACTGGTACAAGGACATGAATGACGAGAGCGTGAAGAGCTCATTGCAGCCGGATCACATCGTATTCCATGAATACAGTTCTGACGAGATCAGGGAAATACTGAAGATGAGGGCCGACGAGGGCCTTAACAAATACGACAAGGAGTCTTTGGGTTTATTGTCTGCAATGCTTGTGAGGGACTACAGGAGCGACGCAAGGATAGGCATCAAAGCACTGGAAATCATCGGCAGGCTGAACGAGTGGGACGATGATTCCGTAAGAACTGCACTGAAGCAGGCCTATGTAGAAGTGGAGGGCGAAACCCTGAAGAACCTTGGAGATCGGGATCTGCTGATTCTTGCTTCATTGATCAAGAACCAGGATACGAACAGGGCATATTCCGAAGTTTCAGCGTCAGCCAACATGCTCCTCAGAGGAGTGAGCAAGTCAACATTCTTCCAGAGCGTGAACTACCTTCAGAATCTTGGTCTCATCACGCTCATCAAGAAGAAGATAGGCAGATATTATACAATGGAATCGCAAATATTATTATCCGATGCTTCGATTGTATCAAGAGAATATCAAAAAAGGTCGTATATATGATTCCCCAAGATGACAAAAAGATTACATTGAAGATCATGTCTTTGTTCGCGGGGTGCGGGGGCATGGACTTAGGATTTATTATGGCACAGCATCCAAAATATAAATATGAGATAGTATGGGCAAACGACTTCGACAAGGATGCATGTGCAACATATCGCAAGAACTTTGGCGTCGATATTTACGAAGGAGACATTTGGGAAGTCGATTTAAAAACGACTCCTCCTGCAGATGTGGTGATTGGAGGATTTCCGTGTGAAGATTTCTCTATACTTAGAGGCGACACAAGGCCCGGTTTCTCATCTAAACGTGGTCTGTTATATACAAAATTTGTCGAAGCGGTATCAATAAAGCGCCCATTGTTTTTTGTCGCCGAGAATGTCCAAGGTCTTCTTACCATGGACAATGGCTGGGCTATTAAAAAGATAAAAGAAGACTTTGAGAAAGTCGACCATGTAGGGTACCGCGTTCAGTACAAGCTCATCAATTTCGCCGACTATGGCGTTCCACAAGAGAGGGAGAGAGTTGTTATTGTTGGAGTAAGGGATGACTTAAATCTTGGTTTCTCGTACCCCAGCCCGACCCATAAAGGAGCACATATTCCAGTCAAGGAAGCACTTAAAGGAGTTGAGAAAGTCAAACTCAATAATGAACTGCCCCGAATGCTAGCATCCACCAAGAAGAAACTTGAACAGATACCACCAGGTGGAAATTTTAGCAATTTGCCTGAGTACAAGAATAAAAATTGGATGAGCATCATATACAAGAGATTGCATCCTGAGAGATCGTCTCCAACCATCGTAGCATGTGGCGGTGGCGGTACTTGGGGCTATCACTACAGTGAGCCCCGCGCACTGACAAATAGGGAGCGTGCTAGAATTCAGTCTTTTCCCGATGATTTCAAATTTG
>ACXJ01011330.1_pt1 | contig 10460 bp, 12 predicted proteins | sample 870861 | NCBI WGS metagenome assembly ACXJ01 (sample SAMN02954270, study PRJNA29437) | mine drainage metagenome | biome: terrestrial; feature: Richmond mine; material: biofilm; isolation source: combined biofilm from UBA (pink subaerial biofilm) and UBA BS (thick... ... | reverse complement strand
CCCAATTTTCCCCCTTGGCATATCGCTCTCAANATTGATCATAGCCGGACGAAATACATCATCAATTTCTTTCTCACTACTGGATTCTGAGTGCATATTCTGCATGCCCATATTTTTGCCAGAGTGATTCATACATCCACAAGACATACTCTAGGAATTTAAACACAATATTTAACCTTGCTCTTTACACTTTGTCAATCATGAGAACATATTTTATGCAAAATGTAAATGCTTCCCTTAATGCAAATTACACATTGCATGAACCAATCAATCTTAACGTTATTCTGCAAGGACTCGACCGAGATTTCGATTTGGTCTCTTATGCTGCCTCAATAGCTCTGTTTTACAGGGCATGTAGACTCTTATCTCTCAAGCTCTCTGTTCTGTGTGGTTTCAAATTGAATTGTAACATGTGAAATGTCTTCCTTATTCAATAGATCCGTTACCTGATTTTTTATGCCCTCAAGTTCATCAAGCGTTGTCGATGGCGATGCAGTAAAGTGCATGGTGGCAGCCTTTTCGTGGTCGCAGATGTCCCAAATATGTACATGATGGACTTCGGGGTAAATGACACTTAGTTTTTCATATATGCTTCTTGCGTCAGCAGTTGTGCCCTCCATCATTATTGTAATGTTGTTAAGAAAGAGTTTCCTATTCATATAAAATATTATTAAGAGAACCAAAAGGGTTCCACCCAGAACAACAAACCGTGAGTCTAAATAGTAAAGGAAGAAAAGAGAAAGAATACTGACTATGACTGTAAAAGCGTCCTGGATAGTATGGAGATAAAGCGCAGAACCTGTTGAATTATCCCTTTCCCGTAGGATATAGGCTGATAATATGATGAGTGGAATTGAACCAAAAAGGCCAATAAAATATAAAGCTGGGACTTTGCCCGCAGGATAGTACAGCAAACTCTCAATAACAGAAAACACAGCTATAATTGAGAAACTTACAATAAGAATAAGACTGCCCAAAACCTCAATTCTGTGATATCCGTAGGAATATTTTTCATCTCTCGGTTTTTCGTTGGTTCTAAATATGAGGAATGCTGTGAAAATAGATATGCCATCAATTATTCTGTCACCTAATATTGCCAGAAATATTGGCTGAAATGCTAAAGAGTAGAGAAATGTAAAAATGGCAATTATAGACAAATAGATGACTAAAACAGCAAAATACTTGCTTTTGGCATCGTGCAAATCAAACATAGGCGAGACACATAGTAATTTCTGATTGCCATATAATGGTTTGGCCCATTTACAGCTATAAGTAAGTCTCAGTTTTTAGTGAATAGGTAGGTACCCGATTATTCAATTAAGTGGATATGTTCAATCTAATTTACCTGTATTAAATTTCTTACCTATTTCGAATATCTCATCTAGACTTTTTCTCTCTTTTACAGCATCTCTTATCATTTCAATACGTTTTGTTATACCATTCTTGAAGGTATCCAAAGAAACAACAGGGATACCATTAATTTGACCAGACAACTCACCATAAGCATCCACAACAACAGCAAATACTACACTTGAGCCGTGTATCTTATTCAAATTGTTTACTTCTTCTCTAAGGTTAGAACTTTTCATTACTTCCACAGCCAGCACCGGGTAGTCAAATTTCCCATAAGAGTCATCAATCCAACCGGCAACATCAACCTTTATATGCTGTCCGTACGTCTGTTTGTAATTTCCAAATCCAACACTACCATAGCCAAACACTCCATCAGCATCTTGTTTGCTCCTCCACTCCTCCCTCTGCCATTTGTAATAATCACTAAAGGCGTTCTCATAGAATACTATTTCAGGGTAGGGCTCAACTCCCAGAGTTTTTAGGTATTCAACAACGTCATTCTTCACCTTAATATGCCCTTCTGATTCTGGTAATTTCGCCTGACCTTTTATGATGTTCTTGCTTTTTTTATCTAAATATTTGTTAACACTACCATCAACGAATCTCTGAAGAGTTTTTTCCATATAATCATTTTTATCTTTTATTTTCACATCAACGAGGTTGTCCATCGTTTGGTTGTAAAAAAGACCCTGTAATTCTTTAGGTTTACTCCAGATATAATCCTTCAAGGTTTTCTTATTCAATTCAGCATAAAAACAGATTGTTTCCTTGACATACTTAGGAACATCATAGGTCATACCATTCCGAAAATAAAGTATAATTTCATACCTGTCTGGGCATTCTCTACTCCAAACATAAGTCCCGTCTCTATCTTCTAGTCTATCAGTCATAAGCTTTACCTTTAAAATCTTGTTATTGTTGCTTTATCTTTTCTTAGGTTCAGTATCATTCCTAAATACTGCATTAAAGGATGACCTATTATTGCCTCCTCTCCTATTCTCATAAGTGTAAAGGTTGTAAATTTTGGGTCTGTAATTGTAAACCCAGAAATAGTAATGCTTTTAAATCTAACAGTACCAAAAGTCTGTTCTTTCTCTGTATTGGGCAAAAGTATTTCAGCACCTTTTGAACTATAAGTCTCTACTCCTATGTTTAATGTAGGACTACCATCAGAAAGTTCATACCCAATAATATTATAGGTAGAACCAGTATCCAAAAAAGCTTGTACTTTCGCTTTATTTCGATTACCGTTTAATTCAATTTCATAATATAGTTCTCCCATTTGCATTCAGTTGTTCATTAACGCATAGATTCTATCGTTCCGTCTTCATCGGAAACTTTAAGTCCAGCGATTTCAGTCTTGTAATATACTAAAATACCCGCAGGCCCTTTTTCAGGCATTTGATATTCTACAACTATTATCCAATTTTTTTCCATGTGCTCTGCGCTGACTATTTTAAAATTATCTACATCTAATAGAGCTTTTAACTGTGGTTTTAGTTTTTCTCTTATTTCTATTAAAGATATAACCATAAAATAGTATTAGAAACTGTTATATTTATCTTTCTTTGATTAAACTTTCTTTGTAAGAAAGTTTATCGCAAAGGGAAGCCCGAATATCATCAAATCAAATTTTGAGGGCTTCCCTGCGAACCCCCTCCCCCGCCGAGCGAAGCAGTTTTTTTGGAACAAAAAAACCTACGGGTAGCTTTAGCTACACGTAGCCCACACGTGTGCAACACGTGGGGGTGCGAAGCACAGGGCACGGGGGGTCGGTGGACAGACCGAAGGGCTGGACAAATCAGGGTAATAGGGCGTTGCGAAGCAACGAGTGGACGCCAAAGGCGGACACGTGCCTATACCTGATTAGACCTCCGAGACGAGCGAAGGCAAAAAGAGGGGGGGAATTTGTGAGCGAAGCGAACAAAGGAGGGGTGAATTTTTGCTGTAGCGAAAGCCTAATCCTCCGTTCAGGAGGTTAGGCGTGTCGCAGAGTGCCCTGTGCTACGCACTTGTGCGAAGCGAGGCGGGGGTAAACAGTCTTTGGGGTAAGACCTTTCTTCAGAAAGGGCTGGTAAGCTAAGCTGGACTGCGGAATAAAGGGTTTATCCCGAAATGGAGCAGTCCCTACCTGCCTGCTGGGTCTGGCTATCTAATTGGATAGGGTGTGAAAATATAGAAATTAATGAAGATGTAGTAAAGAAAGCTAACAGATTGTTAGATATTGCCTATCCAAATGATACCCCGTGTGCCTCCTACGTGTATGCACGTGCGCGGGTTCTGCCGAACATTCCCTTATAATTCCAATAATGTATTAGAATGTAGCTGGAATTGATAATAGAAAAGACATTCATACTATACGTAGAATAATCGACTCTATCTAATCTATACACATTCAAGACTTATTACTTATGTAATATTATTTATTGTTTTACGGTTGCTCACAACTATATTCTTTTACAAGAAAATTGATTATGACAAAGAATTATTATATGACATCAATTTAGAAATCTTATATTGAATTTTTCTTATCTCTTGATACTTTACTACCTTAATTTTTTCAGTTATCATTAAAAACCTTTTTCGTGTAATAATAGCGGTGTAAATATGACCGAACTAAACAACAATAACATAGGCACAGAAGGAGCAGAAACTCCTTCATTTGAAAAGGCAACTGACAGACAACTCAATTTCATTATTGACTTGCAGACACGCCTAAAGGATTACCATACCACAGATACATTTCTCAAACAGAAGCACAAAGAAAAAATTGCTGACTTGACCAAGCACGAGGCTTCGGAATTAATAGACCTCTTTTTGAAAGGTGAGTAGATGGGCGGAAATGGATATAGACTTCGCTGTATAAAGTGTCATAACAGGCTCATTCAATATGAATTTTCAGAATATTGGATGTGCAATTCCTGCGGGAATTGGTATAAATTCGGTGCATATCGCAAAGACGGAAAAGCAAAGGTGGGGTTTCAGGTGCTTATGACACCTACTCTATTCAGGCACAGAAATATCAAGGTGAAAAAATGATAACAACAACAACATTTCATGTAGACAGCGACAACATAGAGTTTGTCATAGAGTTAAGCAAAAAGAGAGAATTGAGCAAAATCCTTAACTTTCTCCTCCGAGAATACGCTAAGGACAAAGGCTATGCTAATTCCACTAATAAGATAAGAGATTTGGAATACCTGCTTGATAAGAAGAGCAAGCAATATGATGCCCTGAAAAATGAGAGAAACATAGACCCATTATATGTGCAAAAATAAGTATAAATAGATTGGGAAAACGCTGCGGGGGTAATTCACGCTCCCTAAAAAATCGTCATTTTCGCAATAATGAGCATAGAACAATGGTATCGTGCATACACTCTACACAAAGACCGGAATTATTTACTGCCATAATGCCTTCCTCCTCCTCATCTATCCTTGCCTGGCAAATCTTGCAATTCACATTCTCGCCTCAACAAATGACCTAATTTCTCCCTCCTCACTTCGGCATATTCCTGCAAAGTGCAAGGCTCTATGCTCATACCTCTGGGACTGCGATAAAACTTAATGAAATTCGGGACTGCACAACTATTATTTTCTCTTATAACGACTGCTATCCCTTCCCTTTCGTGAGGATATTCTGCAAAAACAGACATATCTATATCTCTATCATCTATCCACACGGGTATCCATTCGGTCAGACATGTGGCTATCGCCCTCGTCATATTTGATTTTTCTATGGGTCTAAATTTGTTCGTCATTTTTTACGCCTCGTTTTTGTTAAACGTTTTCTGTTTTTGATATGGTCTGCACATTCCTTATGCACTGATATGTAAGGTATAATGTGAACGATATGCTCCCAATCATACATTTGCTTACCACATACTACGCATATATCCTCGTCCTTCATTACAGCGTAATCAACATTTTCGTTCCGCACTTTTCCACTAATAATATTTGTAAAGATAGAAATAAATATCTATGCTTTATTGCGGGATTTTCTAATCATTTCCCATGCGTTATTGATAACCTGCATCTCTCTATTCGTATCTTTATGCGTCTTATCAGGGTGATACATTTTTACGAATTGCTTATAAACATGCTTAATTTTCATATCCGAATCATCTGGCAATATTTTGAATAGCGTATATGCTTCTATAAGGTCTTTTACTTCATTAGGGATTGGCTGTCTTATGTGTCTTGCTTGCCTTCCTGACCTGAATTGAGCACGAATATTGGCTTCCTGTTGTTCCCATCTTTCCCTTGCCTCCTGCTGTCTTGCCTGACGATATTCCTCCTCATTCCTGCTGTCTTGCCTTAATATTTCAGCTTCAAACCAGATTCGCAAAAGAGATTTCTTATGCTTCCTAGAAACAAAAATAAGTGTGGTTATGATAAACGCAATTACGAATATAATCCACTGATTTACATATCCTATGAATATTGAGATTAAGACTAATGGTGCAAATATGCTTATGAAAAATAAACAGAAAAGAAAAATAAATACTGCGGATGACCATAGGTAATCCGCAAACGCCACAGCTGTGGCAATTATTAATGAAATCATTACATCTTCTAAAACAAGCACGGGATTAGAGTGATTTACAATGATTTCAGGAATACCAATCATTAAGAGAAGCATCACGAATATAGACTTCCGATAATCTTCCAAATCATCAATGAGGCTCGTTATTCTCGCCTCCTTCATCGTGTGAATGTATATTCACGATTTCTACATTAAAGGTTGGTTTGTTCTTTCTGATTCCTTTTTCATTTGGAGTTACGGCAGATACGGTATTTTCAATACTTTTTGCCATGTTTAAAATTTCAATAGCTTTCTTTGCATTGAAATCTCCACTTTCAAATATAATATTTAAATAAAAAGATGACTCTTCTATGTTATTATTAATGCAATAATCGTAAAATTTGTTCCATTCCTCTCGCTTTCGTTTTTCCTTTTTATAGGGACTTAATTTCATAACTCACTCTCCCATAATTCCGGTATCGTAAGTACCTTCACGTCTAGATATTTGTCCTTATACTTTTGCTTGGCTTCCTGATTAGGCACGATAATAATCGTTTCCTTGCCCTCTTTTTTATAGAAATCTATCCTGCCCTTGAGGTCGTTAATATCGTTCTTTAGCCCTGTCTCTATCTCAAAAACATACTTCCCGCTTTCTATGTCCGCCGTGCCTATGCCTGCTGGTTGTATTTTGAAATCCGAAATGCCCTTATGGTAAAGCACGTTTGCCGTCATATTCACGATATAAGTATGCAGTCCGCTTGGGTTTTCATTCTTACGAAAATAGATAGTTGAATTATTGACTACGAATACCTGTTTATCATTAAATTTCACGTAATCCACCAATTCCACATTAATCTCATTTAGCTTTACCAATTTCTTTGGTATATCCTTGATTTTCAGACGATAATCATCTCCTTTCCCTCCATATATTTTCGCAATTCTCTTGGCTAAATCCTGTATGTTCCCTGCCTGTGAGAGCAATTCCACTATGGTCTTCGAATAATCTAAAGTATTGTCTGTCTTTGACTTCTTTTGCTCTGCCTGTATCTTTAATTCTTCAACGTCAAAATAAACGGGTTGTGGTCTGACTAATTGGAATATTTTAATCACTACGTCTGGTCTATCCTGCCCGATGTCGCAGAACTCATAAGTGCTTAACATTTGCCCTACTACCTCGTGAAAGAGGTCGGATATTGCACGCACTTCATCTAAATTCTCTTTGCCTGTCTGCTTGAATGTGAATTGTGTTTTGCAGTTGTCTAATGCCTGACCTTGCAAATCCGCTATCCGCTGGGAAGCTAAGATCATTGAGCCTTTTGCCCCGATGAGAGCTGACATTTCAGGGATAATAGAAAATCCCGATTTCGTTAAAAGATGTGCCTCATCTATTACAAATAAGGTATTCTGACGCTTGTTCCATATTTCTTTCGATAATTGGTTTAACATGAATTCAGAGTAGAACACGAAAAATTGCATATCTACCTCTCTATTCTCGCCTCCTTCGAAATCTAATACACACGCATCAGGCAATTCGTAATTCAGGACGTTTTCCCTATAAATGATAGGTAAATTGTTTTGAATGAATTTTAATGCTCCCTTCGTAATACTATCGTTCTCGTGCTGGTATAAATCGTCTAATATTTTCTTGAAATCCTGCCAATTCTTGCTTTTTTCAGCAATTTGTTTCACCTGACCTCTGACGGTTGAGGCGGTTATGCCCTGCATGCTGGTGCTAATAGGAAATGCCGTAATGAACGCTCTCGCAACCCCTTCCGGACTAACAAAAACATTGGGCACTGCCTTATGGACATAAAGAACAGGAAAGCCCAATCTCGTATATTCATCGGTTGCCTTGAATTGAAATATGATTTTCTTTTGCTCTTTGACTGATTGAATGAGCTTGTAGACTAATTGACTTTTGCCTGACCTTGAAGCTCCCATTACAGCAATAATGCGATTATTGCCCTTTGTTTTGAGATAATCCTCAATGTTCCTCACTTTCCAATAAATTTCTGTTCTGTCCTTCTGCCACCCACGACCTAAATCGTTCTCGTGCCACGTAAGTTTAGCGTTGGCAATTTCCACAATTTCATTATTGTATTCCTGACCTCTTGGCTTATTCAGGAAAAGTAATATCACTGAAAAAAATAGCCATTCGGGAATAAATAAGATAAATGATAGATTAACTCCAAGCGGAATGACAGATATGAAAAGCAGGAATACCGCTATAAAAAGCGCAAAAACAATTACTTTCCACATTCCTGCACGTGCAACGACCTTATCTGCCATGTTTATTTCCCTCCTTGAAGATTATTAGCCTTTTCCACATCAAGAATGGATAACCATGTTCCAGTCTTAGAGATAAAAGCCTCGATGCTCATCTCATCAGGTTCTAAAAGTAAAATTTGCGATAACTCGGAATTTGAAAACTTCGCCTCTGTAAATAGACATTTAAGTTTGCGAATACTGACTTGTTTTTTTTGTAAATTTTCTCTTTTATTGCCCACGTCTTGCATAAACGTATATAAACTACGCAGGCTTTAATCGAATTAATTAAGAATTACGATATCTACTACCACCAAAAATTATAAAAGACCCATACATCTGGAAACTCCTTCTCCAACCATCTCATTATCATGTCCCAATTTAATTTTAATTCAACTTTTCTCTTATCTTCATTACTCTTTTCTCTTACAATACATCCACCTGTTTCTAAATGCCTTAAATGAGTGTCTATCCAGACGTGTGATATTTCATTTCCTGATTTTCCACGTTTATCAAAAAAAGAATATAAATCACCTGTGTGAACAGTGTGTCTTAACCTATAATTAGCGTTCATTATAACTATTGCTCGAATAATCTCCTGACAACCGGCGTCCCAATTAACATCAACTAATTCTGACACTAAAACCTCAACCTCATTACCGCCTTTCCGTTCGGCAATACCGGCCTCAAAGTCGTATCCATCGCTGATATACTGCTCTATGTCGCCTACGGGTATGACCTTCTGCTTCGCTCCGTTGTCGCTCATCGCACCTGCTACCTTATCCCGTAATAATTGCTGAAAGTCCTCGTTGCTCACGCTTGTAAGGTCTATCTTGTCTATCTCTTCCTGCTTGTATCCCACTGCCGAAAGAAGCTGTTGCTGTAAGAATAGCTTTGCATTATCCTCTGACACTTCGGATATTCTTGTTTCAAGGAATTTTAAACACTTCCGATAACTCTCTCTCATTTCCTCTATCATATCTGGCGGTAGCCTCTTGTTCGTGCTGTATCTCGCTTCAATGTCGCCCTTATGCCCCATGATAAACTGTCTCCAAGGGTGAGATATTAAGCCCTTGCTCTCTGCTATGTCCAATGCTGTACTGAAATATGCTCGCAATACGTAGGGCCGCATCTTTAGACCTGCTCCCTGTATTGCGTCCCGTATATCCCTTGTTATTAGGGTGGTGCGTAGAAAATTGTTTTTCCTCACATAATCTTTCTTGTTATCAAACTGCAACAAAGGGCTATCATACTCTAATTGCTCACCCTGTCGTCTTCTCTCCTCCAAATATTCCTTAATATAGGTTGCGCCCTCCTCTCCAATAAAAGAAAAATACTGATGCCTCGCCTTGCTCAACATACTCTTGACACTTACCATAGCAGGTATCTTATCAAAGTCTATGTTTTCTGAAAGCCTTAAGCCTTTAATGTCCTTTAGCCGTAATCCATCTGTGCCTTCGTAATTACCTAAACTTTCGGGTCGTAGACCTGCATAAGCCATTAGTGATATTGATACCCTGCCTCTTGATGTTGCTTTCCTTAATAATCTGCTCAATTCTTCCTTGTTTGGCACTCTTTCGTTTTCTAATGTCAAATAGAGATTCTCTCCTCTAATATTTACATTCAAGTCTAAAATTTTTCCGCTGAACTTACTAAAACTNTNTAGCATCTCCTTAAATCTTTTAATATAAGCCCCCGCGTATCCTTTTCCTTCCATTTTCCTAATAAAATCTAAAAAATCATTCCTAAATTTCTCCTGACGTTCCATATCTATTAAAAGTTTTTCAGGTGTAGTATTTTGCAACTCACAATAATACCCTAAAGTTCTCAATAATGTTGTAGCTGTTAAAACAGACCTTGCTCGCATATTTTCATACCATCGCCTAACCTTATCGTCTTCTAATAGACTTGCATATTTAGATTTCATAAAAATACATCTAATTCTTGTATAATAATGTATTCACTTATATCTGTAATTGCATACGGTCGGGCCCATAATCATTGTAAACGTTATTTAGGGCGTCAGTAATTGAAACTCAAAATAGCCTGAACCTCAATCGTGCACTAAGTTTTGACTGACAGGAGTTTAAATCAACCTACTCAATCACACAGCGTAATTCTAGTTGATTCTCATTATTTATTTAGGATTGCCAAAAGCCCCAAGCTGCTGAAAGAGCCCTAGCCAGTCCCTCGTCACCCATCCTTCTACTATCCTGCCATCTTTCAACCTGAATATCTCGTTCTGAAGCCAGAAGATTTTCCTGCCTGTGGGTGGTATACCTAGGAAATGGCCGGTATGGTTGCCAGTTATGCGTATG
>ACXJ01011164.1_pt1 | contig 10465 bp, 8 predicted proteins | sample 870861 | NCBI WGS metagenome assembly ACXJ01 (sample SAMN02954270, study PRJNA29437) | mine drainage metagenome | biome: terrestrial; feature: Richmond mine; material: biofilm; isolation source: combined biofilm from UBA (pink subaerial biofilm) and UBA BS (thick... ... | reverse complement strand
CAATTTATCATGGATTGCTGATCTGACAATGGTTGTGAAAGCCCATGTGGATATTATGTCGTGGCCCTGGAACCTGATGTCCATTGGATATAGCTTTGGAAAAATTCCGTCATGAATCATTGCCAACCTTGGACTAAGTGAAGATGTTGCCCACGTATCCATGACATCACGTTCCGGATCAAGGCTGTTTGATCCGCAACTGCTGCACTTAACCGGGATATCTGAAGTTCTTGGATCGACTGGGAGCATCTTCGAATCCGCATAAACAGTACTGCCGCAAGACTTGCAGTACCATACAGGGAAAGGCACTCCAAGAAATCTCTGCCTTGATATGCCCCAATCCCATTTCAGCCCGTCTATCCAGTTGTCAATTCTAACCCTCATATGCTGAGGTATCCACTCCACGGAGTGGGCATACCTCTTTAGTTCGTCGCGGATGTCAAGGACCTTAACGTACCATTGCTTGCTAATGCCGAATTCCACAGGAGTGTCGCATCTTTCGTGGGCATTGACGGAATGCTTGATTCTTTCTACGTGATCAACAATTCCTTCTGCCTGCAGCAGTTCTATGATTTTCTTTCTGCCTTCCCTGACCGACAATCCCGATATTGGCCCAGCTGAATCCTTGAATTTCCCAAAGTCATCAAGGATTATGCGTGTTTCGAGGCCGTGCTTTCTCCACAGATATATGTCGTTCTGATCACCAAATGTGCAGACCATCTCCGCTCCGGTGCCCTTGTCGGATGACACAATGTCATCGGCTATGATTTTAACCCTTCTGTGATAAACAGGTACATCAAGGGTTTTGCCTACGGCCCCAGCATATCTCGCATCCTGTGGGTTTACTGCCACAGCGACACAGGCACCCAGAAGCTCCGGTCTAGTTGTTGCTATCATAACCTCGAATTCCTCTGCCCTGAATTTCACATAAACAAATTCGCTGTTCTGCGTTATGTCCTTCAGATCTATCTGGGAAATTGCTGTCCTGCATGTTGGGCATCTTATGGTTGGGCCTTCCTCCCTATATGCCCGCCCCTTTGAAACCAAGTCCAAGAACATTGACTGCGAAATCCTTATGGATTCCTCTGAGAATGTTCTGTATGAATTCGAGAAATCAGCGCTGAAGCCGAGGTCAATCCAGCTCTTCTTCAGTTCTTCCTCTGCCTTAGCACTCTCCTGCATGCATAGCTTTATGAATTCTGCAAGCTCCGTTTTCTCCGCCTTTATTCCGAGAGCTTTTTCTGTGAATCTCTCCGTTGGTAGGCCGTTATCGTCAAAGCCCCAAGGATAGTAGACATTGTACCCTCTCATTCTCTTATACCTGGCAATAAAATCCTGGTGAGGGTAGGAAAATGCATGCCCCATATGCATCTTTCCAGATATTGTTGGTGGAGGAGTATCAATGGAGAAGCATTTGTTTCTTTCCAGAACGGACCTATCAAATGATCCAATACTGTTCTCTGCCCAATATCTCTTCCACTTCTCTTCCATTGCGGGAATATCTAAATCCATTCCATTGGTTAGGATGTTGTCGATTAAAACTATTTTCCTATCCCCTCACCGGATTGGGTAATGTTAATAGAGTGTGATTTAATATTAGGATCTGAAAATGTCTTCACGGCAAAATTCGGCCATAGAGGAGATTGTTCGCTCCGAGGAGAAGTTGATAGATATATATTCAAGCCTGGAGGAACAGGCAGCCCAGCAAAACGTTAAGATGTTCCTAGAGGCTTTTTCTAAGGGTCATGAAGGCATAGTTTCAATGATAAGGGAGAATTCCGTAAAGCATTCCGGTGAAACCGGTGTTGTTGGCAGGTATAGACACATTCATGCCACAGATCATCTGTCATGGAAAAGGCAAATAGACCTTGGAAACCTGCAGAGCGTGCTACTCTTTATCACCAAAAACGAGGCGGAATCGCTCAGGGAATTTGATAGGATCGCACAGAAGAACCAAGAAGAGAAATCGGCCAGTGTACTGGAAAAGATACGGGCAGAGAAATCCGCACTAGCTGCAAAGGCTGATCGCCTATACTTTGATTTAATAGAATCGAAGGTATCCTGATGGCTGTTTAAAATGCGCCTCATAATAGCTTCAAGAGAGGACAGTGCAAGTTCCTCAATTGCTGAACGTCTTCTTGACCGTGTGGATTTCTCGCAAACTGATTCCAAAGGTGTGCTGATCCATGGGGAATTCCTCTTCGGCTTCATTGAAAAACGGCATCTTTTCATGGATAATCTTGACGGCCAATTCCAGAAATTTCAGAAAGATGTGGATGAAGTTATCTTTCTCTCCAGGCATTCGTCCGCCGCCAACATAAAAAGTATTACAGTGCACCCAACAGGAAATTTTCATGAGGCTGTTCTTGGCGGAGTTGTTGGGAGGCTCTCACCCACAGCCCCGGAGGACATGACATCGGCTTTGATGGAAATTCACGATCGGTACAATGGAAATGAGTTCAGCGTTACCTACGAGGCAACTCATCATGGGCCTGCACTTGATATTCCGCACTTCTATATGGAGATAGGAACAACTTCAGATCAGTGGGAAAATCCAGAAGCGCAGGATCTTATAATTGATGGCATCTTCGCTCCGAGGCGATCGTTTGCAGGAACATTTGTTGGAATAGGAGGGGGACACTACATGCCCAAGATCACGCAGTATTCCCTGGAAAACGGGGTTGCCATGGGACACATGATATCAAAGCATTCCCTTCTGCATGCAGATCGTTCAATAATTGAGCAAAGTGTTCAAAAAACTCCGGGATGCAGGGGCTTTATCGTGGACAGGAAAGGTGTGAAGTCGGAAACAAGGGTGATCGTGGAATCAGTAGCTGATTCCATGGGTCTTGAGCTGTTGAAAATATAAATTATACTGCGTAAATGTTGACCTGATTAACAATATATATTCCAAAATATATGTAATATTTTATTTATATTTTTTGATGAAAATAGACCTCGGAAAATGGCTTATGGACAGATTTGAGAAATGTTCAGATTACTCACGAATAAAGTTATATAGTTGAAAATTCTTCCCTCATCTAATCAGGCACATGTCCTGAGTGAACAAAGATGGAAGGCATAGAAGAGGATGAACCTCCTGGTAAGACACCTTTTTTTAGAGCAAAGAACCTCGAACGTGCCCTCAAATTAAAGAATCTTTACATAAAGTTTGAGGGAGCTGGACTAACAGGCACACAAAAAGACAGAATTTCCAAGCTGCATGTTCTTAAGGCGCGGGAAAAAGGATATGATACTGTTTCCCTGGCCACCTGCGGAAACTATGGCGCATCTATCTCCTATTTTGCAAACCTATATGGCATGAAATCCGTTGTGGCAGTGCCGCAGTATTATTCTGGAGAGCGTAATGAGGAGATAAGGGCCAACGGCGCGGAAATTATTGAGATGCCGGCAAAATACGAAGATCTCGTTGAATATATGCGTGATCAGTCAAGGGATAACGCATGGTACGATTCAAGCCCCGGCTCCGAGAATTCTGAAATGGATATTGAGGGATACGAGACCATTGCCTATGAGATAGTTTCCCAGCTTGGCCATGCGCCAGGTTATGTATCGGTCCCGCTTGGAAATGGGACGACCCTGGCTGGAATTTATTCCGGGTTCGAAAGAATGCAGAGGAGGGGAGTCATAAGGAAGGTGCCCAGATTCATCGGTTCCAGTACGCCAAATGGCAACCCAATTGTTGCCTCATGGAAAAGGAAAAGCCGGACCATAATTGAACTCGAACCTCAAAGCATTCGTGAGACGAAGGCATCAGAACCTCTTGTTGCATACAGATCCTATGATGGGCAGAAGGCCCTCAACGCGCTTTACAGGAGTAACGGCATTGCAACCTACATTGCTGATGACGAAATGTACAGGTACAGCACCCTAATTGAACATTTTGAGATGCTTTCTGTTCTTCCTGCTTCTGCTGCTTCACTCGCTGCCGTAGATCGTGTAATAAACAGGAAATCTGAGCCAAGGGACATAGTTGTTGTCCTTACGGGAAGGAACAAAATATGGACAACGCAGTAGTTCTTGCCGAGGGAGTGTTTGGCACAACCTACGGAAAGACGGCAAATGGGCTGGTAAGATACACAAGAAGATTCACAGTCACCTCTGTCATAGACAGCACAAAGGCAGGCCAGGATGCCGGAACAGTCCTGACGGGAAAGGCCAAAAACATTCCAATTGTGGAATCTGTCAAAGAAGGATGGGAGCTTGGGGCAAGGACACTTGTTGTTGGAATAGCTACAGATGGAGGGTACATCCCACAGGAATACAGGAAATTCATAACTGACGCTCTTTCCATGAAGATGAACGTAGTTAGCGGGCTGCATGAGTTTATAAGCGATGATCCCGAATTTGCTTCGCTTGCCTCAAAGAATGGATGCGCAATTACGGATGTCAGGAAGATGTTCAGAGACCTTAAACCACCATATACGGGCCGTGTCAGGGAGATAGGATCGGACAGAATTGCGGTTCTTGGTACCGATAGTGCCATAGGAAAGAGAACTACTGCCGTGATTCTTACAAACACTCTGAAAAACAATGGAGTGAAGGCAACAATGATTGGCACTGGCCAGACCGCATGGATGCAGGGCTTTGAGCACACTGTAGTTGTTGATTCAATGATAAATGACTTCATTCCAGGTGGGCTTGAAAAAGTTGCACTGGAAGCCTGGGAACAGGAAAAGCCGGACGTTATGTTCATAGAGGGCCAGGGCTCTGTGCTCCACCCAGCCTATCCGGGCAGTTTTGAAATAATAGGTGCCCTGAGGCCTGATGCAATCATACTTCAGCATGCCCCAAGGAGAACATTCTTCGACGGATTCCCTGACTTCAGGATACCGGATCTTGAGAAGTACATCCGGATTCTGGAACTCCTATCTGACAGGAAGGTGATAGCCATCTCCATCAACAGGGAAAACATGGCAGATAGTGAGGTTACAGAGGAGATTGATCGGCTTGAGGGTCGTTTCGGCATTCCGGCATTTGATCCGCTGAATGCTGAAGCAAAGAAGATGCTAGAGATTGCAGAAAGTGTCTGATCATGGGGTATCTGGATCGCATCACCGAGTTCTCCAATATTACTGTGACGCCTGAGGAGTATGGAAAATCCAGAATAACGGGAAAAATAACCTTGGAAACCAGTTCCGGCCCCTTGGAGTTCAGGGTCGTGTTCACCTATTCTGATGACATTGAGGTTGACAGGAACCTGGCCGGTCTTGTGCTGACCATGCCGGTCATAAACTTCACGCTTTTTTCAATGAAACTGACGCTCGATTTCCCTGTTTCAAAGGCTGATCTTGATGCGATCAGGGAATTTGTAAAGATAAATAACCGTGAAGTCTTCGTAAATAAGCTTGCAAGGAGGCGGTACGAATTCTACCGCAAGGAATACCTTCCATCCGAGGAGGACATTACACCGCAGAACGCTGACGGCATCACAGAGGTTATTGCAAATGAGCATTATTCGGATAGGCCGTTTAAGCCAGCTGGAGGAAGTGCGGCTGTATTCTCTTCCGGCGGCAAGGAGAGCCTTCTTTCATACGGGATGCTTAAGGAGCTGGATCCTGAGACTCATGCCTTCTTTTTCAATGAATCTGGCTTCCACTGGCTCCCCGCCAAGACTGCCCACGATTATTACATTTCGCATTTCAAAAACGTGCACAAGGTTTGGTCCAATGTGGACCGATTCTACAGATTTGTACTCAGGCACATGAAGATAATAGACCAGAAAATGGTCAACAGCAAGACTGATACCTATCCTGTCCAGCTGTTCATTTTTCCAGTGTACATAATGTCGATGGTGCCTGTAGCCTTAAAGACGGGCATCTCAGGCGCTGTGCTGGGCGATGAATTTGACGATCCAAGGGAGATGCCCCCCTTTCATGCCATCAAGCATTACTATGAAGTGTATGATCAGACACATGATTTCAACAGCTTCATTTCGGATTATTTTCACAGAAAAGGGATAGACTTCACTGTTTGGTCCGCGGTATATCCCATCAACGGATCAGTTGTGGAGAAAATCCTGGTGAACCGCTACCCTGAACTGTTCAGATTGCAGAGATCCTGCCACTCCTGCAGGAACGTTGGAGGAAGGATAGTCCCATGCGGGGTCTGTTCAAAGTGCCTTGGCATTCTGCTTTTCGTCCTGAACGCAGGCGGCGATCCAAGGAAGATAGAATATTCCGAGGAATCCATAAGAAGCCTGAAGCAAAATGTGGAAAAGGAGAGGATGAAACTTGATCCAGATGAGCTCAATCTCATGAAATCAAACCTTGGCTTCATTGAGATAAGGAATCCTGAGAAACTCCAGCACGTGCCAGGGATTCATATTCTACCGGACGAGGAAATTCAGTTCCAGAAAGTTCCAGGGAAGTACAGGGATGGAATTCTCGGCATAGTCAGGCAGTACTCCGGAGGAATCTACATCCTTTCAGAAACGGGCTGGGTTCCGGTAAATTAGAAATACATGTTCTGGGCCATTTCAATGCATTCCTGGTCATTGCATTCTCCATAATCCTGCAGTGGATTTGCATTGACTGTGTAGAAATGCTGGCCCCAGTTGAATTTGGATAGGATGCCAAGGCCGGTTTCCCTGAAGCCTAGTATGTATAGGGCAGCTGCCATTGCCTCAACAGAGGATAGCTTTCCGGGCTTGCCGAAGTTAACTGGATTTACGGGAACGAGAAGGGGGAGCTTGCGCGGATACTTCAGCCTGATGCCTTCAATGCCGCCAATAAGATTCCATGATCCATCTATGACGGACAGGCCGCTACGAATTGCCAAACTTCTGTCAGCCTTCGTAATATATGAGCCTGCAAATGGCGTCAGGCACAGTGAGATACGTATATCTCTCAGGGGAACCATCCTTGCAAGGCCCATCCTTTTCAGCTTAAGCATGGTGGATTTCGAAGGATCATCCTCCTTCAGATAGGCGAAAAGCAGGTCCGGTTCATGTTCAGAGGTCATAGATGGGTGGTAAGATAAATGTGTCTTGTATACATTATGAAATCCTTACAGCCATATATATCAGTGGGAATGTTCCAGGCATTATAATCCGGTCCATTCCAGAAACTCCAGCCTGTTGCCAAAAGGATCGTTTGCATAGAAACGCGTGGCCCCAGGCAGTGGCTCTTCATCCCTGGTTTCTATGCCTGTGTGTTCAAGGCGGCTTCTCAGAGTATTTATATTTTCAACTACAATTGCGGGATGAGCCTTTCTTGCCGGCGAAAAGCTGCCATCGACACCGATATGAATCTGGTTTGTGCCGCATCTCAGCCATATTCCACCTCTACTCCTAAGGTTTTCAGGCTTGGGGATTTCCTCCATTCCCAGGATATCCACGTAGAACTGCCTTGCCTTCTCTTCACATCCAACTGGAGCTGCAAGCTGAACATGATCGATGCCCCGAAATGCGTACTCATTGCTTACCATCAGTTTCATTGACTCTGTTTTCTGTATAAATTTTACGCCCATCTTGGCATAAAGCTCACTCCTTCGGGGGAGCGAATTTACGTAATGGGCTTTTGTTGAGTTAAATAATGCATACTCTGGTGCAGGACTCCCTTTGGAGAAATCTTCCACTTAAATCACAATAATACCTTTGATACTTAAGAGGTTGAACCTTAGATTAGGGATTCAACTGCTTCTTACACCAGACAGTGAGGGGTGAAACCGATGAAGCCGAAAATGAGGCAAATGAGGAAATGGCACAAGCATTAGCCGTGTGAGTTTCCCTGTTGAGGGAAGAAACTTGGATAATTAGCTGGCCGGAGTGGCTGCCCAGCCGGGTAAGATTATAATGATTAAAAACATGGGGGGATGTGCTTAACCTTCCATGGGTATTGGTCACAGAACTTGTGATGACTTCCTTCATCGTCTGGATCATAGCTTATATGAGGGAAAATGCAGATAGCCTATCATTAAGGAGCTTCTCAGTCTCAATAATACTACTTGTGATGATGGGCAGCATGTTTGATGCGATAGCCTATTACATTGCCATGCCAAAGACGTTCTTCAATGTGGTTTTTGCAGTGAATATATCCATGATATCCATGGCAATATCCATTGTTTACATACTCTGGACAGCAGTTAAATCGAAAATATATTCAATGAAGGGAGGAACCGTTCTTGCATTTGCCCTAATACTCGGGTGGAATGAAGTATCCATGGCCATTCTTCTGCGCCTTATAGCCTATTATTTCAGCGGCCCGTCTAGCTTCATTGGTTATCTTTCTTACTTCAGCCTTTCAATTACTAGTTTTCTTTTTCTTGCCCCAATGCTGGCCGAAATGATATATTTCATCTGGCTAAGATTCACACCTGGAATGGAGCGCAGGGTATCAGTTTCCCTCCTTCTAATGCAGGTTGCCGATCCTGCAATAATTGGAAAATCTGTGCTTGTTACGCCTCTGCTGGTTGCTTATTCTGTAATAATGATACTGGCAATTTACTATGCCCTTAGCTTCGTTTACAGCAACAGGCATAGTATAACGGAGCCTCAGAAACGTATGGTTAACTGGTTTATTTTCATAGTGGTACTGTCAACTGCCGGCATAATAGAACCCATTTTCATTCATAACCCGTTTGGACTCTCATGGCTGCTGTTTGCAGTATCCATGATGTCTTCAATGGTACTCTATTTTGAGATAGTCCTGGGATTTTTTACCCCTGTATCCGACAGGAGGGCAAAACGTGTAGCAAAACCAGCGGCAAGTTAATCCTGATTCCTGCCGATCTTTTCCTTCAGCCAGTGGCGTACATCATAGTAAAAGATGTTTTCGTAAGGGCATGCGTTGACGCAATCGCCAATACCCACACATCGTGAATCCTTGTATTCCCCTGTCCTGATGAAACTTCCTGGCTGGCCATAATTACCAACCGGACAGGCTGTAGCACAGTCCTTGGTAGGACAGTTCAGGCACTGGTTCGGATCCCTTACCTTGAGCCTGAAGAAACCAAACCTTGAAACAAATCTGTTGAAATTCCCCCACTGGCAGTATCCCGTATTGATACAGCCGTAAGAACCAAGATATGGCATAAGGATGAAGACAGCATACCACAGGAAACCGAAATAGAAGAGATACAGCATGTATTCTGGATCAGTTCCGTAAAATGTCAGGTGGAGGTGGCCAGTGGAATCAAGCCAAGATATTGCCGCTGCCACTATTACAGATATGTATACCAGGTTTGATACTACCCTGTACACTAGATTACCGAGCCTATCGGCAGATGTGAGAGATTTGCTCAACTTCGACGATCTGTTGAACTTCTTCATGGAATCGTAAAAAGTGCCCTGGTACATGACGGGTGCAGTACAGAACGTTGAACAGAGCTGCCTAGAGCCGAAGAGCAACGACAGTATGCCACTTATTGCATAAGTCAATATCATGGGAATTATGAGTGCAGGTGCAACCGCCCCGGCCGTACCAATACCCATGGACCATCCTACAAACGGCACCGCTGCAGGATCAGGAAGTATGAATGACGGAAGGAGGATTGAGTAAATTGCATACGCAAGAAGCATCAACAGGAGCCTGATCTTGGTTTCCAGATCCCTTGTCCTTTGTATCTTGAACACGACAAGCGATCCCATCTCTATTCCCATCATGACCAGGAACCAGCTGGAAAGACTTACATCCGCGAAGAATATGAAAAAATCATAGACCGCAATGGGAATGTCCTGGAGAATCCCTGAGCCTAGGGCAACAATGCCGGTTGATGACATGAAAGCTGCTGGCCCATAATACTGGGCATCAAATGCCGCCCCCATGAAAAATTCGGCAGAGAAAACCAGAACTTGGAAAAGGAAGGACCAGCGCCGATCGGCCAGCCAGTACAGTTTGCCTCCCTTAGTAAAGAGTTCAGGCCTCAGTATGGCTCTTAGATATATGACCATGTCAAGTACCATGCTCATCCCAAAAAGTGCCTGAATTGAGTAAACCTGAAAAATGAATACACCTGCCATCATTAAGGTGTAGGTTAACAGGAGCAGCAGGATATATCGCCCAAGGTTTCTGTCAATGCCCTGCACCCTGTAAAGGTGCTCGAACAGGAAAACGAAGAATCCTGTCATTACGGCTCCTGAAAGGTAGACTGTGAGCGCGACCCATAGGGTGCTGTGAAGTGCGGTCGGTGCCAGAAGCATAAGAGCAGCCTGGACCCAGAAAACTACCTTCTCTGCCGGTCGCAAAGCTTTTCCCAGTAGAAAAGAGCTGAGGAACATCTCCATGCTCATTGGGAATACAAACCAGTAGCTGGAAAGTGAGGTTACAAAAGCAGCTGCAGCATTTTTATGGATAGAGTAGAGGAAAGGCGCTCCATAGGTTACAAGGTTGAAATCCAGGCTCATGAGTATTTCATCAAGGATTACGAACAATATTGTGAAGGGCAGAAGAAATGAACGCTTTGTGTCCTCCTTGCCGGACAATGCTTCTTTCAAGAAGGAAAA
>ACXJ01011205.1_pt2 | contig 10472 bp, 9 predicted proteins | sample 870861 | NCBI WGS metagenome assembly ACXJ01 (sample SAMN02954270, study PRJNA29437) | mine drainage metagenome | biome: terrestrial; feature: Richmond mine; material: biofilm; isolation source: combined biofilm from UBA (pink subaerial biofilm) and UBA BS (thick... ... | reverse complement strand
AGGACCATTTTCAACATCAGTGGATAATTCGGAGATACTTACNGNAATAGAATTCCATGATATCGATGGAATGGTTGGATCCGCGTATGAGAAGATAGAGAGAAAAGCAGGGGATTTTGCAACGGTTGGTGTAGCGGTACAGATATCAATTGACGAGAAGGGAAATTGCACATATGCAGGGATCGGCCTCACGTCTGTATCAGCATCGCCTGTCAGAGCTGCAAAGGCTGAGAAAGAACTCTATGGGAAAGTGCTAACTATGAAGAATATAGAGTCAGCAGCACTGGCAGCGTCACATGAATGCGATCCTACAGATGATCCATTGAGGGGTTCAGCAGACTTCAAGAGATATCTGGTAAATGTGTGCGCAAAGAGGGCGCTAATAAGGGCTGTAAAGGAGGCAGGTGGTGTACTGTGAGTGAAGGAAGCAGAACGTTAAGGATCTCTCTTACGGTGAATGGAAAGAAAGTTGAAGGGGATGTTGAACCCAGAACTCTTCTGACTCATTTTCTCAGGGACAAACTCTCCCTTACCGGTACGCACATAGGATGTGACACATCCAACTGCGGTGCCTGCACTGTAATTATGGATGGCTACAGTGTCAAGTCCTGTACCATGTTTGCAGTCCAGGCTGATGGCTCCTCCATCACAACTGTGGAAGGACTTGAAAGGGACGGAAAGCTCAGCAGAATTCAGGAGGCATTCAGAGAAAAGCACGGTTTACAGTGCGGTTTCTGCACACCTGGAATGATCATGTCAACTGCATTCCTGCTTAAGGAGAATCCTCATCCCTCAGATGAAGAGATAAGATGGGGGATCTCAGGCAACCTCTGCCGTTGCACCGGATACAGTAATATTGTGGCTGCAGTGAAGTATTCAGCTGAAACATCAGGGGGTGATTCAAATTGAAGCCAGGCCAGGTTGAGATACTTGAGAGCGAGGAGCATGGTGTTGCATATTCAGGAAAAAGGATAAGGAGAAGGGAGGACCAGAGGATGATTACCGGGCACGGACAGTACACCGAGGACATTTCACTTCCCGGGACGCTTTATGCAAGCTTTGTCAGGAGTGACTACGCTCATGCAAAGATAATTGAAGTTGACTTCAAGGACGCTCTGAAACTGCCTGGTGTCGTCGGAATTCTTACAGGCAAGGATCTCGAGGGAAAACTGAATCCGATACCAACAGCATGGAACATTCCCGGTTCGGATCTGCATGTTCCAAGATACAGTGCCATTGCGGTAGATAAAGTCAGGTATGCAGGTGATCCTGTGGCTGTGGTAATAGCCGAATCTCCATATATTGCCGAGGATGCTGCTGAGATGGTGAGTGTGAAGTATGAACCGCTTGATCCCGTTCTTGACATGGAAAAGGCCGAGGACCGGTCTTCACCTCTAGTTTACGAGGATGTTCCGGGAAACAGGGCATTTCTGTGGAAACTGGACACTGGAAATGTTGAGGATACATTCAGGACTGCCGATATTGTTGTAAAGCAGAGGATTGTCAACCAGAGGTTGCAGCCAGCTTCAATGGAGACAAGAGGGGCAATAGCAGAATACAACAGTGGAACCGGAATAACAACTGTATGGATGACCACTCAGAACCCTCATGTGCACAGGTTCCTTCTTTCAGTTATCCTGGGAATTCCAGAGCACAGGCTTCGAGTCATTGCACCGGATGTTGGAGGAGGGTTTGGGAGCAAAATCTCCTGCCTTGGGCCAGAGGCAGTGATATGTTATCTGACCGGGCATTACGGCAGGCCAGTGAAATGGAATGAAACAAGAAGAGAAAATTTCCTTGCCACAACACATGGAAGGGATCATATACAGTATGTGGAAATGGCTGCCAGGAGGGATGGGACAGTACTCGGCATAAGGGCAAAGGTCTTCGCAAATATGGGGGCATTTCTTTCCACTGCCGCCCCTGGAGTCCCAACCATATTATTTGGCCTGATCTTGCCTGGGCAGTACAGGATAAAGGCAATAGGGTGTGAAGTTCATGGAATCTTAACCAATACAATGGCGGTAGATGCATACCGTGGAGCCGGAAGGCCTGAAGCATCCTTCATTGTGGAACGTATGATGGACATTCTGGCATCGGAGCTTAAGATGGACCCTGCAGAGCTCAGGAGGAAGAACTTCATACCTGCTTCCGAATTTCCTCATGCAGTACCAACTGGCCTCGTTTACGACAGTGGAAACTATGTGCAGGCCTTGGATAAGGCAATGCAGGCCATAGGATACCATGATTTAAGGAAGAAACAGGAAAAACTCAGAAAGGAAGGCAAACTTGTGGGGATAGGAATATCCAGCTACATTGAGGTAAGTGGACTGGGCCCATCCAAGGTGGTCAGATCCACAGGGTTTGGGCTTGGACTCTGGGAAAGCGCCACAGTTCGTGTACATCCAACTGGAAAAGTTTCTGTATTTACCGGCGGGAATCCGCATGGCCAGGGAGAAGAGACTACGTTTGCCCAGCTTGCTGCAGATGAGCTTCAGGTACCCATTGAGGATGTGGAGGTCTTTCATGGCGATACCGGCATGATCCCGTTTGGAATGGGAACTTATGGAAGCAGGACAACCGTGGTGGCAGGTGGCGCCATTGCCATATCCTGCAGGAAAATAGTTGACAAGGCAAGGAAGATTGCAGCACATCTTCTCGGTGTGCCGGAGATAGACATCTTATTTGAAGGTGGTAAATTCCATCCGGCAGGAGATATGGATCACTTCCGCACAATGGCAGACGTTGCACTTGCAGCATATGGTGCAGGCGGGGACGAGGTGCCGGATGGGATGGAACCCGGCCTTGAAAACACCAGTTTCTTTGATCCGGAGAATTTTGTATATCCTTTTGGGACGCACATCTGTTATGTTGAAGTGGACCCGGAAACATACAAAATTAGGATAAAGAGATATGTTGCTGTGGACGACTGCGGAAAACAGATAAATCCCATGATTGTGGAAGGCCAGATTCATGGGGGTATTGCTCAGGGTCTAGCACAGGCACTGTATGAGGAGTCCGTGTTTGACAGCACTGGAACACTCCTCACTGCATCACTCTCGGATTATGCCATGCCAACTGCAGTTGAAATGCCATCTATTGAGAGCTATTTCACAGAAACGCCATCTCCGCATAACCCAATAGGCGTGAAGGGCGTAGGGGAAGCAGGAACCATTGCTGCACCATCAGCTGTTGTGAATGCTGTTATGGATGCTCTCTCTCCGCTGGGAATCAGGCACATAGACATGCCACTCAAACCTGAAAAAATATGGAAGGCAGTGATGGCCTCGAAACAGAAGGCAGAGTGATATAATGCAAACAAGGAATGGAAATGAAATAACTATTTCAGGCATTCCTTTTTTTAAATTGATTATAACGTATTCCCATATGTAAATGCATATACTCTAAGATTTTTCACCCATTATTTTTTTAATATCTGCTGCCCAGAGATGGGCCCTGCATACGGTTATTTCATCCCCATTCACATAAAGGGTGGATGTAGTGGTAGCGGTCTTGACAAATGAAACATCCATGATCTTGTCAGCATTCCATGAGGCTGATGTACCTTTCCATCCTTTGAATTCCAGTGAATCCGGAAAAAGTTTCAGTGTTCCCTTTTTCCCGTCAAAGAAGGCCAGATCCATTCTAACCGGTAACCTGCTCAAGCTTCTCCTCCTCCACAAGATTAACTGATTTGCCGGCCCTTGCTGCAACTGAAGGCTTCTTCTTCACGATCCGCCTGGCATAATACAATGCAAATATCAGATAACCAATGGCTGCCAGAACTGCCTCTGTTATGGGGAATACAGGTGGGAAAATTGACTCATAAAGAACCCATGCAAATATCACAGTAGCAGCAATGGGTAAAACATAATGCTCCGAAATGTGCAAGAAGTTGTAAATCCCATGATGTTTCTCCTTCAGCCTATAGAAGAGTGTCATCACACTGGTATTGAGAAGAATATGAGTAATGATAAGGCCAAATAGGGCAAGTGTTGTCAATAAATTGAATGCATTACCAAGGACAGAGGATACAGATGAATCTGATGACGAAAGCATGAAGAGGGAAAGCAGAGGCTTATGCATCATAAATGCAACTGCAGCTGTTCCTCCAATGGCAAGAGCAGAAGAAAGCGACCCGATGAAAAGCAAAGCCTTGTGCGGAGTTACATATTTTTCATGCAGCTGCGCAAAATATGCGGGGAGAACCCCATCCCTCCCCATAGCAAAGTATACTCTCCCTGCGTTTGACTGCATGGCTACAGAATCTGAAAATGCAGAGTTAAAAGCCACAAGAGACAGCATTATGCCTCCTGCTGCACCAGTGTATGCCGTGGCTACAAGAATTCCGGGAATATTGGCAGATGCAAATGTACTCATTAGGGAAACGCCCCATCCAACAGTGAGTGCATAGGCTACTTCCGTAAGTACTATGCCCACAATTATCAGCCCAAAAACAAGGCTTTTAGTGATTGCCCTGCTATTCACTGCTTCCTCACCTAAAGGTGCTGATCCTCCATACCCAATAAAGCTGGTAAGGCCAAATATCATGCCAAGCCCTAGCCCACTCAGGGGGCCGCCGACACTGTTAAACACAGGTGATTTGGTAAATGGGTTGAAAACAGCGAGAGTGTTGTCTTTAGCCTCCAGTATTATTATCAGGGATAATACTGCAAGAAATATGACCTCAAAGAAGGCCGCTATCCTGATATATTTCATCTGGGGCCTGATGCCGAATATTGCAAGGGTTATGGGTGCAAGTATGAAAACAAGTATAAGAGGTATCCAGATCCATCCAGGAAGGGATATACCAAGGAATAGCTCAAGAACTCCAGGCAATACGATGCCGCCAACATAAACGGGTATTGCAGCTGTGCTTGATATCTGGTACATAACATACAGGAGGCCGGATGTTATTGCCGGTGTAGGCCCGAATGCACTGCCAATGTAGCCATAATATCCACCTGCACTTGCATGCCTCCGTGACAGATGATAAAGTGTGTTAACTTCAAGGAACATCGTCAAAGTGGCTATGAGGAATGCCAGAGGTGTGAGAAAGAATGCGAATGCGGCTGCAGAGGTCATGAATGCCACTGTATCACAGGCAGGTGCCATGGCGGAAATCTCCTCAGCTATTGCACCCCATACACCGACCTGGGCACGTTTTAAACGAAAATTACTGTTTGTATCTGCCAATTAGGTACACCTTATTACTATTGGAATGATATTAGCAGAATACTAATGAATATAAAAATTTGCTGGATATATGTTTCTGAAATCATGCACAGTTTTGCTTGTTTCTATCCCGGATAAACCTATTGATCTATACGTAACAACCTCTTAGATTCCAATATTCTATCTACCGAAATACACTTTAGAAATATTTTTTTAGTCTTAATCTGTATCTGAATGAACATTGGATAACCAATACACAATTGGCTAATCATGTAGGCGAGCCCAGTCCTGATGCTAAATGTCAAGGCATAAAAGAAGATTAGTGATACTGATCTATACTTTCTCCGTGCGGGCATATTGAAGGTTTTCCAAGGTTTTCAAAAATTGTATCAACGGAAGGATGATCCATAAGATAGTCTATAAACTGGCTTATCTGGCAGGCCTTGTTCAAATCCACGCCATGCTTAACCATCAAGGTCTCTATTATGCGGTGTATTTCCTGTATTTCCTGATACCTCTCCAATCCATTTTTGGTCAGAATGATCATACCTTTATCGTCCAGAACCATATCCTTTGATTCCAGCCTTTTAACAAGATTAAGTGCGGTTGGGTTTTTAATTCCAAGTTCCCTTGAAAGGTCGGAAAGTCTGACTGGAAACTGGTCTTCCAGATGCCTGCCCACAGCGATCAGGCAGTCTCTCTCCTTCTTTGTAATGGAATGGTTATCAGGCATTCTCTCAGCTATGTCAATGTGAATATATATTTAAGCAAAACTGTGTGGTCTGATTCCAGAGTAATTTTTCTTCATATTCATTGATCATGGTTAATGAATATACTTCGAAATCTGCTTTTTGTTGATATAGTATGAAGAAATAATTAATATCATTAAGCAATACCAGTACGCTTCTGTTCAGGTATTTGAGGTATTTCTCGCCTGAACCTGGGCGCTGGGGTGAACCGACCTCGTTGGTAATATTATGGCTGAAAAAAGAAATATGATACTATGGGCAGTCCTTATTGGAATGTTGATGTCAGCTGTCGATACAACGATCGTCATACTGGCGCTCCCAACAATTACCGATAAGTTAAAGGCGCCATTTCTCGACACCATCTGGGTCATTCTGATCTATCTTCTTGTTCTTGCAGCGTTGACAACTCAGCTTGGAAGGCTTGGTGACATATATGGAAGAGGGAGGATTTTCAATCTAGGTTTCCTTATTTTTATTATAGGTTCTGCTCTCTCAGGCGCTGCCACCTCTGTAGATTTCTTGATTGGCGCCAGGGGTCTTCAGGGTTTCGGAGCAGTGCTCATCCAGGCTAACAGTGGTGCAATAGTGGCAGATTATTTCCCTGTAAGGGAGAGAGGGAGGGCTTTTGGAATAACAAGTATGGGATGGACTATTGGAGGGACGCTGGGAATTGTTCTTGGCGGAATCATAACATCCCTGACGACGTGGCGTTTCATATTCTACATAAACGTACCAATAGGGCTGATAGGTTTCTACCTTGCCCTGAAATTTATAAAAGACAACCAGGAGGAAAAGGTTAAAATGGACTATTCCGGCACAGGTCTGCTTCTGGTGCTTCTTGTGCTTATCTCTTATGGTGCAGTGGAAATTGCAGGTAACGGAGTTTCAGCCCTGAATCTTGCAATGCTGGTTGCGGGGATTGTCCTGATAATACCATTCCTGGTTGTTGAGAAGGTTGTAAAGTCACCCATGCTAATATTGCGGGCTTTCAAGGAGAAAATGCTTTCATACTCTCTTCTCGCTGCAACGTTGCAGGCGATTGGCTATCTATCAGTACTTTTCATACTCATAATGTACCTTCAGGGTGTACGAGGATATTCACCACTGGATTCAGCCCTTCTGCTGGTTCCCGGATACATTGTGTCAAGCCTCCTGTCACCCAGAATGGGCCGGCTCTCAGATAAGATAAGCCCAGGTTATGTTGCCAGCACAGGGATATTTCTAATGGCAATAGGGGTTCTCATCTATTATTCCATGGGTGTTGCAACTCCAATATATATTGTGGTTGTGGGATCTCTTGCAACAGGAATAGGCGGCTCATTCTTCTGGCCATCAAACAGTAGCGCCGTCATGACAGCCGCACCACGTGATCTGCTTGGTTCTGTTTCTGGTTTGCAGAGAACCCTCTCTAACATCGGAACACTTATGAGTTATGTAATAGCGATTTCAATAGCGGCCCTTTCAGTCCCGCGTAATGTTGCATTCGAGGTTTTCCTTGGTGTGGATAAACTTCAGGGAGGTGTTTCAGCAAAGTTCATGGTAGGAATTCATTCAGCCCTTCTTGTAAGCTTCATTATACTTATATTCGGGGCTCTCTCGTCTCTTGCCACCGGAAAAATGCGCAGGTTCAATCCTCATACACCGGACAAGGTTTCTGAGCCTGAAAAGGTTTAATGGGGACCTCTCCTCACTCTTTCATTTTCAAAAGTTAAGGAAAAGCAATATTCGTTTGCTTTAATAGTAAATATGTGTTAGCTGCATGTCAACAGGCAATGTTTACGCACATTTAAATTTAGATTCAGTATGGCAAGGAAATCTGCTGGGAAGATTCTATGAATGCGGTTACTCAGAAAGGGATTAAAGGCCATTTTTCCCTTCTTGGGCAGTACTCCTCATTTATCTCTGCATTTAACATTGTACAGGTGTGCCTTACATGGTATGTGTTCACATCAACTCACTCTGCCACTGACGTTGGTCTCGTGGCAATAGTTGAAACAATTACTGTAATGGCCATATCTCTCCCCACAGGTGCTTACGTGGACAGGTTCAATAAAGGGCTTATCCTGGTCATTGCAGGAGCGGTAGGTGCCGGTGTATCTGTTTTTCTAACATTTTTTGGTTTCTCTTCTGTTTTTCGCCTCCTCCCGGTGCTTTTGCTTGTAATATTCTGGGGAGCAAGCAGAGAATTCGGGAGATCTGCTTCTTTATCTGCAATACCTGAAATTGTGGAACAATCTTCACTTTCGTCCTTCAATGGAATCAACAGAGCATCAAGCAGCGGACTTGGGGCAATTTCCAATGCTCTTGCAGGTGCATTGATTGCAGTATTTGGCGTTGTATCTGGCTTTATATCTGGAACTGTAATATACGCCCTGTCTGCTCTGTTTGCTGCTATTGGTGTATTTCCTCTATTGAGAGGAAAACATAATACATCAAAAAGGGGAAGGTCGATGGCGGGCGAACTGAAGGGGGCATTTCAATGGCTTTACAGGAAAAAGGGTTTTTTCCTTCTGACAATATCTGCAACTTTCTTCAATTTCTTTACAGTAATGGTAGAGGCGTATCTTGTGGTTTTTGTCTATTCAGGCCTGAAGAGCTCACCTTTGGTATTCGGTGGAATTCTGGGGGCTTTTTCATTTGGTGATGTTTGTGGATCCATATTTGCAGGTAAGGTCAATCTTCTAAGGCATACGGGGAAGATTAATGTCATCCTTTATGGTGGAATCCCCGGAGCATCCATTCTTCTCACCGGGATACTGAGGTTGCCAGTACCATCCATAATTCTATTTTTCATCTGGGGATTCTCTTTTGGGATTGCAATAAATCTCTGGCTTACATCCGCACATAACATTGTGCCTGAAGAAATGCGGGGAAAGTACTTTGCCTTGGATGGGCTTCTTTCGTCGTTTGGCCCTGTTTCCATAGCAGTGGGTGCTTTAATCATAACACTGTATGGTATTGTAAACACCTTTTTGATAGCAGGCATTATGATGCTGGTTTTCACTGCAATATTCTCATTTTTCCCAAGTCTATGGAATCTTGATGGTTCAAAGGGTCCCCTTATTCTGGAAACCGAGATCTGATCCTTATCTATTTTCGTTGAAAATGAGGGCATGATTAAAGGCATGAGCCAATCTATACTATGCAGAATGCGTGGATAATGAAAACTCATTTCTGCCATTTACAATATAAATGAGAAACAGGATAAATCCAGTGATGCCCAGAATATACCAGGATAACTGGAAACTGTATATGGTTCCAATAAATATAAATAAAGCAGGAGTACTGAATGAAATTATCTTCTGCAGAAAATTGTTCAATCCAAGATAAAGTGAAGGATCGCTGCCTTTAACTGATTCAATAACAAGTGAATATGTAATGGAAAGGCAGGCAGATGTTAGAACGCCCATGATTGAAATGAGAACCAGTGCTGATACAAATGAAAATGCAAATGGCATAAGAAAAAACAGAAATATTTCAACGAGGATTAGGATTGAGTAGTACCTTATCTGGTGCAACGATCTGTGTATATTTCTTATCATAAGGGTTCCACCTGCAAGCCCTGTGAGCATAAAACTTGCAACTATGATTGCCGCATAAACTGTCTTCAGACTATATTGAATAGAACTGTAATAGACAAATTCCTGGCCAATAACTGNNNNAGCAATAGTTGAAATTGCAGCTGAAATAGATATGAAATAAATCCTGCTTGAAAAGAATCTCTTTGCGTTTACAGGTAATTTGTCTGTAAACTGTGGTACATTGGCCACCTTTATGGACGTTATATACATTATCAATGCCAGCCCGATTCCAAGTGAACCATCAATTATCAGGAGGTTTTCCCATCCACTGCGCGAAGAAAATAGAATTCCAAGCAATATGCCTATCCCGGAGCCGACACCAAAAGATGCGTTGTATAACCCAGTCATGGAGGTTCTCCGATTATTTATCTTAATGCTTTCGAGCAGGGCAAGGGCGGGGGAAGAGAACATTGCCGCCCCGGATCCTGTCATGAACCTGAATATTGAGATCTGTATGAAGGATGATGAACAGGCGCTGAGAATTGAGAACAATCCCATTATGATCAGTCCGAAAATGGCAGTTTTTCTTGCGCCAAATATGGATGCCAGCGATCCACCTATGATCTGGAATGGAATCAATCCCAGATAGAAAGCTGTCCCTATGAAACCGGCCTCCAAAGGGTCAAGATGCAGTGAATCTGAAATGTAAGGCAGTGTGGTTGATGTGGAGAACCAGTTAAGCCCATATACAAAGCGTGAGATATAAACAGTAACATAGAGATACCTTGAGTTCAATGATGGGTTAAAAGCAAATTATATAATAAATAAGAGGGGAATATTAAAAATATATTACAGTGTTCTTATTAGTCCTCTTTACGTTAAATAATAGATGACTCATTCTGCATCAGGCTGATTACAGATGAATCCATCACTGTCGGACCCAAAACAGCAGCAGCAACCAGGTAATCACCTTTTACCCCAACTGAGNNTGTAATATTTGTGCCTTTCTCANGAGAGATATTCNNNA
>ACXJ01010941.1_pt3 | contig 10545 bp, 14 predicted proteins | sample 870861 | NCBI WGS metagenome assembly ACXJ01 (sample SAMN02954270, study PRJNA29437) | mine drainage metagenome | biome: terrestrial; feature: Richmond mine; material: biofilm; isolation source: combined biofilm from UBA (pink subaerial biofilm) and UBA BS (thick... ... | reverse complement strand
AATCCGGGCTTACCCTTCCGCAGAAGTGATTTTTCATTCATGGAATCGTGCACAACATGATATATGTGCAGTCCCCTTTTCCTGAAATCCGCCAGGATTTCAGACATTACTCAATCAGCGCCGGGATTGTTTCTCCTTCCCCACATGGGATCATCCCACGCCTTCTGGACATCTATAAGCACAAGGGCCGAATTTCCTGTTATCTGCATTTCCATGGGGATATATTTTAAGGGAACTCATAACGCTTTCATTTGCCTTACATACTGAATAAGGATTTTAGCTTCAATACCATAATGGTTTATGGATAGAAAGGAACTTCTTACGTCACCAGTTAGGGATATTAAGATAACAGGCTCCACAACGCTTAAGGAACTTATGGATCAGTTCGGGGCTTCAGGCGGATTTACGTCAGCGAAGATGTACACTGCCTACACAATCCTGAGGAAGATGTTTACGCAGGAAAATACAACTTTTCTCTCATTTCCTGCAGATATAATATCTACGGGAACCAGGGGGATAATAAACGATCTTGTGAAAAAGAAGCTTGTGGACGTAATCATTACTACCAATGGAACCCTAGATCATGATATAGCAAGGACGTTCATGAAGTACTACAGCGGCTCGTTTGACTACAGTGACAGGGAACTGAGGAATCTTGGCATTAACCGGCTTGGGAATGTATTCGTTCCAGACGAGAGTTATGGTGAGATAATTGAGGGCAAGGTGCAGCCCGTGCTCGAAGAACTGTACAAGATAAAGAAGGAATGGGGAGGTTCCGAGATAATACGCGAATTCGGGCTTAGAATCAACGATCCGGATTCCATAATATCCAACGCGGCAAGGAACAACATACCAGTATATGTGCCCGGCATGACTGATGGATCATTTGGTTCACAGCTTTGGTCATTCTACGAGCGCCACCATGATTTCAAGATCAACCTGCTGCAAGATGAACACGAGCTGTCAGACATCATATTCGACGCGAAAAAGACGGGCGCGCTTATGCTGGGTGGCGGCATATCTAAGCACCACACGATTTGGTGGAACCAGTTCAGGGGCGGGTTGGATTACGCAGTATACGTTACGACAGCACAGGAATATGATGGATCCCTGTCAGGTGCAAAACTTGAGGAAGCAATCTCATGGAAGAAGATAAGGGAAGATGCTGAGTTCGTAAATGTTTACGGTGACATTACAGCAATACTTCCTCTAATACTGGGGCCGCTTCTTTAGATATATTTGAGCCACTCCATTACCGGATCATCATCGCCTTCCAGTTCAGTGTTTGTTTCACCGAATGCACTTCGCGTAGTGAAACGATAAAAGTAAATTCTTCCATTTCTTTCGTGCCCAAACATTATGTGCTCCACAGATTTCCCTTCCGGAAGGTGCCCCATGGCCTCGGGAAATTCAGGAGAGAAGTGAAGCTCAAATTCCTCACCTTCACCTTCGATCCAGTATGAGTTGTTGCCACTCACATATTCCCTTAATTTCCTGGCGTCGATTGAAGGACCCATACCTCAACATTTTAACTGGCTATATAGGTTTTTTAGTTGCATGAATATTCACATGCATGCACTATATCACCGAAGAAGATGTTAGGGAAAATCTTGGCATGAACGAGACCATAGCCGCCATGAAGGAGGCATTCATGGAATATTCCACCGGAAAAGCAGACACCAGGCCGCGGGAGCGCATAATACTTGATGGCATCGTATACAATACAATGCCTGCCATACTGCCGCGATATGGCCTGGCGGGACTCAAAACTTACATAGCGTCCAGAAACGGTGCCAGATTTGTGGTTGTACTGTTCGATACGAGGAGCATGGACCTTATTGCAGTCATGGAGGCCAACAGGCTTGGACAGGTAAGGACTGGTGCCCTTCCTGCAATGGTAACTTCACTCATCGTGAAGGAGAAGGACATTCCCGTATGTATAATAGGATCAGGATTCCAGGCGGAAACACAGCTGGAAGGGCTTCTTGCAGTGTATGACCCATCTCAAATCAGGGTTTATTCCAGAAATTACAGGAATGCCGTTGCGTTTGCCCAAAGAATGTCTTCTAGGACTGGCAGGAAAATAATGGCCTTTGAAAAGGTGAGGGATGCTACCATGGGTGCACGTGTCATAAACACAATAACTGATTCCAATGACCCAATATTTGGGAGGGAAGATCTCTCTGCTGCATATCATGTTAATTTATGCGGCGGAAATATACCAAGCAGGCACGAAGTAGACAACAGCGTCCTGTCAGGTTCACAGAATGTCATAGTGGAGAATCTTGAGCAGGCATTGAAGGAGTCAGGGGAAATAATAGATTTCATGAAAGAAAATCCCGGCAGGAAGATCGTGGAACTCAGGGATTTCATCCGGAACCCGCAAATGGGGGAGAGAACGGTGTTCAAATCAATGGGGATTGGCCTTGAGGATGTTGCTGCAGCCCATGTAGTTCTGAAAAATATGGGAATTACTAAGTGATCAGTGCCCGAGAAGATCCTCCAGGGCATCCCTCAGTTTCACGAACTTGAACCTGTATCCCAATTCCAGGGCCCGTGCTGGAACAACTTTTTTCCCCTTTGCGAGAACGTTTGAAACCTCTCCCATCATGAGCCTTATCACCGTAAGTGGAATTTTAACCCTCGACTGCTTGTGCATCACTTCACCTAGGGTATGTGCAAAATCCACCATTCTTGGCACTTCAGGGGAACCAGCGTTAATGGGACCGGAAACAGTGTCGTTCTCCATTGCGAACATTACCAGGCCCACCTCATCCTCAATGTGTATCCATGGGAACCACTGGTTTCCAGGGCTAATGGGCCCGCCGATGCCTTTCCTGAACACAGAGACAAGCTGGGGAAGCGCTCCAGATTCCCTGTCCAGTACAACAGTGGTCCTTATGTTAACAACACGCGTCCCAAAATTCTCAGCCTTGTTTGCTTCACCTTCCCATGCCGAAACAAGATCGCCCCAGAAATCCTTTCCAGGAGGTGAGGATTCAGCCACGTCACTGTCATCAAAGCTGTCGTATCCGTATATGCCGGCTGCTGATCCGTTTATAAGGATAGAAGGCTTCTGCTCAAGCTTGGATATGGCATCTACAATCTGCCTGGTGGCCTCTACGCGAGAATTCCAAATCTCCTTCCTGTAATCGCCTTTCCATTTTCTGAATATTGGAGCCCCAGAGAAGTTTATCACCGCGCCCGTGCCCACCAGAGAAGGCTTCCATCCTTCATTGGCATAGTTCCAGAGGACATGATCGCTGATTTCAGGGAACAAATTCCTGCTCTTGCTTAAGTCCCGTGCAAAAATCCTGATCCTGTATCCTTCGCTATGAAGCATTCTCACTACATTCTGGCCTATGAGGCCTGTTGCCCCGAAAACGGATACAACTGAACTATCATTCTCCATAGCATGTAATGAAGAGTTACAATATAAAGGGATATAAAGAAAATTCTGCAACATCGATCATGTCAATCACCGAGAATCTCCCTTGCGGCCTTTACCGGCACCACACAGATTATCTTGAGATCCTCTGTGGCAGTCATGCCATGATGGACATTAGGTGGTATGAATATGAAATCCCCAGCTGNNGCTTCTTCCGTGGCGTTTCCGATCTTGACGTTACAGGACCCTGACACAACGAATATTTCATGCTCGTAATCATGGGAGTGGTGAGGCGTTGATTTCCCTTTCTCAACCTCAATAAGCCTCATGGAAAACGTTGGAGCACCATCCTTATGGGTGATTAACCATCTAATCCTTGCTCCGCCTGGCATGGGCAGCGCCATAACCTCCTTTGAATTTCTCACAAAACCAAGTTTCTGGTTATCCATGGCCATATATGCAGAAAAATGGTATAACCCTTTTCAGGGCCAAGTCAGTGAAACTTCTTTGCGGATAGAAGGTATTCTGGGTTTATTGGAGTTTCCCTTATCCTGAGTCCGGTGGCCACCTCGATTGCCCTTGCCAGAGCGACAGGAGTGCCAATGGTTGGCGCTTCTCCAAGGCCCTTTGCCTTTGATGGCAGAGAAGATTCGCTTTTATGGAGAAGCAGCTTGTACCGAGGCACAAGGTCAGCTGTGACCACACCCGCATCTGCTATTGACGATGTCATCATCTGCCCGTTTTCATCAAACATGAGACCCTCGTATAATGTCTGGCCTATTCCCTCCGCGCATCCTCCGGCATTCTGACCGATGACATTGTCCATATTTAGGACCTTGCCAAGGTCGTAATAGGAGATGCATTCCCTGACATGTATGACGCCGAGATCATCCTGATGTACAGTGATAAGGTTAGCTCCAAGGTTATTGTAGGGCTTGTCGTAATGGAAGAATTCATAGCTATCCCATTTTCCTTCCAGAAGCTTCTGGGGACTGTACTTTCCGTACTTATTCTCCACTTCCTTTCTGAGCTTCCTGGCTGCTTCAACAAGAGCTGAACCCCCCATCATGGCAGACCTGCTGCCCCAGGCACCAACGCCATCTTCAAGCTGGTCAGTATCCCCCTTCTGCCATTCCACCACTGATGGGTCAATTCCAAGCTCATCAGCAAGTATGCTTCTGACAAATAGATCATGCCGCTGGCCATGTGCATTCCCCCCAAGCCATACCTTGACAGCTCCACCATCAACAAGAATCCTCGCAGTCTCCCCAGGCATGGTTGCAGGCACAAGGACAAACCATCCAAAACCTGTGTTACCCTTTCTCACGTGGTCATGGTATCCCATTGCCTTGACTGCACTCTCAAGAAATGGCTTTGAGGCTTCTACTGTGAGGCCAGTTGGGCTCACATACGGAGCGGTAGTTGCATTTTTTAGCCTGATCTCCACTGGGTCCATTTTCAGTTCATCCGCCAGCCTGTCAACCATCCTCTCAATGAAGAAGGCAGCTTCTGGCCTGCCTGCCCCCCTATATGGCCCCTGAGGAACCTTGTTGGTCAGGACGGACATTGCGTGGATGTATGCATTCTTAATTTCATAAGGGCCAGTCAGCTGCATCGCAATAAATCTGGCAGAAAATTCACCTGATCCGCCTGCGAAGGCTCCGCTATCAACTATGACATCCCCCTTAATCCCCAGAATCTTGCCGCTCCTGTCAGCATACAGCTTCATCTTGCCTACTACCCCCCTTCCCGGGCGGCTTGCAAGAAGGTGCTCCCTCCTGGTCTCTATCCATTTAACCGGGCGTTTCTCCCTCATTGCAAGGTAGGCGGCAACTATGTATTCTGGATAAATTCCACCCTTCAGACCAAAAGCCCCCCCAGTGTCAGTCTGTATAACCCTGACCGATTCTGGTTCCAGGTGCATTATTTCGCAAAAACCCTCCTTAAGGCTGTGCACACTTTGTGTGCTTACCCAGACAGTGAGCCTGCTTCCGTCGTAGGCAGCTACAATGCCACGNGGCTCTATTGGATCGGTGGCTATCCTGTGGTTAACAAATCGATCCTCTATTATGACGGGGGCATCCTTGATCTCGAAATCAGCCCCCAGGTATTTGTCAGCGAGAAGATTTGACTTCAGCCCAGGATACATGGGCTCTGCAGACAGCGAAATCTCCGGATCAACAATGGCTTTTAGCGGCTCGTAGTCAACCTCCACGGATGTTTCAGCAAGATCCTCCGCCTCATAGGGATTGTCTGCATACACTGCAGCAACAGGCTGCCCAACGTAACCGACATAGTCTTTTGCGAGAACGGGATGATCCAGGTACTCAAAACCCTTTGTGGCACCCTCCCCAACGGAAGCCATCTTGAGATCCAAGTCTTTCCAGGTTATTCCTCCCTTTATCCTCAATATCTTCGCCCTGGCATAGGGGCTCCTCACAAAAGACAGGTGAAGCATTCCAGGCATATTTATGTCGTCCACAAAATTCCCCTTTCCGGATACCAATTTTTCTGTTAGCTCCATTTATATCACCTGCTCCTCCTGGCTGGAATTTCTTCTTCAATGTATTCCTCGCTCTCATCCATTCTTCTCTCTGCCTCCTGGATAGAATCAACAATACTTTCATATCCAGTGCATCTGCAGAGATTCCCTGAGATTGCCTCTCTGATCTCCTCCTCGCTGAGTTTTCTTTTCTTGTTCAGGAGCCAGAACGAAGTCATAATCATTCCAGATGTGCAAAAACCGCACTGCAGCCCGTGCTTATCCACAAAGGCCTTCTGGACGGGATGCAATTTGTTTTCTCCCTTGGACAGTCCTTCTATGGTGGTAACCTTTTTCCCGTTCGCCTGTGCTGCAAGCACTGTGCATGACTTTACTGCCCTACCATCAAGCAATACAGTGCACGCACCGCAGTTAGTGGTGTCACAGCCCACGTGCGTTCCTGTGAGACCGGCCACCTCCCTTATGAAGTGCACAAGCAGCATCCTAGGCTCAATTTCAGCTTCCTTCCTCTCACCATTCACTGTTATGGACACTTTCAGATTAGACATTCATTTCACCTCCGCCCTGTCCTGTGCCTTTTTTATTGCCTGAACAGAAATTCTTCTCAGGATCTCCTTCTTGTATTCCACCGATCCGTAAGAGTCGCTGCTAGGTTGAGAAGCGGCAACAACAAGTTCTGCTGCATGCCTGACATTCTCGGCTGTCAGCTTCTTTCCCTTAAGGTAATTTTCAGCCTCGCTGGCTTTGAGGGCCGTTGGCCCCATTGACGTTATGGCAATTCCAGCCTTCTTCACAATTTCATTATCAAGCTGCAATTGCACAGCAACACCTGCCACTGAGAAGTTCCAGGTGCCTTTCCTGAATTTGACATACGCTCCCCCGGAGGCCGCTGGCCAGTAAGGTACAGATATCTCCGTTAGGATCTCTCCGTGCTCCAGTGCAGTTACAAAAGTATCCATATAAAAATCCCTGGAATGGACCTCCCTTTCACCGGACTTCCCCCTGATCTTGAACGTGGCATCGAGGGCAAGCATCACAGACGGCAGATCATTGCTTGGATCCCCATGGGATAAGTTTCCTCCAACAGTTCCCATATTCCTTACCAGAGGATCTGCAAGTTGGCCTAGAGCATCGGACAGTATTGGGAAGTTTTTTCTTACAGTCGGTGAATACTCAAGATCGGCATCANNNGTCATTGCGCCAATCTTAAGGCTGTTTCTTCCGTCTGTGATATATGAAATATCCTTCACCTCGGAGAGGCTTATGAGATACGGTATGGAAGTGATCCTGGACTTTAGCAAGGGCAGAAGGCTCTGGCCTCCAGCCAGAATTTTAGCATCATCTCCATACCTGTTCAGCAAGTCGATCGCCTCGTCCACATCGGTCGGGGCCATATATTCAAAGGCTGGTGGCATCATATCTCAAACAATGATTCGTCGTATTTAAACAAATTTTTTATGGGATACAGATTATTTTGCTGTTTCTGCGTTTACCCTCTCCTTACCCCGGCTCTCATGATCTCCAGCTTTTCCCCTCCTGTAGGCTATTATCTGTGCTATTATGCTGATGGCGATTTCAAAAGGGGTTACGGATCCAATGTCAATACCAATGGGGGCGGATATTCTGGAGAGGAATTCCTCCTTGACACCTGATTTTCTCAGCTCTTGGAAGTCATGGTTTATCCTCTTCCTGCTTGCCATAAGGCCGATATAAGCAGGCGAGAAGGCAGAAAGTTCACGGAGTACTGCTATGTCCCTCTCACCCTTGGTGAGTATAACCAGGAAATCACGCTGGTTTATGCTCAGAGTTTCAAGCTTGAAGTCAAGGTCCGATATGATCCTGCTTGGTTGGCAGGAGAGAGAGGGGGCGTGATCCACCACAATGACTTCAAATCCGGCTTTTTTCCCCAGTTCCACGAGCCCATCCTCTATATCATCCTTCCCGCCCTGGCCTATAATTATGAGCCTCTGCAGAGGAAAATAGGGTTCTAGGAATACATCCATTACCCCTCCGCAAAAAGTTTCCACAAAAACCTCATCAGGCATCTTCCTAGATATTATTGCGTTAAGGCCCTTGCCTGATTCTTCCAGATGAATCCTTATGGTTCTGGGGAACCCACTCTCCATTACTTCAGATGCCGCATCGAGTATTACTGATTCTGGGCAGGCCCCGCCAAGAGTTCCATAAACAATGTTCCCATCCATAACTACCACCTTGAAGCCTGGTTTTGCAAGTGACGACCCCTCGGTCTTTACCACTGTGGCGGTGACGAAGGCCCTGCCATCTGAGATCAGCCGGTGAATTTCCTCGGCAAATCCTATGGTTTCCATAGGAGAGGAATTACGCACATTACTTATCATCTTTTCTGATTCCAATCCCTGCAACCGCTTACCGTCAATATTATATGTGCGTGTTAATGTACAATAGTGAAGTTAGCCGCTGCAGTGCTGGCAGCCGGAAGGTCCTTGAGATTTGGTGACCAGAAGATTACTGCAGAGCTCTGCGGCAAAAGAATGGTCTGCTATCCGGTTGAGGATTTGAGAAGAGCATCCATCGAGACCATACTTGTAATTCTTAACCCGGAAACTAGCAAGAAGGAAATAAGCTGCATATATGGTGCGCGCAAAGTTGTTAACTATAACTATATGGAAGGGATGGCATCATCAATACGCCTGTCGGTTGAGATTGTAAGGGATGATTTCACGCACCTTTTGATAACAAATGGCGACATGCCGCTATTCGGATGGAAGCATTACGCAGAAATGGTCTGCTTATTAAGGAAGAACAGTACAAGAATCATATCTGCATACAATAGCGGCATCCTCAGAAGCCCTGCAATTTTCCCGAAGGAGTATTTTGATGAACTCTTCTCGCTCCATGGTGAAGACGGAGGGCGCTCGGTGCTGAACAGGCATAAGCAAGAAACAATTCCTTATGAGATCAGCGACACGAACGATCTTATGGACATTGACACCCAGGACGATCTAGAAAGAGCAAGCATTATCCTGTGCGAGAGAGGAATCTATAAAATGTAATATATCTGCCTTCCCATTACCTTCTATTGGCGCAGATCAAACTCAGAGATAACCTGGAGAATCTTTACAAGGTGCGAACTCTTGTGATAATATCATTTGTTCTCACATTCCTGTTGGAGAACCATTATATAAAGTTCCTGGAAGACCCCACACTAACGACTAAATTTGATACGTTCTTCAACAATGAGAGTCTTCTGGGTCTTTATGGAACCCTTATTGGCCTCCTGCTGACGGCCTACTCCCTCATAGTGACCATTATTCCTCTTTTCTCAGTTGATAGTTTGCATTAACCAATATTCAGCCTTATTAACAGCCTATTTGTATTCACAATCCTTGATGGAATTCTTCTGCTCATAATTTTCTTCGTTGGAGGGCTAATACCTGACAACACCTCATTCCTCTATCTTGATTCTGAGATCTTTTTCTTCCTGTGTTTCCTCATNNNTCTGATATTCTGTGTACTCACTCTTTCGGATCTGTTCANNATAATCAGNNNNCGTGGCGTACGCCGCTGAATCCAGCTACCCTCCATTNGNTGTCCTTGATTCTAAGATTGTTCTTTCAATGCCACGCATCNANTGCTGCCGTGACAAGGGATATTTCAGATCTGATTGCAATGGCACCAATGNNNNAATGTATGACACTGTTAGGAACCATGAGCTTCCAGTGAAGAACAGTAGAGGAATAACCGCAATATAGAATAAGATCGCTGGTGGAGCATCCATATGCCATCATGAGAGACCTATTTCTTTTGGAAATGTAATGGTGACAACAGTGCGGGGAACTAGCAAAAAGGGCCTATTTCAAAGCCATATCTTACAACCTCATGAGATCCCAATATCTAGATGCGATAGTGTAAACCATCGAAATTTCATAAAAACAGAAAAAACATTGTGAAGTTTCCAAGTTCCAGGCATCTCTTGCATAACTGGCTGATTTCAACAAGAATTGGAAAGATATCGCACTAAATCAGGAGTTTTGCGGAATTAAACTGGACATTCAGTTTTTAACATATTTGAATTTTACGTTATGTTTTGAGCTAAAATACTAAGAGGTAAGGCATCCGGTTTTAATACAAGCTGACGCTCTTTACTCGGTGATAAATTGGCTGATAAGGCATCAATTGTGCTGGAATCTGGAACTGTTGACAAGCTTATGGCCGGATCAATCATTGTATCTGGCGCCGTGGCCAACGGAATGGACGTAAACGTATTCGTTACCTTTTGGGCCCTTATGGAGATGAGGAAGAATGCCCCAGAAAACACCAAACTTGGACCTGAGGGCAAGGGCATGGAGAAGCAGCTGTTCTCAGTAATGAAAGAAAAGAAGGTACCTTCCTGGAAAGAGACTCTAAAGCAGGCTGCAGAAGTCGGCAATGTCCATGTATACGGTTGTGCAATGTTCGCTGACCTAATGGGGATAAGGAAGGAAGATCTCGATCCGATGGTAGAAGATGTAATTGGTGTCTCACAGTTTGTAGATATGGCAAAGGATTCCAAGATGACGCTTTTCATTTGAGGTGAGGTGATTTTATGGCAGTAGAAGAGAGGGTTAAGGCAGATAAGATTATAGATGCTAGGGGAAGTNNNNGCCCCGGGCCATTGATGGANNNNATAAAG
>ACXJ01011388.1_pt1 | contig 10573 bp, 10 predicted proteins | sample 870861 | NCBI WGS metagenome assembly ACXJ01 (sample SAMN02954270, study PRJNA29437) | mine drainage metagenome | biome: terrestrial; feature: Richmond mine; material: biofilm; isolation source: combined biofilm from UBA (pink subaerial biofilm) and UBA BS (thick... ... | reverse complement strand
TGCCTATCGATACCCACTCCAAACCAATTACCGCACTTCTCAACGAGATACAAACAGCTATTTTGTTGATCGGGATGGCATCCCCATGGCTTTGGGATGGCATGGGTATGGCATTGGGATGGCATGGGTATGGCTTTGGGATGGCATGGGCATGGCTTTGGGATGGCATGGGCATGGCATCCCAATACCATCGGGGTTGCATTGGGGTTGCATCAGGATAGCATCGGGGTTCAACACAGGTTCAACCCTCATGCTATTGGTTGTGATTTTTACGGAGGTCCTGAAGGAGAATCCGGATGGCCTCATCGGAAGGGAGTGAAAGTGAACAGCCGCTCTCTCCGTCTGTGTGGGATCCAAAAAGAATGGTCCCGTTTCGGAGGAGGGTAGGAGAAGAGTAATGCCGGAAAGGATGGTCGGCCGGAAGGAGGGATTGATCGATCTTGCTGAATTCCACTCCCATGTCCTCAAGAAGCGAGTCGATTCGGGGAGAATTAGGGCAACCTTCAAAGGCGATCAGGGTCAGCATTTGGGTCAGATGGACACATATTCGACAAGGCTATAACTCAATGTGCACCCCTGCAATTTCAAGCATACATGAGCTTTCTTCCCTTGGGTTGGGGAATGTCATCCCCTGTGTCTTTCACCACTCACAACCATAGGGAGATGGTCTCCTAGGCATTCTTCTGTGACAATTCCATCGTTCTTTCGTGGAGATACTAACCGGGCAGTTCAGGAATTTCAGCAACATAAATTTGATCGTTTCTATCTGTCACCCTTGCTTTTCGTTTCTTGTAGTCTTCCCATAACCGGTTTGCTCGTTCGATATCTTTCTGTTGTCCCTTTCTCTGACTACCCCCACCTGAGACGATTATTTTTTCCCCATCTTTCGCCAGATAGATCCGGTAGCCAGGACCCCAGTCTATTACGTATTCTCCAATTCCTCGGAGCCATTTAACGTTTGAGAGGTTGCCTTGTTCCATTCTGATCTTGGCTACTGAACTTCTTCACGAATACGATTCCTCAATGGCTCATTTGACATCTCACCCCTATCGATTCATTGTTGAGCTTTGTTGCTCCAAAAATATCAACCGACAGTGGCATGAAGTCGTAATCCAAGAGAACGAAGAACTTTGAGAACCGTTGCAAACTCGGGATTTCCCTCCGCCGAGAGGGCTTTGTAAAGGCTTTCGCGCCNNNNGCCCGTTTCACGGGCAATTTGCGTCATTCCCTTGGCTCGGGCGATATCTCCAAGAGCGGAGGCAACGAGTGTCGGATCCCCTTCTTCGAGGGCCGCTTCAAGATAGGCGGCCATATCTTCTTCGGTTTCCAGATGTTCTGCTGGATCCCATAATCGGGTTTTTGTTTTTTGCATCCTGAATTCCCCTAAAGTTTGTCGGCAAGTTTCTGTGCCGCTCTAATATCCTCTTCCTGTGTGCTCTTGTCTCCCCCGGACAGAAGGATGACAATCGCGGGTCCGCGCTGCGTGAAATAGATGCGATATCCTGGTCCGTAGTCTATTCGCAATTCGGAGATGCCGGATCCTACCGGTTTCACGTCTCCAGGATTTCCCAGCGAAAGACGGCGAATCCGAATGTCGATTCTGGCCTTTGCGACTCGATCTCTAAGTCTTGAAAACCATTCGGCGTAAATTTCAGACTGACGGACTTCGATCATGATTAATTGTATCCCATGAATTACATATCAAGCAAATTTCGGATCACTTCAGCAACTCCGCAATATCCTCCGCTTTCAGGTGGGTGTATCTTTTTAACATCTAAAAAGTCTTGTGGCCCGTGATCTCAGTGACTTTTATGGGATTCAGGCCCTTTTCGAAGAAGCGGCTTGTGGCCTCGTGCCGGAGGTCGTGAAAGGTGAGATCGGCCAAGAAGGACGGATCCGGATCTTCTCCTTTTGCCTGGCACTTTTTCTCGTAGACCGCCCGTGCGCGGGAGACAGCCCGACGCCAAGCTACGGAAACGGCATGAGACTGGACCCCCCACACCTTCTCGTCGATTCGCCGGGGCAAACCAGACAGGATTCGCACGGCTTCCATTGAAAGTGGAACAATCCGCTTTTCCCCGTTCTTTGTATCCAGAAGGGTCACGGTCCTTTTTTTTAGGTCCACCAGTTCCCAAGTCATTCCGGCAATCTCCGCCTGTCTCATGCCCGTTTCAATTGCCAGCCGGGCGATGGACGGGAGAATCGGTGACTCGGAGGATTCACAGATCCGGTCCAGCTCTCCGGGAAGAAGCCGTCGGTCCCGGACCTCTCCCCTTCCAGAGGGGAGCCGTATCGCGTCAACCGGATTTGCCAGCCCGGCCATGCCCCATTCCTTCATAGCAACTTTGAAGACCTGCGAGAGGATCGTAAGTTCTCTTCGGAGGGTTGCTTCAGAGACATCTTTAAGCCGGTCATCCCTGTACCTTGCAATGTCTTTCCCTTGAATAGAAGCCAGAGAGCGATTTGCGAGAAAGGAGTTCTTGAGGATTCGGAGCCTGCTCAACTCCTGGACCCTTCCCTTTTTTGAAGGGGTCACTTCCCGCTCGTATCTGCCAAGTGCCTCGTCAAGTGTCGTATTTTCGGACTCTTTCCGAGTGACAAAAACCCCTCTTGTCATCTCCGATTCCGTCACCTTTGCCCACGCTTCGGCGGCGGCTTTTGTGTCGAATGTCCGGGCGATCTGACCGAACCCCTTTTTTTTGACCAAAGCTTGCCAGGATCCGGAACGCTTGCGAAATGTAGCCATAGCTCCCCTCTTGTTTTTAGACCCTTCTATTTTACTTTTTCTTTCTCCGGGTGACAAGAGGGTGACAAAATACCTTTTTTATTTCGGATAATATTAAAATAATGCAATAGAATAAGAATTATATTTTTTCCAACAATCGCCTTGCCAAGGCGGAGGTCGTGGGTTCGAATCCCATTTCCCGCTCCAATGTTTAAGCCATTTCATGAAAAATCCTTTCCTTGAAATTTGATTTTTTGCTCCAAATCTGCTCCAATGAGTCGGAAAAATTGCCTGGATTCCGAGGAGCAGAATATGGCCGACATCCGAAAACGGGGTCCCTACCAATGGCAGGTCCGGATCCGGAGAAAGGGATACCCATCCCAGACGAAGACTTTCAACGCAAAATCGGAAGCCGAGGCATGGGCGAAAGTCACAGAAGCCGAAATGGAACGGGGAATCTTTGTTTCCCGGAAAGAAGCCGAAAATACAACACTGGAAGAAGCCCTGACCCGCTATCAAAAAGAGATCAGCGAGAATAAGAAGGGGGCTTACCAGGAGTCTCGCAGGATCGAAAATTTCAAGAATCACAAGATTGGAAAAAGATTTTTGGCTACGATCCAGGGGAAGACTATCGCTGAATTCCGCGACGAACGATTGAGCAAAGTGTCAGAGGCAACCGTCCGAAGGGAACTGGTTATCCTTTCCAACCTTTTCGAAATTGCCCGAAAAGAATGGGGGATGGGGGGAATTCAGAATCCCGTTCGGAGCATCAATCTGCCTTCCGGAAGAGGAAACGAAAGAGAGCGTCGCCTGACGGAGATCGAGGAAAAGGCTTTGCTGGAAGGATGCAAAGAGTATGGTGGAGAGATTCACAGTATCGTCGTTTTTGCTATCGAAACGGCAATGCGGCGATCTGAAATTGTAAACATGGTGTGGGACAACATAGATCTCAAGGAAATGGTTGTCAGACGTGTTGGCGGAAAAAACAATTCTTTCAGGACGGTTCCGCTGTCCGATCTTGCCGTTGGGATACTGAAATCGATGTCTAGACAGTTGAGCGGGAAAATCTGGGCTATGGAAGATCAGTCGATCACCCACGCTTTTGTCCGGGTACGTGATCGATTGAGGAAAGCTTACGAAAAAGAATGCGAGGGGAAGAGGACCGAACCTGATCCTGCTTACCTGGTCGATCTGACTTTCCACGATCTCCGGCACGAGGCGACATCCAGACTTGCCAAAATATATCAGGTTCACGAATTGGCTAAGGTCACGGGACACAAGGATCTTCGGATGCTGATGAGGTACTACAATCCCACCGGAAAGGAATTGGCCCTGAAAATGCGAAAAGGTTCTATATCGAAGGCCGAGGATCTTGCAGAGTAGGATGAAATGAGGCCGGAAACTTACTCTGAACTTGGGAAAGCCTGTCTGAATATAGCGGTTGGTCTCTTTCTTGTCGGCATCGCCCAACCAATCCTGACCGGAAAGGCAATTGTCCGGATGGAAGAGTTGTCTTGGCCTCTTTTTTTGATCTTTGTGCTAGGCGGTGCTATCCTTTTGAACAAAGGAGGAAAAAATGACGATCAGTCCTGAACTGAATCTTCTGATTTGGGGAATCCTCGGTATCATTGTATTTGGGGGCTTCGCTCTTTACGGATATCTTCACGACCACAAGAAACACCCTCGATAGTCCCCCCCGCTTGAGGTCGCAATTTGCGACCTCAAAGATGCGCATTCTTGTATCGAATCATGATTGAGAAATTTGGGAGTTCATCATGATAGACCACTATACCGTTGAAGTTTTCTGGAGCGATGAGGATAAGGGGTTTATTGCCTTCGTTCACGAACTGGAAGGGTGCTCCGCATGGGGAGAAACCCGTGATGCGGCTCTAAGAGAGGTCGAAACGGCCATTGAACTTTGGATCGAAGCGGCAAAGGAGATAGGTCGTCAGATCCCCATCCCCAACCCTCCGGCCTTTTCTTTTCATTGACTTCTCCTCTCCCTGAAGAATGGGAGAAGTCAAAAATTGAGGGGGCATGGTTAGTTCTTTTCACATTCCCATCTCCATCCCTCCCCTTTCCGGCCCGGGATCTTCCCGCCCTGCTCCGCTTGCCGACTTCCGGCCGTGGAAGTCGATCATGTCTTCCCTCCTGTTTGAAAGTCCTTAGAAGCCCATCCCCCCTCGTTCCGGCTCGTATTCCCGTTCCCTTTCCCGTTCCATCGGCCGGATCCCTTCTTCCGTCCTCCTGGTTTGCCTGACGCCGGCCCCCGGAATCTCCCTCCCCTCCGCTTCCTTCTGGACTTCCTTTCCGATCGCTCGCTCCTCTTTCCTTTCTTTTTCGTCCACAATCTCGAAGTCCAGAGCGTTCATCTTCTCGTTCTTCCGGATCCCGGAGAGAAGGGATTTGACCTTCTCCAGCCGACAGTCGAATCCTTCCCGGGTCCTTCCGGCCTCCGAGTTCGACCCCGGAATATGTGTCGAGAAATTCCCGGCAGACATCGAAATCCTTGTTCCAGTCCTCCGGAAGCTCCCCGGCGAGCGCCGGATTCCCGGCAAGCAGTTGTTCGGTGAAGTCGATCATCCGGTCCGTAGGCGCCAGTTCGATCCCCTGGTTCTGGGCCATCTTGTCGATCTGGTCCTCGGTCAATACGATCCGGGTGCCGTCCCGATGGCGGCTCAACTGGACATAGAGGGCGGAAAGCCCCATTCCCGTGACCAGGTTCGAGGAAAAGTCGACGGTCTCGCCCTGGCTCTTGTGGATCGTGATCGCGTATCCGTAGTCGATCTGCGCGTAGTCGCGGGGATCGAACCGGACCTCCGGTCCCTTGTCCATCTTGACGGTGAAAAAGCACTCTTTCCCGTCGCTCGTCGCGTCGATCTTCGTCAGGGTCCCGGTCTCCCCGTTCATGACCCCCATTTTCTTGTCGTTCTTCTTGAAGTAGAGCCGGTCTCCCGCCTGGAATTCCCGCTTGCCTTCGGACTTCCCGTCCCGGTCCCGGACGGTCGTCTCGACCCGGATCCCGGAAAGGCAAGCCCCGATCGCTTCCCTCGCCCGGGCGTTCAGCTCGGCCACGTCGGCCCTCTTGTACGCAGTGAGGAGGGTTTTGGTCGGGTCCCCGGCATCGAAGCGATCCAGAAAGCCCTCTACCGTTTCTTTGAGCGCCTCGTCCCGGTCCTTGGCGATCGCGATCATGCCGGCCTCGAGGTACTTCTGAAGGGCTTCCGTAACGAGCCCGGCGCGAACTTCCCGGCTGGCCTCCTTCTGCCAATCCTGCTTTTGTCTTCGGTTTTCCGTCAGGGAGGCCCACCCGAGTTCTTTCTTGAGGGTCGCAAAGGGATTCCCGGCGGACACCGGAGGGACCTGGCTTTCGTCTCCGACCAGCAGGAGCTTCGCCCCCGCCTTTTCGGTCTGGCGGATCAGACCGGCCATGAGGCGCGTGTCGTTCATGGCCGCCTCGTCCACGACGACGACGGTCTTTTCCGTCAAAACCTTCGTCGGGGGAACCGTCGTCCCGTCCTCCTTTTCTCCTCCCTGGAGCTCCCGGAGAAGGCTTGCTATGGTCTGGCTCCGGATGCCGGTGTCCTTTTCGAGCCCCGCGGCCTTCTTTCCCTGAAGGCTGGCCCCGACGACGTCGAACCCGGAGGCCTCCAGCGCGGTGCGGACCGGAATCAGCGCCGTGCTCTTCCCGGCCCCGGCGTGTCCTTCGAGGATCGCGATCCGCCCGGGCTGTAGCAAAAGATGATCGATCGCCGCCTTCTGCTCGTCCGACAGGGACAACCTTTTCTCGGACTCGAACCAGTACGCGGCCTTCATGACCGCTTCCGGGGAGAGGATGTGCGACGTGTCGCTTTTCCCCTCCCGGGCCAGGGACTGGATCTCTTTCTCCAGGGCGAGCATGTCCCGGGTGGTGTGGTAGGTCTCTCCGTCTTTGCCCCGCAGTGTCACGATCTCCGGATCTTTCAGAAGGGCCGCGACTTCCGTCTTTGCATCCTCCGGCCCCCGACCGCTTTGAGAACACGTCACGCCGACGATCCGGAACAGGTCCTTTTCCCGGAAGACCGCTTCCATCGCCGTCAGCTTCCGGAAGAGGTCCGGACGGTCGAGCGACAAGGACTCCTGCTTCGATTCCTTCTCTCGCGTCCGGAGGGCCTGCACCGAGTCCGCCGTGACGCCATGCTCCGCGGCGATCTTCGTCCACTGCGCGCGCAGGATATCGGCCTCGACGACTTCTTTCCCCTTCCGGGTGTCCAGGGCGGCGACCTCGGAGGCCTTTCCCCCGGCCAGTCCCTTTTCCCGAAGCGCGGCCTCGATCTGGGCCCGGCGCTTCGAAAACGCTTCTTCCAGCTCCGGAGGGATTCCGGCCAGGCGGAAATACTCCCGGTCGGCCTCGATCCCGAACCCGAGTTCGTTCACCATTTCCGAGGACAGTTCGGCCCGGTACACGGCCCCCAGGGCGAGCTTCCACTCGAAAAGCTCTTTTTCGTTCAACGCTCCCCAGGTCCCGTCCGCTCTCAGTCCGAGGTTCTGGAGCATGGCGTGGGAATGGATCTGCATGTCGAGTTCCCGCGAAGATCCATGACGGTAGACGGCGGCCAGGAGCTTCGCCCGCTCCTTCACGATCGTTCCGTCTTTGGCGCTTCCCCTCCGTCCGAGGGCGAACGTCTCCTCGATGAAGGCGAGGGTCTTTTCCACGGCCCGGTCCTGGGCGGCCTCGATGCCCTTCTTCACGTCGTCGTTTCCCACGGCCCAGGCGATGGAGACGGACTTGGGCGCGGAAAAGGTCAGATCGAACGCATACCGGCGGTCCACCCCGGCCTTCTGGACCAGGTCCTCCCCCGTCCGGGGATCGAACCCCTGGAGGGTCGCAAGGAGAGAATCCCGCTCCACGGCTCCGGACAGTCCAAGGGCTTCCGCGGCGGATCCCATCCATCGGGAAGGGGTCTCTCCCGAGCCCTGGGCATAGTAGTCTTCGACCTTCTGGACCGCCTGCTTTTCCTTGTTCCGGACTTTTTCCGCATGGAGTTCCGCGATCCGCAGCTGTTCCGGGGTGGCGGTTTCGCGCGTCACGCCGAATTTCTCGGCCAGGTAGTCCGCGACGGCGGCCAGGTCCTGGGCCGTATGTCCTTTCTTGACGGTGATCGACAGCATCGGCAATCCTCCGTTTTCCAGCATGATTCGCACTCTCCCCGTCCGGACCGAAGCGCCGGGGGTGGAACCCCAGGAGCTTCCGGAGGGAACCCGCAAAGTTCCCGGAGGAAGGCCGGAAGGCGCGAGGGGAGCAGGGGAGGAAAGAGGTGATCTCCTATCCCCGGTCCTCCTCGTCTTCCTCTTCGCGGTCTCTCCTGTTGGCGGCCGCCTGTCCCTCGGCCCGGATCCCGGGGGCCTGCGGGGCCGGGGCGGAAAGCTCGGTCAGGAGTTTCAGGACCGTCATCGTCGGATCGAGATGGGCCGCGGAGGCCAAGGCCTCCTGCGCAATCTCCCCCACGGGAGACTCGTCGTCGCCGGCTTCTTTTCCCGGGGCCGAAGGCTGCGGCGTCACGCGGACCGAAGCGGGTTCCGGACGGATCCTCCGTCCCGGTTCCTTCGCCTCCCGTCGTGTCTCGGGTCGATCGATCCCTTCTTCCGGGACTCTCTCCCTTTCGCTCCCGGATCGACCCGGGGCTTCCGGAGCCAGGGTTCCGCGAAGGGGGAGCGTCAGGAGCCGGCGGGCTTCGGCGGCTTTGGGATCATTCCGGAACGGCCAGGTCAAAACCGCCGGGTCGCATCCGGCGATCTGGACGATCCCGGTCACGCCGTTTTTCCCCGGACCCAAAAGGGAACCCGCTTCGTCCGGAGAGACCAGTTTTTCGCGTTCGTCGACCCAATTGGTGGTATGGCCCGTATGGGCCGGCGCGATACCGACGTTCTCCGACTTCTTGAACGCGAGGACCTCCCGCTCCCCGATGGATTGCGAGACGTATTTCTTGGCCTCGGGGCTGACGCACTGGAGGAAGATCTTGACGCCGGTCGCGTTGTCCCAGATTTCAAGGGTCTTTTCCCCGTAGGTCTCGGCAACCTGGGCCGGGGTCTGGAATCCCAGGACCGTCCGGCAGCCCTTGCTCCGGGCCGTGACCAGAAAATCGGTGATGGGCGGAATCCTCCCGGCCTGCGGCACTTCGTCCAGGAAGAACCAGATCCTGCGGGCAGACGGCTCCGCGTCGGGGAAATGCGTCACGATGGAAGACGACAGCGCGAACACGGCGGAGACGAAGGCGGAGGTCAGGGTTCTGGAATCCGGATGGACGGGAAGGATGACCGGCGGAGGGGTTCCCCGGATTTCCCCGGAGAGGTACGAACGCAGAGGCAGGAACGGTCGTCCCGCTTTCTTGAGTTCGCGGTCGAACCGGGAGAGGAGGAGGGCATCGCCCAGGGCCGCGCTCTGGTCGATCAGGACCGACAGGGTGGTTTTGCTTGTCAAATCCTGCACGATCCGGGAGGCCTCCGGGTTGAATCGTGTGACGAGGGTCTGGACCACCCGGTCGGAATCGGGACAGAGGATGTCCGCGAGCAGGGCGTCTCCCAGTTCGTGAAACCCCCACGTCCCCCGCCTCTCGGCCATGAGCTTGTGAAGTTCGGCGCGGAGAATGGCCCGGGAGGCATTCCCCCACATTTGTTCGTTCGCACGGGGGTTGATCGGGATCAGGCATTCGGACAGAAGCCGGGCCTGGACTTCGGTCGACACGTCGGAGCCCAGGGCCCAACGGACCGCCCGGGCGTCCCACGGGGACAGAATCCTCTTCTTCCCGTCCGGGATCCGCTCGGTGAAGTCCCCCTTGAAATCGAAGATGAGGCTCCTGTCCCCTCTTTGAATCGCCTGGTCGACCATCCCGTTCAGCACAGTGGTTTTTCCGGATCCGGGAGAGCCGACGAGGGAAAAGCTCCGGACTTCGAGGGGTTCCGGGATCCGGATCTCCGGGTGGACGAAGATCCCGTCCGGGCGGCCGTATCGGGTCCGGATCTGCTTCCGGATGGTCACGGCGTCTTTCCGGAGCTGGTCCCCCCGTTTGTGGCGGACAGGCTCGGGACCCCGGGCCAGCCGCATGACGGCGATTCCGACAAAAACAAAGGAAAGGGAAGAGACGACTTTCCAGGTCAGCAAAAGAGAATGGGCCAGGACGGGATTTATTTCGTCCAGTCCCTTTGCCGGGCCAAGACGGACGACATGCCCAGGCGGCAGAATGTAAAGCGCAGCTTCGGCCCACAACGGGACGGACAAGCGTACGGGATAGCCATGCGTCATCTTCATCCAGGCGATCCAGCCGCCCAGGGAGGTCAGGACCGTCACGAGCACCCCGGCGAAGAGCAGGCCGGGCAGGTCGGTGGGGGGTTTCTGGATCCGGGCATTGTTGTTTCTCATTTTTCCTCCAATCGGCGCAGGATTTCCCAGCCGGGATCTTCTTCGATCTGGCGCACGATCTCCCAAATGGCTTCCGCGCCCGCTCTTGCATCTTCTTCAAGTCCAACCGTCTTCATTTTTTCTCCTTTGTTCCGCCGGGGGAAATTTCCTGAGAGGAGATCTGCTCAAGGTTCTGGCGGATCAGTTCCACCTCCTGTCCCAAATGAAAGAGGTATTGCCGGATTGTCTCTGCCGCGGGGACTGAATCCCCGTTCTCGCAAAACCCGCATTTCAGGATCGTGATCATGGAATCGAGATTGTCCAGGCGAATCATGGTGTCGAGTTCCAGGTCGCTGTCTTTGTGAACGTGTGTGATTGTCCTCATCGGATCCTCCATCCGTTAATACTTCCGTCTTTGTCTGGATAGGGGTAGCAAGCAAGATGCTTCTCCTTCCCAAGCATGGTCCATC
>ACXJ01011371.1_pt2 | contig 10603 bp, 10 predicted proteins | sample 870861 | NCBI WGS metagenome assembly ACXJ01 (sample SAMN02954270, study PRJNA29437) | mine drainage metagenome | biome: terrestrial; feature: Richmond mine; material: biofilm; isolation source: combined biofilm from UBA (pink subaerial biofilm) and UBA BS (thick... ... | reverse complement strand
CATCCGGAGGTCCTGTTCGGCCTGGTTGTTGGTGAAGGGGAGGGCGGGGTCGAAGGCAAAGGCGAGGACCTGGCGGGAGTATTCTTTGAGGCGACGGAGGAGATTCTGTGCGGGAGTGGCGTTGACTCGTCCTCGGCTTTTCGGGGAAGAGGCCGGCCGGCCTCGATCCATGCCCGGGAAAGGAGGGCCTGGAAGCGTCCGAGGATCTCCTGTCGTTCGGCCTCGCTGGCTGGGGAAGTGCGGGAGGCAGTCTTTTCCTTGAGATCGAGAAGGAAGGAGGCCATCTCGGAGGCCCATCTATGGCGGTCGAACTCGGCGATGGCCGTCAGCTCCCGAAGAATATGGGCGTTGCAGAAGGCATGCTTTGGGGAGAGGGAGGCTCCCCAGAAATCGGAGACGAGGGTTCCCGTGACATGGGGGGCCACGCCTAAGGCGTCAATGCCCTCCAGTCCGCGCTTTTCGTGGAGAGCGAGGAGAGTCAGTCGCGGGGTGGAGGCGACATGGCACCACGCGTTGCGCCCGTCCACGCGGAGGCTGGTCTCGTCGACATGCACCACAGGAGAGATCTTCAAAAGCTCTCGGGGGTGGTCCACAAAAGGGGCGAGCTGCTGATCGAGCCTCTGGCAGGACTGCAGGATCGTCCCTTCGCTCACGACCGCTCCAAAGAGATCGGAGCTGATCTGGCACACCCGACCCAGAGGGATCCCCTGATACTGGTGGAGAGAGGCGAGATAGCTCAGAAATCTTAGTCCGTACTGGGTGGGCGCCGTGACCTCCGGGGGAGCCGGAGCGACGATGACCTTCTGGCAGGCGGGACAACAGACTTTGTCCAGACAGTATTCCGTCACCTCAAGGCGAGGCAGGGGAAGATCAAAGACCTGGCGGCACTCATGCTCGGTGACCGGCAGAAGGGAAAGGTCTTCTCCGCAGGAACAGCGCGTGACGGGAAGGTTCACCACCGTGTCGGGGGTCTGCACTGCCAGCAGGGTATCGCCTTTGTGCCCGGGCTGTCCTCTAGGCTTCTTTCCCGACGGAGTCCGGAGACTTTTGGGAGCCGGCTTTCGGACGCCGTCGCTTGAGGGGGGGCTTGGAGCTGTTTTGGGAGTTCTTCTTGATCTGCCGCTCGAGCTCCTTGATGCGGGACTCTTTTTCGGCGAGAAGAGCCTCCTTCTCTCGAAGCTGTGCAATCAGCAGGGCGACTTTTTGTGTCATCCCGTCGAGGAGAGATTGAAGCCGATGGATCTCCGAGAGAAGGGACTGGGCGTTGGATTTCCAGAGGGTCACGAGACGGGAGACCCCGGGAATCTTCAGAAAAGGGGAGGACGCCTCCTTCTGAGGGTCAAGGGCTCTCTTGTTGTCTCGGGATCATTCATGGGTCCGGATCCTCGATCGATGGGGGCGCAGAATCTTGTATGGCCTTCTCATAGAGGAAGTCTCGACCCGTGTCTAGTGGAGGGAGACGGAAAAGATCCCCCGGGATTTTTTATGGACCAAGGGGGGGCTGAGTAGATACATATTTGTTTTAAAAAATATTTTTTGCCATAATTATGCCATAGTAAGCTTATTCGGAACCCACTTTCCGGAGGCTAAAATTATGGCGGCAATTCGAGAGCGTGGTTCTATCAATGGCAGGCCCAAGTCATTCGAAAGGGCTTCCCGTCCCAGTACAAGACTTTCAACAATAAATCCGATGCGGAAAAATGGGCGCGACTGATCGAAAGCGAAATGGATCGGGGAGCTTTTTTTTCGAGAAAAGAAGCAGAGAACACGACACTTTCCGAAGCGCTGGATCGTTATCTGACAGAGATCACGGAAAAGAAAAAAGGCTCCTACCAGGAATCCCGGCGAATCGAAAACCTTAAAATCCACAGTCTTGGAAAACGATTTCTGGCGACAATCAAGGAAGAGACATTGCAGAGTATCGTGACGAACGGCTCGCAACCGTCTCACCAGCGACTGTCAGAAGAGAACTTGTCATCCTTTCGCATCTCTTCACCGTTGCCAGCAAGGAATGGGGCATGTCAGGTCTTGGAAATCCCGTCCAGGCCATCCGGCTACCTTCCGGTCGAGGAGTTTCCCGGGATCGCCGCCTGAACCACGGGGAAGAAACGGCTCTCCTGGATGCTTGCGAGAAATATGGAGGAGACCTCCCTCATGTTGTCCTTCTTGCCCTTGAAACCGCCATGAGGCGAGGGGAGATCGCTGGAATGACCTGGGATGATGTAGACTTAAAAAAGAGGACAGTCACCCTTCCTGAAACGAAAACCGGAGAAGTACGGATCGTTTCCTTATCGTCAGAAGCTATTCGGATCTTATCGAGTATTCCTCGTCGAATAGATGGAAGAGTCTTCGGATATACGGATCCTCATTCCATTACCTGGGCCTTCATTCACGCTTGCAAGAAGGCTGGGATTTTCGGTCTCACCTTTCATGATCTCCGGCACGAAGCCACGTCAAGGCTGTTCGAGTTGGGGCTGAGCGCGGAAAAGGTAAAGAAAATCACCGGTCACAAAACCTATCAGATGCTGGCTAGGTACACTTATTTAAAGGCAGAAGACATTGCTGAAGAAATTGGCAAACTGAAAAAGGAAAGATCCGGGAAAACGGCCGAAGCCCAAACGAAGAGTTCGAGGCATTAAGTGATTCGTTACGATCCTCACGCTCTTTTTCAGATCAACCGCCGGGAAATCCTGACGAGTCTTGTAGAAGAAACGATTGCCAATCCGGATAAAATCGAGACCAAGGGTAACAAATGCTCCTTTTTAAAATGCTATCCTGAAAGAAGAAAGATGTTGAGGGTCGTTACGCGGGAAGACGATCACGAGTATGTGATAACCGCGTATTTCGACAGGAGGGAACCATGCGGGTAAGAATAGATCCACAGGCAGACGCCATTTATCTGGATCTGACCGGTGAAAGCATTGAAAGTAGTGAGGAAGTGGCTGATGGCATTATTCTGGACTACGACAAGGAAGGTCACATGGTTGGTATCGAAATTTTAGATGCCTCAAAAAAAGCAGGAGGGCTGAACTCTCTTCGCCAAGTGAGTCTGGATGTGGCCCCTGTTTAATGACAATGTTACTGACACACGATGAATGTGAAAACAAGCGTAACTTGGACGTTTGACGGCTTTATGCTACTTTTCTGCTTTTTGTGATTTTCATCACAGACAAAGCAGGGCGAGGGGTTTAACCATCCCCGATGGGGACACTAATGAAACACAATAATTAAATGTTGCAAGAAGCCCTATCAAGAAAGCGGTATCTGGCCCTTTTTTCTGCAGGACTCATAGTCTTGACCGTCTTGTTGAGTTCTTTTCAACATTGCGTTGCAGAAAGCGACTTTATCCAATTTTTGCCCCCTCATGCTTCCCTTCCCCAATCCCTAGGAAATGTTCTTGAAGAAAGTGATTGTTCCCACCCTCAGATCGGTATTTATGGAATTCTTCCAAGTTTGATTTCGGGCTGCCACTTTCTCCCCAAGAAAGATTCCTTCCTGCCTTTTTTGTTTCTTCTCCTTGCCTTATTGTGTTTGGTAATCTAAAAGTAGACCACTTGGGAGGGAAGTAGGAACAAAAAAATAGACCACCCCGAAACCCTGATCCTGTAAAGTTGTTGTTGCGAAGGACAACACTTTATCAGGAGGAAGAAAGGATGATCGGAATGGTCGATATTGAGTTTATCAAGAAGAAGCACTTTCAGGAAGGGTGGTCGATTCGCCATCTTGCCAAGGTTCTGGCGATTAACCGGATCACGGTTCGCAAGGTCCTGGCGGCGACAGAGATTCCGCGATACCGATTGAGCGTAGAGAAGCCGGCCCCAATCATGGGTCCGATGAAAGGACTCATTGAACAATGGCTGAAAGAGGATGCGAATCGTCCTCGAAAACAGCGACATACGGCGCGACGGATCTACCGACGGCTCGTGGAGGAGCACCAGTTTCCCGGAAGCGAAAGTTCGGTCCGAAAATGTGTCCAAAAGCTTCGGGGAGAGGGCGCGGAAGTCTTTATCCCCTTGGAAGCGGAGGCGGGGAAGATGGGCCAAGTGGACTGGGGAACGGCAGATGCCCTGATCGCAGGGGTTGAGACAACCCTCCATCTCTTTGTTCTCCGGCTTCGGCACAGTGGCGTCGCTTTCGCCCGGGCCTATCGCAATGAAGTCATGGAGTGCTTTCTGGATGGGCATAGGGAGGCCTTTGAGTGGCTGGGAGGCATTCCCCGAACCCTGGTCTACGACAATCTGAAATCCGCGGTGACTCGGATTCTGACAGGACCGGACAGGGAAGAGTCAACGCAGATGAGTGCCTTGCGGGCCCACTATCTGTTTGACAGCGCTTTTTGTCGACCCGGAAAGGGGAACGAGAAGGGATCTGTCGAGAATGGCGTCGGCTACATTCGTCGTAACGCCCTGGTGCCGCTTCCCGAGGTGCGAACATTGGAGGAGTTGAACAGCCAGCTTCTGGAGTGGTGCCGTCGGGACAAGGAGGGAAGAAAAAACTGGACGGAAGAGTCCCAGGCCCTGTCCCCGCTTCCGAACGTTCCCTTCCCCTGCTGCCGAACCCGTCTTCTGAAGGTCTCTCCCCAACTGCTGATCTCGGAGGGCACCAACCGATATTCCGTGCCGTGGGGATACCAAGGGAAAAAGGTCGTCTGCCATGTCTTCCCCGAGCGGGTTGAGATTGCGGACAGAGACCATGTGATCGCCTCCCATGCTCGTCTTGAGGGGAAACATGGTCTCCAGATCGATATCCGTCATTATCTGCCCGTCTTGGAGCGGAAGCCCCGGGCCATCACAGGCATGGCCTCCTTCCGGACACTTCCCGCCGTTTTTATCCGTGTTCGAGATCATCTTGTCTCCTCGCTCCGACGGGAGGGATGGAAAGAGATGGTGACCATCCTGCTTCTTTTGCAGACCTATCCCATGAAAAGCGTCGAGACAGCGTTGGCGAAGTCGGAAGCGGCCGGATCCATCCGGGCCGACACCGTCCGCCAATTCCTGCTTCTGGAATCAGCGCCTCCCGTTCCCCTTCCGGCCCTTCTCCCGGACAGGCTTCAGGACATCGTGGTTCCCCTCAATACCCCGGATCATTTCGATGCCCTTTTGTCCGTGGGAGGTCTTCGATGACTCTTGATAACATGGAACGTCAGATCGATCAAAGCGCGTTGACCCTCAAGTTGCCGGGACTCCGGAGAGCCTTTCGTGAAAAGTTCCGGGAAGGGCTCGAGGTCGGGCTCTCTCCCCTGGAGTATCTGAATGCGTGCCTGGACGCTGAGGTGGCCAACAGGCAGGAGAATGAGCTTCGACGCAATCTCGCGGCCGCTCGTTTTCCGGTGATAAAAACACTCGACATGTTCGACTTCCCCACCATTCCCTCCCTGTCCAAGGAAAAGATCCGAGACCTTTCCTCCGGAAAGGCCTGGTCTGCACATGAAAATGTGCTCCTTGTTGGACAGGTGGGAACCGGAAAAACTCATATTGCCATTGCCTTGGGAATGGAAGCGCTGAAAAGCGGGGCCAAGGTACGCTTTGTGACGGCCCCCGCATTGATCCAGGACTTGATCCTGGCTGAAAAAGAGGGGCGACTCTCCAAGTTCTTCAGACAATGGAGGCGCTTCGATCTTGTCATCATCGACGAGCTGGGATATGTCTCCCTGGGTCCCGGAGGACCGCTTCTCTTTCAGTTCTGCTCGGATCGCTATGAACGGGGCAGTCTTCTCATCACCTCGAATCTTGAATTTTCTCGGTGGTCGGAGGTCTTCTCAGATCCCTCCCTGACAACCGCTCTCTTGGATCGACTGACTCACCATGCCCATGTGCTGGTATTCCAAGGGGAGTCTTACCGATTTAAGGAGAGTCACAACAGAAAGACAGGAAAACCCCCAAAAGCTCTCTGATTTTTTATCCCTGGGGTGGTCTATTTTTTTGTTCCCAGGGTGGTCTACTTTTTCATTGACATTCACATCGACGAGAACATGCTTTGAAATGGAGGTGATTTCTTCACTGATCGACCCGATGCTTCCCTGGGCTGTCTGGTAGTCCCGCTCGCTCTCACGGACCATCATGACCGACTTCTCGAGCGCTGTGGACAGAGTGGCAATATCTGTCTGGACAGTCTGGACGATGGACTGGATGGTATTGATCGAGTGGCTGGTGGTATCGGCGAGCTTTCTCACTTCATCGGCGACAACTGCGAATCCTCGCCCCTGCTCTCCGGCTCTGGCCGCTTCAATGGCGGCATTGAGTGCCAAAAGATTCGTCTGGTCGGCAATCATCCGGATCTCTGTCACGATGTTCCCGATCTCTTCCGAGCGCTTGACCAGGTTCTCCATGGTTTTCTGGCCTTCTGTTATGCAGGTTGTCACCTGAAAGACCGAACCGAAGGCGCCCTTTATTGATGAGACGCATTCTTCGGATGTTTCCTGGGCCCGCTTCGTGCTGTCTGCCGTTTCTCCGAATATTCGGGACAGTGTGGCTGCATCCTCAATCATTTGATCCGTCGTGTGGGTAAAGATGGAAAACTCGTCTTTCAGCACTTCAAGTCTGTTTGTCAGGCTTGAAGAGCTCTCTTCGAGGTTGCCGGAGAGACTGTTGATTCCGTCGACTTCACGATGGACAGATCGGATCAGCTCGGCCATCTGGTTGATCGACTGGCGCATTTCCCCGATGATCTGTCCAAACTCGTCCCTCTGATGGTACTGGGATCCGTTATTGTCATTCACGAGGTTTCCCTTGGCCATTTCATCCATTTCTCTCTTGACAGTCACGACACCTGCCGAAACGGAACGGATAATTCCCAATCCCAGAAAGAGGGTTGTTGCAATCAAGACAATCGAGAGGACCAGGGATATCTTGATGGATCGAGAGATCTTGATGTTTCCTTTTGCGGCCAGATCGGCGACCAAATGTTCATTGTAATTCTGGATCGCCAGGGCAGAAGACCTGTAGGCATTGAAGTACTTGTGAAAAGAGCCTTTGTAGATCGACTGGGCCGCTATGGCCTGGTTGGCAAAAAGAAGCGCCCGAATCTGGATCTCCGCAAAATAGAACGATTTGCGGGCGGATTTCAGACGTTGGACGTAAAGCTGTCCCGCCTGTCCAATCATGGAACCTGAAAGCTTTTCGACCAGCTTTTTGTCTTTTTGATCGAGATCCATTGTTTTTCTGAGAAGTTTTTTCCGTAAGTCCGGATCGTTGGCATAGAGGGAGACTTCCAGTGCCCCTTGCAGCGCCTCCACATGGAATGTCAGACGAGAAGCGATATTGGTTGTTTCTTGGAGCGCGATCGATTCGGCCATGATTTTTTGGGTGTTTTGGAAGGAGCGGAAGGTGAGAACAGACGAGAAGAGAAGAACGAGGATAATGACGCCAAACATCACATAAAGTTTTTTCTTGATAGTCATTTGAGCTCCCATCAATTGGCTATTATCCCATCGGGGATCGAGCGGAATTTACAGGTTGGGACGATCCGTTCAATCTATTGGAGCGGGCCCAATATGTTGGATCGATTGTCCCCGAACAGTCTGGTAAACCCTGGCTTCGATCAAAATGATCCGGGTGGCCTCCTTTCTGATTTCAAGGCAAGCATTTGCTAGGAGATGACAGGATTCCTGAGAGCACTCATCCAAACACCACTCATCTTCCGGTACTTTTTGGACATGGAAAATTTTTGGAATAGACGGAAAGCTACTTTCTGAGAATAGATCAGTCTTATTCGATATAGAACGGCATATTCCTAATGTATTTGATGTCAATATACCACGACAGCGCAGGAAGTCTAATCTTTCAAAAATGGGAGAGGCGGTGGTCTGAAGATTGCCCCCTATATTTTGATCAGGATAGAAAAATGGGAGAAGAATCGAGGAAGATTCCAGAAAAATTCTAGGTTGGGAGGATTTTCTTGGGCTCTTTTCCCAAAAAACAGATGTTTTGATACGTCGGAAGTCGCACCAGGGGGGTGAGAAGAAGTAGGCGGGGGGGCGACAAGGATGCGGGTGGGGGGTGGGATCAGCCGGACTTGAACCCAGCGGCTTCGAGCTTCTTCAGCGTTCTTTTCCGATGAGACCGGTCGTAGATGGTCTTTCTTTGCTTTGTATACGCATGAAAAAAGAGAACCTTTTCCGGGGTAGAGAGACCGGAGGGGAGGAGGGAGCCGAGGAATCTTTTGGCCATGGGGAAGGAGACGGACGTTTTTTTTTGAGTGTGAGCTGAACGCCCTGAAGGAAATGATGGGCCAGGAAGACATAGAACATGTGGCGTCTCCAGCCACGGAAAGAGCGATGTTCGTAGTCTCCCATGCCGAGGTGAGACTTGCACTCCTCGAAGGAGCGCTCAATGGACCAGCGAAGAGTTGCGGCGTGACCGAACTGCTCGAGGGTGGTGGCTTCGGGAGCGTTGGAGAGGGCGAAGCGCATCTCTCCCTCCGGCGTTTTGAGCACGATCAGCCACTCGGGACGGACGTTGTCCTCGGGAAACTCGGGCACACGCCAGACCCGGCAGGCGTGAAGGAGGGCCCCGATGGGTCCCTTGGCCCCATCTTTGAGGATCATTGGCGTGAAAGAGAATGTCTTGGCCAAGCCGGAGACGGTCATGGGAGTCTCGGTCAGGCGCAGCTTGGACGGGGCCTTCCCCCGGGAGGCGTGGCGTTTGGGAACCTTCCATTGTGGGGCTGAGGTCAGCACGTGAAGGTTGCTCCGGACGGAGGCCAGGTAGGAGCGGCCTTCGGGAAGCTCCGCGAGGAACTTCCGGTCCATCCCGAAGGTGGCGTCGCACCCAATCCAAGCGGCCGGAAAGAGGCCGGATCGATCAAGATCCCGGATCATCTCGCCGGCGATCTGGGGCTTGGTTTTAAAGACCTGATCTTTGGGGATGCCGGTTTTCTCTCGCCTCTCGGCATAGTCGTCGTCCTCGATCCATTTTTTGGGGAGGTACAGTTGGGCGTCGAGGAGCCGCTGGCCCTTGCCGCTGACATAGCCCACAAAGACGCCGGATTGGCAGTTTTCGACCTTGCCGAGTCGGCCGCAATACTGGCGGGCGACTCCCGCCGATTCTTTGCCGCTCTTGACCTGCTCCGAGGAGTCGAGGGTCAGCATCGACCGGGCCGGATCGGCGCCTGCGACGAGGGTCTCGGCAACCTGGCTCCGATAGCGGGCGAACATGGCCGCCTCGTCCCAGTCGTAGGAGCTGATGAACTGCTGGAGGCTCCGGACTCGGCCGGGGGCCTCGAGGAGAGCCAGGGCGATCGGCTCGACGCTTTTTCGCTCGATGTTGCTACACAAGCCGGCCAGATAGGCCTGTCCCAGGCGGGAGAGTCGAGCGTCGCCCAGGATGTTCTGGTACCCGTTGTGAAGCTGGACCAGAGACTCGATCAGCCCCTCGATGTCTTGGGGAGTGAGATCGGCGAGAGCGGGGTCGGAAGGGGGGAGATCGGGAAGGACGGCCGGAGAGGGCTTCCAGTGGGAGACGTTCACCGTGACCTCCGGCCCCTTCGCGTCCCGGCGCATGAGGCCCACGTGGGAGCGGAAGACCGGATCGAGCACGAAGAGAAAGATCTCCTTGGGCTTGCCGTGGTGGGCATAGCCGGTTCGGGTCTTGGCATACCCCGCTGTTTGACCGAGGGCTAAAAACCCCGCGGCCTTGTAGCTCGTCCCCAGGTAGCGCTCGGGATCCACGAAGCTCTCCACCATCCAGGGGCGGATGCCAAACCGACTCTCCCAGTCCATTCCCAGACGGGAGAGAGCCGCGGCCAGAACACAGGAGGACAGGTTTTTGACCTTGATTCCGGGAAGGATCAGGAAGCGGCTATTGTTGACCACCCGGTTGAGGTGGATCGACTTCTCTTCGGGACTCCATCCGATCCACTCATCCCGGGGCCCAAGAGACAGGGCCGCGGCAGAAAAGGACAGAACGGCGACCGGTTCGTGTCCCACGAACGCGAAGTACTTGAGATGCCGACCGTGGAGCGTGCCGATGCCCAGATAGTGATGGAGCCGGACGAGACGGGTCCACAGCTGTCCTCCTCCTTGTCTCGGACCGGTCGGACAACGACCGGCCCCAAGGTCTTCAGGCCCCTTCCAGTCGGGGGAGTTCCGGGCCTTCTTCGGAGCTGGGGAGTTCGTTCACGGCTCTTTTTCCTTTCTGTCAGCGGGGGGCAAGAGAGGTTTGTCCCCACTTTATCAGAGGAAAAAGAGTTTGTCTATACCCTCAATATTGCGCTGTCGTGATACTTCAATTATTGAAATTAATAAATGCCTCTTGCAAGAGCTGTCCGTTAAAAAATGATAATATTTTTAATAATTTGTCACAAAATATCATAATAGCAAATTCCTGTCATCAGGTTTTTGAAATAATCACCGTGGCTACATCCTGTAAGGAGAGCGGCCTCTATGAGGACACGCAAGCTGTGTTCCTAGAAGAGCCGGATTCAGACCGCCCCCTCCGAAACGGGAGATTCGGCTCTGTCATCGCCTTGGGGAGAGGTCCCTCCGGAGATCGCCCTCAACCCGAAGGAGCCTCCGGCTTTGTCCCGGTAGATCCTGAAAGCCTTGTCCCAAGAGTCTGACGGAGAGGGCAAAAAGAACAGCCAGGGGAGGGTGAAAATAGGGAAA
>ACXJ01011348.1_pt5 | contig 10607 bp, 10 predicted proteins | sample 870861 | NCBI WGS metagenome assembly ACXJ01 (sample SAMN02954270, study PRJNA29437) | mine drainage metagenome | biome: terrestrial; feature: Richmond mine; material: biofilm; isolation source: combined biofilm from UBA (pink subaerial biofilm) and UBA BS (thick... ... | reverse complement strand
GTTTCGGGGACAAATCCTCTCCGATGCGTTTGATCGCGCCCAGATCCAGACGGTGCGCTGGCAGGTCTACCAGGTGGCCGGAAAGGTGGTGCGTCATGCGGGAGCGCTTCTTCTGAAGGTGGCGGACGATCTCCTGCCCTTCTTTCAAGCGCTTCGGGAACGAAGCTATCGGCTGATGTGCCAGCAACGCGTCACATGACGGAAGTGGCGGCTCTGTTTTCGACGATAAAGCCCCGCTCCCACGAAAGACAGGAGGCTTGCGTGCAGAGAGCGCCTTAGAGCCGTTCAAAGGCGGGAGGGGGGAAGAATTTCGCCCCCCATCCGGAGACAATCAGGGGGTCAGGAAGGAAAATCCCGTTCGAAAAATCGGGATTTCCTCTCTGCACCCTTCCTGGGAGGGTCGCACGCAAATTCAATTTCGGTTTTTGGGCCCGGAACACCCATCCACCCATCGTCAGAGGAGCATGATGTCCACGCCCATTGCGGCCACGCATATGACCATCGGCCTGATCGGCTCCCGGGGCCAGCTGGGCTCCGACCTTCTCGCCCGGGCTCCCCGGAGCGGGAAACACGCCCTCGAGATCGTCCCCCTCGACCGCCCGGAGTTCGACCTGACCCACCCTCGCTCCCTCGAGCGGATCCGAAAGGCGCGATTCGACCTGGTCATCAATACGAGCGCCTACAATGCCGTGGACCGGGCCGAGGGAGAGATCCGGGAGTGCTTCGAACTGAACGCCTTTCTTCCGGGGGAGCTCGCCCGGACCTGCCGGGAGGCCGGATCGGCCCTTTTTCACTTTTCCACCGACTACGTCATGAGCGGGGGCATCAACGAGCGGGAGCAGATCCCCTACTCCGAGGAGAGCTGTCCCCGCCCCCTGTCGGTCTACGGGCTGTCGAAGGCCACCGGGGAACGGCTGGTCCTCTCCTCATGGGAGAGGGCCACCGTGGTCAGAACCTGCGGGCTTTACGGAGGGAAGGGATCGGGGCAGAAGGGAGGAAACTTTGTCACCACGATGCTGAAACTCGCCCGGGCCGGCCGGCCGCTTCGGGTCATCGACGACTGCCACGTGGGGCCGACCTCCACCTGGGATCTGGCGGAGGTCCTGTGGCGGATGATCCTCGAGGGGCACCCCCCGGGGCTCTACCACCTGACGAATGCCGGCCGCACCACCTGGTACGACTTCGCAAAAAAAATCTTTGCCCTGACCGGGACGGAGGCGGAGGTGACGCCGGTCTCCCTCCGGGAATACAACCCTCCCGCCCCCCGCTCCCCCTACTCCGTCCTCGCCAACGACAGGGCCCGGCAGCAGGGACTCATCCTTCGGGACATCGACAGCGCCCTCGAGGACTATCTTTTGAGGGAGGGGCTCCTGAAAGGAGGGGTCTAGGCGGTCGGCTCCGCCGTCCGCGACGGAGCCGGAGGACTCTCATCCAGCAGCGTCTCAAGCGCCATCCAGAGATCCTCCGGGGAGGCCAGCACCGTGGCCACGGGAGAGAGTCCCGGCGGGGGGGACCCCACCCAGATCCCGAGCCCCCCCTTCTCCAGGGCCCGGTTCACGGCCCCGAGGTCGGTGGTGTCATCCCCGGCCATCACGGGAAAAAACGGCCCTTCCCCCCCTTCCCGTCGCGCGAGATCCTCCAGGAAAAACTCCAGGGACTCTTCCTTGGTCACCCCCCGGGCCGGCCGAATCTCCCAGACCTTCTTTCCCTCGCTGATCCGAAGACGTCCCTTCCCCGACGACTCTGCCGTCCCGGAAAGCAGAAGCTCCAGACGCTCCCGGGCCTCCTCCACCCGATCGGGGGAGACGGCCCGATAGTGGATGGAGAGACTGAACTCCTTCACCTCGACGAGAACTCCAGGAATCCGTTCCATGACATCGCGAAGCCGTCCGGCCAGAGCCGGCAGAAGATCCCGGGCCTTCTCCGCCTCGGGATGGAGATGTCGCCTTCCGGCCAGGATCCTGACCGCTCCATGGTCGGCTGAGAGGCCGGCCAGGGGCACCGGAGGAAGGCGGGAGAGAAGGTCGCGCTCCCCCCGCCCCGAGATGACGAAGGTCGGAAATCTCCGGGCCACCCGATCGAGGAGAAGGGCGTGCGACTCGGAAAGGCGGACATCCGAGGGGCGGGGGGAGAGAGGAACCAGCGTCCCGTCAAAGTCGAGAAAGAGGGCGGGAGGGCGCCCCCTCCCCTGAGGGTCCCGAAGAAGGGGGCGGGAAGAGCCGGACATCAGGCCGGAAGGGCCAGGGCCCCGGATGCAAGCGAAGCCGCAAGGAGGGGACGGGCCAGATTCGAGGCCATCCACCGGTAGACATTATGCTCCCGCAAAAAGGCCAGGGCATCGAGGTTTTTCCGCTGAACTTCCCGGGGATCCATGGACAGTCCCTCCTGAATGATCCGGGCGGAGAGGCGGGGATCGGCCGGATCGATGAGGGAAAGCCCCTCCATCGTCATGGCCGTTCCGGTATGGCGGCTCACAAAGAGGGGGGAGCTTCCCCCGTCCTGGGAGGCCAGAAACTCCTTGGCCACGAGATTCATCCCGTCGCGTGTCGCGGTGACCAGGCATCCTCGGGAGAGCCGGTAGAGGGGGGCCAGAAGCGAGGGATCGAGAGAGCGGGAGACGGTGACCACCGGACGCCATCCCTCCCGGGAATACCGGCGATTCAGGGCCTCGGCTCGAGCCTCCGCCGCCTCGGCATACCGGCGATAGGCATCGACGGAGAGCCGGGTGGAGGGGGCCACCTGAAGCAGGGAGACCCGTCCCGCCAGGGAGGGATCGAGGGAGTAGAGGGCCTCCAGCATGTCGAGACGCTCGAGGAAGCCCTTGGAATAATCCAGGCGATCCACGGAGATCAGGTATCCTCCCGGATGGGTTTCCGGATTGAGGCCAAGGTCTTCAAGAAAGAGGCGGGCCCGCAGGAGATTGGCCGGATCCCGGGCCATCATCCGGAAATGATCGGGGTCGATGGAGATGGGGAAAACCCCCGGGTGGAGGCGGCGAACTCCTCCATCGGTCGTCACCGACAGGGTCTCCCCGTCCCAGGAGGCCCGGGATCCGAACAGGGAAAAGACGGTCTCGAGGAATCGGTCCCGGTAGAGCTCCGTCTGGAAGCCCACCTGGTCGTAGGAGAGAAGTCCGGAGACAATCTCGAAAAGCCACCGGGGAGGGATCTCTCCCGAAGGCATAGCCGTCCATGGAATGTGCCAGAAAAAGGCCAGCGGCGGAAGGGATCCTCCCGATCGCCGCATCTCCCGGCCCACGAGGGCCATCTGGTAGTCATGGACCCAGACAAGGGAGGGCCGGCTCTCCCGGAGACTCTCGACGACCCGGGCGGCCACCCGTCGGTTGACCTCCCGATAGGCCAGAAGATCGTCCTGCGATCCCGAAATGCGGGCCGGCTCGTCGTGAAAGAAGGGCCAGAGAACGCCGTTCGAGAATCCGGCATAGTGGCCCTCCATCAAGGCCGGAGGAATGTCCATGCGGTCGAGGCGGTATCCGGGATCTCCCTCCTCCCCGGGAACCCTGAGTCCGTCCGGCCCTCCGGAATCCCTCAGCGCGATCCACCGCCCCCCGGTACGGGAGAGTAGCCGGTGAATGGTCTGGCTTACCCCTCCCGGCGGAAGGGAGAGAACCCCCTCCCCCTTCCAGACCACCGGCTCCCGATTGGTGACCACGAGAAGGGGGGCGCTTCCTGCGGCCTCCCGGTAGAAACGGACAAGATCCTCCGGTCCCCGGAGAAGGGCGGCGGGACCAAAGGGAGCTCTTCCGCCCGAGAGGTTCTCCGAAGGAAGGGGATCGTCGAGAAGGGCCAGGGAGGGTGTCATCAGCGAACCTCCGAAAGAAGGGGAGAGGCCGGGGGAGCGGCAAGCGAGATCGGACGGGAAGGGGCACCCTGCGCCCGGGCCCGGTCGAGTATCTGGCGATAGAGGCGTTCGTAGGCATCGACCATGACCCGGGTGGAATAGAGCTCCACCGCCCGGGCCCGGCAGGCCTCCCGGTCGATGGTGGAGATCTTGCCGGCCAGGACATCGGCCATTTCGGCCTCGCTGTCGACCTGAAATCCCGTCACGCCATCCTCCACCAGCTCGGAGGCGGCGCCCCGCCGGAAGGAGATGACGGGGGTCCCGCAGAGCATGGCCTCGATCATGACGAGGCCAAAAGGCTCCTCCCAGCGAATCGGCACGAGAAGGGCCCGGGCTCCCTGGAGGAGGGAGACCTTCTGAAGATGGTCCACCTGCCCCAGCCAGTGGATCTCCGGGTGGGCCATGAGGGCGCGGAGGGTCTCGTTGTAGAACCCGGTGTCGCACGGGTGGACCGCTCCGCCGATGTGGAGCGGAATGCCGGTGCGGATCGCCACGCGGCAGGCGCTGTCGGGGCCCTTTTCGGGAGCGAGGCGTCCGAGGAAGGCGGCATAGCGGCCCACCTCGTAGGAGGGAGGATAGGCCCCCGGATCGAGTCCGTGATGAATCACGGAAAAGAGGGGGAGCGCCGCCTCCTGGCTCCGCTGGGAGTGGCTGATGGCCACATAGTGGTTCTCCGGATAATGCCGGTAGATCTCGGAAAAGTCATGGGTCCGGGCATGGTGCAATGTCACGGCGGCGGGGACCCCGGCGATGGAGGCATAGGGCACCGAGACCGGGGACTGCCAGTGGACGACATCGATGTCCCCCCGCTCGAGGATGCGACGGGTGGCAAAGGCCAGATGGATGTGCTCGTCGCGCCCCACAATGGGCCAGCGGGCCGCGGGAAAGGTGAACTCGAGGTTGGCCCTTGTCCGGGAGTCTCCCGTGGCGAAGAGGACGACCTCATGGCCCCTGTCCACCAGCCCTTCGGCCAGGTGGTAGAGAAAGAGTTCCGTGCCTCCATACTTTTTCGGAGGGACGCTGACAAAGGGGGTCGACACCAGAGCGATCTTCACAGTTTCTCTCCTTTGACCGAGATTTCCGGGCCGGAGGGCCGGACCGGGGCGGGAATCCGACCGAAAAACGCCGAGAGCCGGGAGAGAGCCGATCCGCAGGGAGAGTCTTCCCGGCAACCGGCCTCAATGAGGTTGACCGCTCCCCACGAGAGAACCAGGACACCTCCCAGGAGGGCCAGGACCACCCGGATCCCCGTGCGCTCCACCAGGCCGGGAAGCCCCACCATCCCCAGGATGGCGCCTCCGAGAAATCCCAGGCTCATGGTGGTGAGGACCCGGGAGAGCATCCGGGAGGGGGCATGGTTCTGCATCAGGGTATGCGCCAGCGGGTTGACCACCGAGACGGTCATTCCAAACAGCAGCATCAGGAAAAGATCGATCGCCATGAGGGAGCTTCCCGCCATCACGAGCATCGTGACGCCCCCGGCCAGGAAGCCTCCGGCGATCCACCGGAAGAGGTTCACGGGAGGTCTTACCGTCAGAAAGATCGAGGAGAGGAGCATCCCGACCCCGTAGGCCGACAGAAGCATGCCGAATCCGCCCGCTCCGGCATGGAGCAGCGTCTTCGAGAGGACGGGAAGGAGGAGGGTGACCGGACCGCTGATGACTCCATAGAGCGTCATGATCACGAAGAGACCGAGGAAGAGCGGATTGCGGGAAAAGACAAACCCGATCCCTTCCCGAACCTCGTAAAGGACGCCGGAGAGCCCCGGAACCGGAGGAATCTCGGGGTCGGGAATCTCCCGGATGACGATGGCCAGGAGGAAGAGCGCCGAGACCAGAAAGGTCCCCCCGTTGATGACCATCACGAAGACCGGGTTGTAGAAGGCCGAGAGAATCCCGCCCAGAAGGGGGCCCACCAGGGTTCCCACCTGACCGGTCGTCTGCATGAGGGCATTGGCGGAGACCCGCCGGGGCTCGGCCACCATGAGGGGGATGACCGAATAGAGGGCCGGGCCGAAGATCCCGCTGGCGGTCGCCACGAGAAAGACAAGCAGGTAGAGGACCGGCAGGGTCAGGGCATGGTGGAGATACAGGGCGGGGATCAGGAGGACGAGAAGCCCCCGGACGGCATCCACCACAATCATTGTCCGCCGCTTGGGGTAGCGGTCAAGCAGGACGCCGTTGGCCCAGAAGAACAGCATGGGGGGGAGGGTCTGGAGAACCCCCACCACGATCATCGCCCCCGCGCTTTTGGTAAAGAGGTAGACAAACCACAAAAGAGCGACATTGTTGAGATTTTCTCCCAGCTGGCTCACCAGCTGTCCCAAAAGGAGAAGACCGAAATTGCGGTCGGTCAGAAGATCCCGCGAGGCTTTGATGTGCGTGGCAAAGGACATGCAATTGACTCCTGGGGGTTCGGATCCGGCCGTCGCCGGAGGAGAGGCTGCCGGACCCAAGGTCCAGACTCTCCTTCTCAAAAATGAGCAAGAAGCGGACCAGTCAAATGGCAAGACGACGGGCCGCGACGCCGAAAGAGGAACGGGGGAGGGGAGGCTTCGAAAATGGATCCTTTCAGGACAGGCGAGAGCGAAAAAGTGTTACCAAAGGTAACAAAAGGAGACCGATCGCCAGGAGAAGCGTCCCCCCCAAGGTCAGGAATGAGGCGACGGGAAGGTGGTGCAGATAAAGGGTGCCCCCCTGAATCCCTCCTACCGCCGCCAGAAGGAAGAGAGACATGGCCAGGGCGAGGAAGCGTCCCAGACTTTCTCCGGGAACAAGCTGCTGGATCCGCGTCAGGACCAGCGGTTGGGCCCAGGAAAGTCCCAGGCCGGCCAAGAGGAGAAGAAGAAAACCCGCTCCCTCGGAGGGGAGCCTCGGAACGAGAAGAAAGGAGAGGCCGGCCAGAATCATTCCCAGAAGGATCATGGGAAAGGGCTTGGGGAGACGGCGCCCGAGAAGGATGATCCCCCCCAGGAAGCTCCCCAGGAAATAGCCCCCCGAGAGAAGGGCATAGAAGGAGGGGGGCGCATGGAAGAGCTGCGAGGCCAGGAGGGGGAAGACCAGGGTCATCGGGGCATTGAACAGGGCGAAGATGACCAGCATGAGAACGGCAAAGAGAAGGACCCGGCTGCGGAGAAGAAGGCGGACGGTTCCCAAAAACCCCGAAGAGGAAGCCCTCCCCTTACGTTGCCCGTCCCGGGAAGAGGGCTTGTGCGCCACGGGAAGGGGGGGGGAGATCAGGGCAAAGAGAAAGGCCGACAGGGCATATCCCGCCCCGGATCCCACCAGGAGCCAGGGGGCCGGGAAAAGGAGGAGAAGTCCGGCGGCCGAGAGGGGGCCCAGAAGATATCCTCCCTGACCGGCGATCTGGATCCAGCCATTGGCGTGCTCCAGACGGTCCCGGGGAACGAATTCGGGAACGGAGGCATTGAAGGCCGGACCCACCGCCGCCGAGAACACGGCCGTCGCCACGACAATGGTCAGCAAAGACGTCGTTCCGATGGGAGAAAAGAGCGCCAGAAGAGGCACAAGAGAGTAGGTGGCGCCCTTGAACAGGTTCAGGGCGGCCAGGAGAATCTGCCGGGGAAGGCGGTCAACCAGAAACCCCGCAGGGATCAGGACCAGAAAGGGAACCACCGTCTGGATGACGCCAATACGCCCGACCAGAGAGACATCCCCATGGCGGATCCGAAAGGCAATCCATGTGAGGGCCGTCTGGGTGACGCCTTCGCTGAACTGGCTGATGGCATAGGCGGAGAGGAGGCCCACGAAGGGAGCCTGGGCCAGGGTGCGGCTCAGGAGTCCGCCGCGAAGCCCTCCCAGGAGCCCGGCGAGCAGGCGGGAGAAGAGCCCCGAGGGCAGACCGGAGAGGTCCTTCATGGGGGGGCGATTCACGGGTCCCCGGAGACGAAGGGGGCAGACCGGAGAGGTCTACCCCCCTCCGAAGACAGCCCGGAGCTCGTCACTGAACTTGACCGGCGAGAATTCCAGAACCTCATATCGCGCCACCTGAGCCTTGGCATACGGATCCTCCGCTAGCATCCGTTCGACCGCCGCGCGATCGGAAGCCTTCATCAGAAGAAGCCCTCCCGTGCGGGGCACCAAGGGGCCCGAGAGAAGGAGGTGCCCCTCCGTCACCAGGCGATCGAGATGCTCCCGATGGGGGACCACCCAGGGCTCGACCTCCTCAAAGGGGCGAAGATAGATGACATGGACAACAAAAAACCGGCTCGGAGAGGCCATGGGGACTACTCCGACACATGATAGGTCAACAGGGAGCGGATCTTCCGCCCCGCCAGCCGTTCGCGCCCTCCCAGGCCGATGAGCTCGGCCACGAAGACCGTCTCGAGCACATCGGCACCGACCTGCTCCAGGAGATCCAGAGCCGCCTTGGCCGTTCCTCCCGTAGCCAGAAGATCATCCACAAGAAGGACGCGGGCCCCCTTCCCGATGGCCCCATCCTGGATCGCGATGGTGTCCTGACCGTATTCCAGGGCATAGGAGAGCTCCCGGACCGCTCCGGGAAGCTTGCCCTTCTTCCGGATGGGAACAAAGCCGATCCCCAGCCGGTTCGCCAGGGCCGCCCCCACAATGAACCCCCGGGCCTCGATCCCCGCCACATGGGCCAGGGTCTTAGTCGGGAGGCTTTCGGCAATCGTCTCGATCAGACGGGGGAAGCCCTCCGACGATCCGAAGAGGGGCATGAGGTCATAGAAGAGGATCCCCTTCTTGGGAAAGTCAGGGACGGTGCGAACGTATTTTCCAAAATCCATCAATCGGTCTCCTTTTCGCGGAAATGGGGCCCCCCCTCACGGGGGAACTTGGGGGAAACCGCCCCTCCTATCGGGAAGAAGGGGGCGGCAAGGGGCTGTGGTGCGAGGCAAAGGGCCGTGCGTCATCGATGTAGGCCCTCATCTTGGAGAGGGCCACCGCCTCAATCTGGCGAACCCGTTCCCGGGTAATGCCCAAACGGCGGCCAATTTCGTCGAGAGTCTTGGGATCCTCTCCCGACAGACCGAAGCGGAGAAAGAGAATGTCCCGCTCCCGGGGTCGAAGGACCGACAGGGCGGCCTCAAGCTCCCGTCCCTCCTCGCGCCGGGAGACGACCTCCAGCGGAGAGTCCGCCTCCGGATCGCCCAGGACATCCTTGAGGGTGTTCTCGTCCTGCTCCCCCACGGGAGCATCCAGAGAGATGGTCGCCGCAATCAGGGGATAGAGGGATTCGAACTCCTCCACGGTGAGCCCGGCCTTCCGAGCCGCCTCCGACGGATCCGGCTCGCGCCCCGTGGAGACCATCTGTTCGACGGCGGCAAGATATCGGTTCACCTTTTCCCGCATGTGGACGGGAAGGCGGATCATGTGTCCCAGATTGATCACGGCCCTCTCGATCGACTGCCGGATCCACCAGGAGGCATAGGTGCTGAAGCGGAAGCCCTTTTCCGGATCATAGCGGTCCACGGCCTTCATGAGCCCGAGATTGCCCTCTTCGATGAGATCCGGAAAGGGCAGTCCCCGTCCCGCGTAGCGCTTGGCGATCATCACCACAAGCCGGAGGTTGGAGAGGATCATCCGCTCCCGGGCCTCCGCATCTCCGGTGGCGATCCTTCGGGCCAGGTCGACCTCTTCCGAGGCCGAGAGAAGGGGATAGTCCCGAAGGGTCCGAAGGTAGAGAGCCAGCGAGCCGATGTCTCCGGAGACGCCCTCAGAAGGAACGTCGACCGGGGGCTCGATCTCCCCGGGATCGTCAGAAAAGGTCTCGATCACAGACAGTCCCTTTCAATCCTGAATCCGCCCTCCCCAATCTCGGGAAGAAGGCCGTCATCGTCCCACAGATCGACCGTTTCCACACTCGCCCCCGGAGGCCCCGACAAAAGCCCCTCGCGAAAGGAGTCCAGCGAGGAGCCGGACAGCGTGGCCCTTCCCTGTACCGACCCGTCGGAGCAATTGGCGACCCATCCGACCGCCCCCAGACCCAGGGCCAGTGTGCGAACGAATGCCCGAAAGCCGACTCCCTGAACGTGTCCGGTCACGCGAAAGCGAACGGTCCGTCGTGTCATGGGCAGAGTCTCGGAGTCGGGCACATAATACGGAGGGCTCCATGAAATAAGATCTCTAGGAGTGAAATGTCGGTACGAAGTGGAGTTTCCGGAACTCGGACCGGAATGGCCTCCCCTAGATCGAACGGGACGCCCGGTCTTCCCCGGAAAAGGAGGACGAGGATTGCCATGACGACGCAAGAAAAATGGTCGGGGCGAAAGGATTTGAACCTTCGACCCCACCGTCCCGAACGGTGTGCGCTACCAGGCTGCGCCACGCCCCGACATTGCCCCTGAGTCCATGATGAAGAATGTGCCGATCCATAGAACGCTCAAAACGAGGAATGGATCAGCCGAACCACTATACAACAGGACGGCCCCCCGAAGACAATCCTGCCCGGGGACGCCTCCAGTGGGCTCGCCGGAAGCGATCGGCCCTGCGGTCCCGAAAGGTTTGACCAACGGATCGATTTCGTATAGGTTCGAAGTGCCCCCTCCCGACGGGGACGACATCAACCGAGGAAAGGACCCCTTATGCCCGAAAACACCCTGCCTGCAGGACAGGCGGTTCCACGATTCGTCATCACAACGCCCCTCAGCTTTTCCGACCAGATCGCCNNNNACCAGTTCGTCCTCGCCATTGAGCGCAACCTTCTTCTCCATGTCACCACANGGCTCAACATGATCGTGGTGGGGCTGGCCATGNNNNGNT
>ACXJ01012506.1_pt1 | contig 10636 bp, 10 predicted proteins | sample 870861 | NCBI WGS metagenome assembly ACXJ01 (sample SAMN02954270, study PRJNA29437) | mine drainage metagenome | biome: terrestrial; feature: Richmond mine; material: biofilm; isolation source: combined biofilm from UBA (pink subaerial biofilm) and UBA BS (thick... ... | reverse complement strand
TTGATTGGAATTGTTGCCAGCGTTTTGTCGGAGGGATATTCGATCTTGTCCGTCAAAATCAGGGAAGAACATTTGTCTTTGGCCGAAGGGTTTTTTATGGCTTTGACATGGACGTTCGGAGTATTTTTCGTTCTGTTTATTTCAAACCATTTTCATTTTGACTTTATGGTCAAGACAATTTCTATTGTTGTTGTGCCCATTCTTATGGCAGAAACATATGCTTATTTGTCGACGAAAAATTTTCGGAAAAATTTCAAAACGGAAAACAAAATTGAATAATTTGTTGTTGAAAAATAGGCGGACAATATCAAATTGTGTTGTGTCAAACAATTCATATTGTTCGCCAGCAGAGATTAGCCTCTTTCCATTTGTCCTTCGTTGCTTCCTAGCGTCCTGTCTGGAACGAGCTTGTCGACGACGTGATTGTGGCCAACATGAAATGTCGCCTTCGATTCTTCCAGATCGTCATATCGTTCCGCCAGCCGGTAATTGAACATGGCATGAATATTCCCGCCATGATCGTCTCTGACATAAAAAATTCCCAAATCTGAATTGACCTTCACAACTTCACCATGAAAAGTCCCGGATTCGGCCAAAGAATAATGGTCGGAAGGATAGGTCAATTTGAGAGAATCAATATCCTGTTTTATTGCATTTAGTGTCCCTTGATCGAGAGCGGCCTGATCAGGTTGAGTATGTCGACCGATCGGGACTTCTTTATCCACTGGAGCCTGTTTGATTTCGGCATGTTCGTGCAATTCTTTCTTTTCAAGTTCTGCTAAACGGACATGATCCTGGTGTTCGGCTCGAACAACATGGTGATATTCATGTTTTTCACTCGAAACGACTTGTGGTTCGTCCTTATATACGGCCGTCACCTCGTTTTCGTGTTGTTTTGCAACCTGGTCAACTTCCTTCATGTGTTCGTGACTGACGGAAAGAACGGCCGTCACATGTTCTTTCGACACCTGTTCGTGCACTGAAGGCGCCACACGAGAGACATGGTCAACAACATTATGCTCGTGCAATGGCGCATGAGGAGCCATTTGAACATGGGATTCTGAAACATGTTTTCCAGCCTCTGAAATTTCTCCTTTTGCGGCATGTTCAACGGACCCGAGAAATGTTTCAAAATTGTGTCCGACATTTGTCAGGAAGTTGCCAAAAGCTCCAGCCACACCTGTTGCCCGAGAAAAAGTTTCTGTCATAAGCGTGTTGAGGCTATGTGCGGGCAACGGAATGTGGAGCGCGTGCGCTGCCGCAGCCATGCCAGCTACAACAATACTGGCCGTCACAACAGTTATTTTTGCAGCTTTTATCGCTCTCATGGAGGTTGTTGCGACCCTGACGCCCTGAGACAGCATGGCGCCAACCATTGAGCTGGATTTTGATAGTGCCGAGTAATGTTCACGGAACGATTTCAGGCTCTCATAACAGTCTTTGTATGGTTCTTTCATGGATTTTCCAATGGCCGTCACGTAATCCATTGTTTTTGACGCGATTAACAACGTTTTTCCGTAATGGGCAATCATTTTTTTGGCCGCTTTGTCGGCCGCACGGGATCCTTCGAGACTGACATGTGCCGGAATCGCATATGCGAAACGTTTCGGATTTTCCCTGACTTCTTTCAGCTTTTCCAATTTGAGCTGATCGGAAAAGACAACGCTGGCATATACCGGCTCGTCTCTTTGGAAGACTTTTGAGTCGGCGTGTCCGACACTCATAAAATCCCTGTCGGCAAATCCGATACAAATTTCAGAGATTCTTTCGCCGGGTTTGATATCTGTTTCCAGGTTGATATTTTCGTTTGCCAAAAGATATTCCGTCGACAGACCCTTCACCCTTCGTTCGGCCGCCAGACGCAAAAGGTCGAAAGGAATCACGTCTCCCTGATCTCTTGTCATAGACATATCATGTGGAAGGAGGTGCATTCCTGGAAGGGTCAAGCCCCTTGCTGTCAATGCCGCTTCCCACAACCAGGCGGAGGTTCCGAGCTGAAGGTGTTTGCGTCTTTCCCTTTCGGCACGTTTGGCCGCAACAATATCTCCATGGTGAGGCATATATTTGCCAGGAACCGTTTCTGCCATTTTGTTCCAGATTCCCTGCAAAACCTCTATGGCTTTTCTGTCTTCAATGTTTGTCGGATAAAACGTTGCTTTTGCGTTGCTCATATTTTGTCTCCTGAATTTTTCGGCACGAACCATTCGCAACCGTCAAAAACGTGCATGTCAATATTGAATCCTGGCACTCTGCTCATAAAATCTCTTGTCACAAAAGCCTCTTTTATATGTTTTAACGCCATATGTCTTGGCCATTTGTTTCTTTCCGCCAAATAAAGAACAGCTTCATTTTCTTTTGAAGAATCCTTTACCATATCGAAATTTGTGACCTGATAACATTTTGGACACAAGGCAATTAATCTTTTGAGAGTTTGAATTCCCGTTTTTGTTGTCAATGGATTTTTCGACAGGGAAAAATGCCACCTGGAATGGACTTCGAGTTTTTTAGGTGTGCACTTGGACTCAAAAAGTCCGCACAATTCACATTTTTTTTCAGCCCTGGACAAAACAAGATTAACGATTTTTTTCCAGGATTCTGGTGTCACAAGATTGCGCAAGCTCGAATATTTTGCAGTAAATGGGGGCAAATCGACATAAAGACTCCTTCCGCCATAAAATGGATCTTCTCCTGAAAAAAACTTTATTGCCGGAGGTCTTTCCGTTTTTGGCCTTGAGAAGGCTTCAATATTTTTTTGACCATTTTTAAAAGAAGAGTTGTTTTTGTCCAGCTCTTGTTTGTTAACGGTCGACGATTTTTTGTCCACGACCCATTTACTCCAAAATCAATAAAGATCTTTAGGCTCATTAATAAATTATAATCTAATAATGGCAAAAGTCAAAAAATATCAAAAGGGGATTTCTCGTGACATTTTATTTTGTTCTAGAACAGCATTTCATTTTTTTTATTGTTATTTCGACAATCATTGGTTCTGTTTTTGGAAGTTTTATTTGTGCCGCAGCTGACAGAACAGCCAGGGGACTATCTATCGCAAAGCCAAGATCTCATTGCGTCACTTGCCAAAAAACAATTCCGTTAATTGACCTGATTCCATTCAAGGTCTGGATATTCAACAAGGGATATTGCACAAATTGTAAAATCCGAATACCGGCAGAAACTTTGGTCATTGAGATTATTTTCGCAATTGGATTTTCCATTATCCCATTTCTGGCCAAGAACCCTTCATTTTGTTTTGGATATGTTGTTCTTTTGCTTCTAACGACATATATATCTCTCGTCGACATAAAGACGTTGACGATTCCCAAATTGTCTCTTGAGCTACTCTTCGTTTTTGGACTTTTGCTTTCAGGAAATCAGCAAAGAATACCGACAGCCATGGAGGGATTGATTTTTGGACTGGCAATTACGTTTATCGTTTTCTTTTTCTCAAAAAACGGATTAGGAATTGGAGACGTTTTTCTGTTTGGAATTCTCGGTCTTTTTGTCGGCCCAATTGGACTGGTTCCCATACTTGTACTGGCTCCAGCTTGGGGACTTTGTTACACAACATTTGTTAAAAAACAAAATCCGGGGGCGGCGCTTATTCCGTTTGCGCCGTTTTTGGGCATGGCAGGTTTGTTCGTCTATCTTTTTAGGCTCGGGGATTAACGGGTAACGAATTCTTTTTCTCTATCAATTGTGTGATCCAAAACATGTGCCTGCAAGATTCTGACGAAAGAATTAAATAGCAACAGATCTGGCTTCTCTATTTTCTTTATTTCTTTAACAAAATCGTTCGAAAAAATTTTTTGTCTATACAATATATTTTCTGCAGAGACACAAAAAGAAGGAGACCAAACGGGCTTCCACATGAAAGACCTTTTTCCAAATCTGTCAGTGTCTATGGCTGCATAAAAATGAAATCCGCTTTTCAATCTTCCATGCACGGACATGAAAAAATCTCCGGTTTGTTCCGATTCTTTCAATACGTCAAGGATTTCTTCTTTGGCGCCGAAGACAGATCCGACAAATGGCATATCGTCCAACCGCAACGCCTCAAGAACAGGTTCGACCAATGCCGAAAATTCTCCTGCCTCTTGTGTTTCTAATACGCCGTATTTGTGCTTTTTGGCCCACCCGAAAATGGCCGGTTCCATATTTTCGATTCCGTATGAAGTCAGTTCGGCTCGACAAGCCGATTGTCCTTCGACGCCTTCCACAAAATATAAATAAAGACCAGGGGTTTCTTTTCCGTGAATGTCTCCGGAGAATTCAATGTTTTTTCTTTTTATTCCAACTTTCAGATCAAACACACAGGGAAACATGTTGTATAGCATACATTTTGCCTTTCTGTTGATCAGGAACGAACTGAAACCATTTCGTCCTTTTTATGTCCTTTGTTTTTTTCTTCCGTCATTTTTTTAAAATGCTCCATGTATTTCTTCATGACAGGTTCGGAACCCATTAAGGAATACTTGATTCCTCCATGGGCGAAACTGTTAATGTATGGTTTTTCGACTTTCAAATTTACCCAAGCCAAAATATTCCCGTTCCCATATTCTGGTTCGAGCGGATCCTTGAACCGAAGAGCATGGTATTTTTCCGGATTGCCGAGAAGTGTGTCAACAGTAATCAAATTTCCATGTTCTGAGTGCAAAACGAAATCCCCATTTAAAAGACATTCGCTCACGGCTTTTTCGTACACTTGTCTTGGTATCTTCGGATTTTCCGACAATCTTGTTTCAATCCATTTTTCGCGTGTTTTTTTCATTTGGACATTCAATTTTTCTCTTGACTCTTTCTTTTTTTGATTCAAAAAAGACTTTTGCTCATTCGAAAGTTCTGGCAATGTCAGCCTTGTGTCTATCGGCGAAGAAAATTCATTGTAAACGATTGGTTTTGGCAAAGATTGTTTAACAGGAGGTTCACACCTTGCGCCGCCACAAAAATCAAGTCGTTCGGGTTGCCATACAGAAGCGTCAATGATATTTCTGTCCAGAACAGCTCCGGATTTTGACAAGGTCAAGAATCCGTCTCCCGTCAGCCACAATCTGGCATACAGGTTGTTTCCTGCCCGTTGAATGTCTTCTGCGTTTTTCACGGCTACATATACGCGTTGCCCCCGAATGGGCTTTAGCACCTCTCCGGTGTTCATATTGACCAGACATGACGAAACGGAGGGTCTCCATATGTGAGGCGCCGTTCGAAGAGCCGGCCAGGCGGCATACAAACGTTCCAGCAATTGTTCCCTTGTAAAAACATTTGTGCCGTATGGATCGTAATCCAGCATAAAAATTCCTGGACCTTTTGGCCAGGTGAAATTAATTCTGGTTCTTGCAACACCTTCTTCGTTTTTAAGCTTATGTTTTTCAAGTGCCGCCTTTGAATAAATGGTAATTTCTGTTTTTTGAGCCGCTCCAAACAACAAGGCTTCATTCGGTGTCAAAGACTGGAGCGTTTCCGAAAATTCACGAATCGTCGGCAATGTCATTCGGATTGCTTTTCCTTCCCACAGTTTTCCTCCGGGAGAGGCCACCAGCTTGTTGTCTTTAAGCGCAAAAGACTTTGACAGGACGGAGGGTTTAACAGCCTGAACTTTTGTAAATGTCAACATTACAACTAAATCCTTTCATTACTAACTCTTATTGAAATATTCTTACCTCTCTTTTCTTCTCTCATGGCCTCCGTTTTCCCCCATGGTCTTCCTGTTGTGAGAATAAAGGAAGCCAAATTATGAATATTGCCATGTTTTGGAATATAGCACTTTTTTCCTAATGCCGAAGTTGTCTGATAGTGCAAAGTGAGAATGTTTTTATGGGTATTTGACAAATAAACTTTCGATTGATTGCTTTTGTCCCATTCGTTTGTAAAAAGATTCATAAACCCGTCTTTAATTGCCGTGGCGGCACGGAGTGTTAATCCTGTATTCTCGTTCAAGTCAGAATTCGTCGTTCTGACAGATTCCATATGATAAAGCGCCGTATAAAAAAGTGAACCATACAACCCGGCAGCCAAAAGTGGCAGGGCAATATATGGCGAAAGACTTTTTTCTGTCCATGAATATTTGTGTGTTGTGGCGTCAGCTTTGAAAATTTCCGCCGGTCCAGGAATTTCATTGTCGCGACGATACCTGAACAGGACAAGCAGATCGGCTTCTCCGGACAAGGAATACAAAAATTCTTCTCCCTTGACCGTCACAAGAGGCAGAATCTCTCCATGCGTATCTGGAAGTTCAAGCCCAAAAATATTAATCGGGTAATGAACATTATCGTTCATACAGTTCACTTTTTTCAGGCCGAGGAACAATAACGTTTAACAATGTTTCAACGGCCTTGACTTCTGAGTTTCTTCCAGACGGGCATTCGATAACAGGAATGGCCTCGTTGAATCCAATAGCAACACCATGTCGATTATATGTGTTTAAAATATCTTCTAATTTTTTGGCACAAATTTGTCGACGCTTGTTTGAAATATTTTTCATGGAAGCAATAATCCATTCGGCATTTTCTTCTTCTGCCAGTTTTAGAAACCTGGACATTTTTTGAGCTGTCTTAAGCATTGTTGCATGCTTTCCGGACTCGTCCCACTCAAAAAATGGTAACACAAGGCAAGCCTTTTTGTCTTTTGACCGAATATAAAGATCAACAACAAATGGGTCGTTATTTTCACTTTCGCAAACAAAACTGCGACGATATTGAAAAAAATATGGATTCATAATTTCCGCTCCTTCGGAATAACGTTCGCAAAAACAAACTTATAAAAAGTTTAACACGAACGGTCTGTTATGTGCGTTCTTCCTGAAGGTTCTTCCAAGCTTTTTGCTTTGTATATTCGTCTGACAGGTACACCCTACACAATAAACGTCCAAGAATCTCCTTGTCTGTTTCCTGAAGGTTTATGGACAGAAAATCTTCGTATTTACTACCTTTTTTGGAGAAGTCAATGGCCGACCACAGGACACATGAATTCTTCTGTCTTATGACAAAATGAGACTTGTGTTTGCTTAATGTGCCAATGGTTTTAAATAAGGTTTTGAACAAATGTGGAGGAAGACACCTGTTCAAACTCTCTTCGACCTCCACCATGTTTTGCAAGACTGCAGCACGATCCCCTGGAGACATGAACCTTCCAAAGCCTGGATCCAGTGTTTCAAGAATGGTGGCCGCATACTCTTTTGGATCACGATAAAGAGAGACAGAATTTCGCTTGAACTGAATTTCGCAACCCGGAGAGGACGGAAGCGTCACACGAATGGACTTTGGAGAAACGTGCACTCTTTGTAAGACGCCCTCCATGGCAATTCTGTATTTTCCACTACGCAAAGAGAGAAATAGATCCCCATAAACGTGCTGTTTGTTATTTGGCAGTTTTTTCTCTTCGTTCATTTGTCTACTCTCGCTCAAAATCATTTTTTCGCAACAAATCCATGTCTTGAGGAAATGTTCCGGTGGCCAGGCAATAGGAGGCCAGGTCCTTGAGTTTTATTCCAGAAAAAATCTTGTCGTAATCATTGAATGGTTGTTGCGGGATCTGGTGTTTCATGTACGCCTCGGAAACAACGTCCAACGCTTTGGGCGGCAAAATCGGCACACCGTCCTTGTTCTTCTCCCATTTTAGATTGGTGAGAATCAACAATAAAGCATAAACCTTTTCAGAATCCATTTTCTGATTGCCGTTGTTTTTTCCAGAAATGTGTCTGACGAATGTTTCTACAGCAGCAATTGGCCAATCGACAAATGTATCCGTTTGCGGACGACATGGCTTTTGAGCTTTCATTTTTATGCTGTCAAAATGAATGACAATATCAATATCCTGATAAAATGTGAATTTCCATAGATCCTTACCACGTTCGGTGACCAAAAGTTCCGATCTATGCAATGACGGAAATTGTTTTTCGGCAGCATGTTCGAGTCTTAGCAAAAACCTTTTTTGCTGTAGTTTCGAGCCTGGAGGTTTTTCGTCTACAATGTATTTTTGACCAAAGAGATACAAATTCATATTCTGTCTCCAAACATGTTCTGCTTGTCCTTTTCCAGATAAATGGGAACTCCACACAACAATCTTCCCAATATTTCCTTGCTTCAACACGGTATTCGAAACCATAAGCTTCTTCCAATTTTGAGAAGGTGCTGTTTTTATCCTGAATTTTTCCTCGACGTGTTTGTTTTTTAGGATCTCTGTCAATATGGTGTTCACAAGATTGTTTGGCAGAGGTCTTTTTAAAAAACTCTCAAGACTGATAATAGCTGTTAATAACGGCTACCGGAGAAGAAAGCCTTGAGTCGAAGAAATGTTGCAAGATTGTTTCTGCAAAATCGGATTCTGATCTTTTCAATGTTGGAGCGTTTTTGTGGACGAAGAGAGGCCCCCAATCTGAATCTTCCTTGTTTTTAAAATTCTATAGGACGACACTGTTTCTTCGAAAAAATGTGTTATACCGGCTATCGTTGCCTTGTTTTCGTGCCATTCCCAAAATGGGACAAATTTGGCATAAACGGATTCTTTTTCCATTATTGTTCCATGACCAATGTGTCGCCTAAAGAAAGTGAACAAGAATGTTTTTTGGAAAAGTGTTCCAGATCCCTTTCGTTTGGTAATCGTCCAGTCGCCAGACAAAAAGACGCCAGTTCTTTTGCGTTTATTCCAACACACTTGTCCGAATACCTGTATCTCAAAGGACTTTTGAAAAACGGATTCCTGGTGGAAGAGAACGCGTGTTCTGCCAGAACGCGAAATGACTTTTCGGGCAATTTTTTTTCGTCTTTTCCCCAATCAAGACCAATAACAAGATCTAAAAAGCATTCAACGTCGAATCTGGAAAAAAGTTTTTTGTCTTTTTTTCTGGCAAGAATTTCCGCAACGGAGCTTAAAAATAAATCAGCGGATTCAGCGCTCCAATCAATAAAAGATCCGTTTAATGATCCAGATCTGCGTTTCTTTAAGAGGTCTCTAAAAAACAGGGATTGTTGAGTGCTGTTCGGAATGACCATTAAAGAAGAAATCGAAGGATAATCGGTATTTCGATATGTCTGATTTTCATTATCGCAATATTCAAAATGGATAATGGTTTTTCCCGTATCTTTCTTGACCAGAATGGAAAAATCCACAACCCCTTGTGAATTTAAATCCTGCAACCATTCCGTTTCCGATCTTATCGTGTCTCCCTCGTCTAAAAAATTTGGGCAAAAACGTTGTCCAAACAAATAAATCTCGTCTATGCCTAAACTTATCGTACCGAGACGTAAAACTTCTGGCTTCAGCTCGGAGATATAAGTCTCAATTTCTAGTATAATATTTGTATGAAAATATTAAAAGCCTATTCCTTTAGACTGGAACCGACAAAACAACAGGACTTGCTTCTCCGGCAGTATACCGGTTCCTGTCGTTTTGTCTATAACAAAGCCTTAAATCTGGTCGAAGAAATGCACAAAGACAACAAGCCCTTTCCGGGCTACACCTCTCTTGCGAAAATTCTTACGTCCTGGAAAAAAGATCCTGAGACTGAATGGCTCAAAAAAACTCCGTCTCAGGGTCTGCAATGCGCCGTGGAGAACCTCGCCACGGCTTATATCCGCTTCTTCAAAAAGGAGGCGGACCACCCTGTTTTTCACAAAAAAGGGAAAAACGATACGATCACCTTCCCGGACAAGAAAACCGTCCGGGTCGACGAGGCGCGTTCCCGGATTGCGCTACCAAAACTCGGAGAGATCCGGTACCGCAAGAGCCGGGATTTGAAAGGCACCGTAAGACAAGCCACGGTACGCTACTCTGGTGGAAAATGGTACGTGTCCATTCTCACCTCTCAGGAGATCTTTCCAGATCCTCCCAAGGGGGAGATTCTCGGGATCGATCTCGGCGTCGCTCGCTTCGCGGCGTTCTCCACTGGAGAAAACGAAGGGCTCACCGCTCCAAACCTCGTGGAACGGTTTGAGAAGCGTCTGGTGCAACTGAACCAAAGCCTTTCAAGAAAAAAGAAAGGTTCAAAGAACCGATCGAAAGCCAGGCTAAAGCTTGGTCGTCTCTATGAAAAGATTACAAACGTCAGGAAGGACTTTCTGCATAAAGCGACGACCGCGATCAGCAAAAACCACGCGGTGGTGGTCGTCGAGGATCTGAAGGTTCAGAAAATGACGAAATCAGGGAAGGGCAAGAAGGGACTGAACAAAGCGATTCTTTCTCTTGGGTGGGGAGAGTTCCGGAGGCAACTCGAGTACAAGCTGTCATGGAACGGCGGACAGCTCTTGCGAGTTCCTCCGGCGTATACAAGTCAGACCTGTCCGGTCGAGACGTGTAGATACGTCTCTCCGGACAATCGGAAGACTCAAGAGACCTTTGCCTGTGTCAAATGCGGTTTTACCGCGAACGCCGACTATGTCGGCGCATTGAATGCCGTAAGGGCGGGACACGCCCAGTTAGCCTGTTCTCCTTCTGACGAAGGAGAGTCCCAAAGCATGGGATCAAACGTAGAGTCTTACGCATTGGCAGGAACCGACCTGGTATTTGCTTAAAACCAGGAATCCTCTTCCTTTAGGAAGGGGCGGAAGTCAATTTGCAATAATAAAAAACATTGCCAAAATTATGCTCAACAAAACAATCAAAAAACCGCTGAGATTTTTCTTTCTCCGCCAAACATAAACCC
>ACXJ01011269.1_pt1 | contig 10660 bp, 10 predicted proteins | sample 870861 | NCBI WGS metagenome assembly ACXJ01 (sample SAMN02954270, study PRJNA29437) | mine drainage metagenome | biome: terrestrial; feature: Richmond mine; material: biofilm; isolation source: combined biofilm from UBA (pink subaerial biofilm) and UBA BS (thick... ... | reverse complement strand
CCTCTTCTGCATCAGGGATGATCTGTATCTTTTTTCCCTTTGCCTGTGGAATGACACGAAATCTGCCATTGAATTCTGATTTCAGCTCTTTCCCTTTATTTATTCGATCAAGAAAAATTGCAAGAGCTGATACTTCGCTAATTGGCTGGTTGGTAACGGAAATATTGAAGTTGGATCTGCTGTAAATTTCAGGGGGCACCTTGCTTGCACCCACAACCACCATCAATGGCTTTCCCGCTGAATCTCTGAGTATGGAGTCGATGGCATCATCAACCGGGACACCGTACATTGTAAGATGAACAAGAACCCCATCAAATGCCTTCATGGCTTTCCATGGATTTATGCCGGTTTCAATGTGAAAGCTGCCTCCGAATCTTTTGACGATGGATCTGATACCATCCTCCAGTTCAGAATCCTTTTCATCGATCAGAATGGATGATGCTCCAAAGGCTCGTGCCGTCAGGGCGACATGTGTTGTTATCCTTTTGTCCCTGAAAGGTCTGTGGTTAATCCTCAGAACAGATATTGGTCTGCCTGAAAAACTATTATCAGATTCCGCCAACTGTGGCAATTTTGTATCCCTTTATTTGAAGTATGCTGGACCTTTTCACTATGCCCCTTAGAAGAGCCTGTGAGATGTCAAGGGATTCAACAACATCACCAAGAAAAACACCATCCGGTTCCTTGATCATGTTCTTGATTTTCTCCTCGTATTCAAGAAGTTTCTCCTCTGAGAGTGTTGTCGCATAAATTATGTCTGCAAGTTCACTCATACTCCCAAGCAGATTTATCTGAACACTGGTGTAATATGTATGATAGGCCTTTTCCGGTCCATTTTCTCCAGTGATCCACTGGCTTTCAATGAGTTTAATCTTATCAAGGTAGAGCAACCCTTTCTTTCCCTCAACACCGAATTTGCTCTCTATCATGGGCATGGTTACCCAGGAGGTGGAAAGGTCAAGCAATAACCTTCTCTTTACATCGCTGTCAGCTGCATGAAAAATTGAAACTAACTCACCCACGTCATTAACAACTTTAATCCTGCTGACCATTCTTTAGGTATTGCACATTCAAATATAATGATTGGGTTAATTCCCGGTGAGTTTTCTTAAATGAACAATAATCAGTAAAAAGTGTATTACTTTTTTTAAATTCTGGCAATATTTACTTCCTTCTTTTCCTGATCTCATAGAGAAGCATTCTGTCGTATTCTATTGTGAATTTTATCTTCTTTGACTTGAGTATTTTTGAAACCTTCTCCGTCATCTCATGAATATCCTCAGAAAGGGTTCCTCTATAAATTATCATCTCTTTCCGGCCTTCCGGGAAGATCATCCTGAATTTTGCCCCGTCCTTGAAGTAGCCGAAGGGTTTTTTATTTTTCTTGAGTTCAACAATATTAAGCTCCATTGAGGTCTGGTCATACTGGGCCTCTTCCTGGTTCTGCTTTGTTTCACTCACTATGGTATCCCAGATTTCTGGAAATGCTTTTTCAAGATCCTTCCACTCGAAGGCTGAGTCAAAAATAATATGCCCGCTCCAGTTTTTCAATGTAACAACATTGTTTGAGTTTATAAAAATGTTCTTTATTTTTGGCAATTGCCATCCTTGTTATTTGAATTAAGCACTAATGGCATCGAATTTAGCAGGACACTCTGGGACTCATGGTATGCAAATAAGAGAAAAACATTAAAAGAACAGTAAACATAACCCTAGGAAGCCCCGTGGTGTAGTGGCCAAGCATTACGGGCTCTGGACCCGTCGACGGCAGTTCGAATCTGCCCGGGGCTATCTTTTTTTTGCATTCTAAGGGAAAATCATAATAGAAAACGAGGGGATACCATAGCATGGCTGAGGGCGACATTGAGGAAAACTATGAAATGGCAATTTGTGAATATACCGGAGAATCTCTCAGGAGAGACCATCCCATATTCTCTTATCAGTCAGAAATTAAAATGGCTCAAGCCTCATTGGGTCTCGCCATTTCCGAGGGTGTAAGGCTCCAGGCAAGCAGAGAGATTCTGGATATGCTCGATACTCTTTACCAGATCCTGGCAGACCCAGAATCCAAGCTTCCGGATCCGCAGAGGAAAATGCTTAACCATGCTGATGACGTATGGCTTGACATGAAAGATAAGATGTCAAAGGGAGACAGAAGAGCAGCCTTCCTTCTGGATTCACATGCCCATATGGAACTGGCTCTTTCCTACCTTGTTAAGAGCAGGGAAGATGAGCAGTTCAGAGAACTTATACCGGATTATTTGATAAAATATCTAGGAAAATTGAGTACCTTCACATACAGAGAGGCCATAGGCCACGTCATGCTTTAGAGATTTCCGCCTTGAGATATTCCCTGTATGATTTTGGCTCCTTTACAAACCTGTCCAGATATGTGTTCTCTCTGTAATAGTCAAGGAGGTACTTTTCTACTTCGTCTGGGGTGAATACTGATAGCGACTTGAGATTCTCAACAGCTTTCTTCCAGCCAAACTTCCCCTCTATAATCTTCCTTGTTTTTTTGTTCTGTAATTCCAGTGAAAGGTTTATGATTCCTGCCAGTGAAATTTTGTCTCTTGAAGAGATGTCTACGGCACCCCTTAAATCCTTGGCTGCCTCGATAACCTTTACAACATCTTCAATATGCACTGGAGAAAGTGAACCACCAGAGGGAAGTTTTCCCAGAGAATTATCTGAGGTAATCTTCCGTATCTTTGAGGTGAAGAGGTCACCATTTCCAAAGATTACGGATGGCCTAACATTTAGATGGTTTTTCACAAGGGCTGCATTATCCTCGCCGGTTCTCTTAGTTCTGAGGAAATCTGTTGTTCCGTAATGGACGTTGATTGAAGAGAGATAAACAAGCCTCTGGTTTGTGTCATTCTTATTCAGAGCGGCTGCTATGTTCTTTATTCCGTTGACGTTGACAGCAAATGCCTGGTCACCAGGGGATTCGACACCGGCAGCGTCGATAACAGTATCAAAGTTCTTTACTGCCTCCGAAACCTGTTCGGGGACAGTTATGTCTCCCTTAATCCACTGGAATCCGCCATCCTTCAATTCCTTGTTTTCGTTCCTTGAAAAATATTTTACCTCATCAGCACTGATCAATTTAACTATGTTTCGACCAACATAGCCTGATCCACCTATGACCAAAACCTTCATGATACAGATAGGGGAGCACTGGTTTCCTAATATATATTTTCCAGCTTAGGTTGTTTTACTTTTAGCACCAGGAATAAAAAATTGCACTTATAGGCCAACAGAAACTCAATTTATGACAAATAGGTTTACAAGTACAATCTAATAATAACAGATTATGGCAGTTGAATCATATAACGAAATACTCCAGTCGATGATCCACAATTACACGGATGGTTCGTCCTGGTATTTCAGAAGGGGCATAGACCTTATTGAATCATCAAATGAAATCCCAATTGATAAATTACTGGAAGATCTGCTTTCGATAAGGCCAGGAATGGGTAGCCTTAACAATATCTCAGATGCCCTTAAAAAGAGTTCAGATCTTGGCATGAAGCGGATCCAGATAGCTGAGTCCCTTCGGTCTTATCTGGAGCGTTCCCGTTCATCACTCCATGAAAATTTCATGAAACTTGAGAATGTTGCCACAGTTCTTACTATAAGCAGGAGCAGCGAAGTCCTAAACATGGTGAATGTGATAAAGCCAGTTAAGGTTTATCTGATGGAATCCAGGCCTGGAAACGAGTCTGAGAAGTTCATGAATGAGTTGGGAAAACTGACTGATGTTGAAATGATTGAGGATGCAACTATCGGTCAGTATGTTGCTGAGTCAGATTTAATCTTGACAGGTTCTGATGGCTTCTACTCGGACGGATTCTTTACAAACAAAGTGGGCACACTTCCACTTCTTCTTACAGCAGAATATATGAAAAAACCTGTATTTGTGGTCTCATCCAGCTACAAATTCTCCAGTCTGAAATCCATTGACCAAAGTATGTTCAGAACAAAGATTCATGGGACTTCCCGTGATGTTAACCTGTTTGAAATGGTGCCTGTTGAGAAGATTGGAACCCTTGTGACCGATGCAGGAATTTTCAGGCATCCATCTGTTGATACGGTGTTAACAGTGAATGAAAGATTCATTGAAGAATGCCTGGCCTAATTTGCATCAGGCGGGATGCGCAATATTAATTATGAAATCTATAATCTGAAGCCTGATATAGAATGTCCAGAAAGTCATCAGATGTTTATATGGTCTCAGGAGGGGTAACAAAGTTCAGAAAGGCCGACCCCTCAAGAGATTTTCGGCTGAGGGTCAAGGAGGCTTTTGATTATGCTTTGAATGACATTAACCTCACTGTTTCCGATATAGATGGTTCTGTTTCATGCTATTTTTCAGACCACTTCATGCGCCAGGTAATGGCCGGGGCAATGGTACAGGATTATCTGGGGCTTAATCCCAAGCCCAGTAAGCGACTAGAGGGAGGTGGCGCAACTGGGGGCCTAGCTCTTCAATCAGGTTACGAAGAGATAGCATCAGGACGGATGGGGGTTTGTGCAGTTTTAGGCTTTGAGACAATGTCACAGGTCAATACATGGAAAGGAAACGAGTTCATAGCCCTGGCAAGTGACACTGACTTTGACTATCCTGTTGGCGGATTCTATACTGGATACTACGCGATGATGGCACGCAGGCACATGTATGAATTTGGAACTACAGTGGAGCAGTTTGCAATGGTATCTGTGAAGAACCACGCAAACGCAATGCATAACAGGTTTGCCCAGAGTCCCATGAAATTGACAGTGGAAGACGTAAGAAATTCACCCATGGTATCCACGCCTCTTACAAGGCTGGACATCTGCAACATGTCAGATGGTGCGGCAGTTGCTATCCTTGCCTCAGAGGAAAAGGCATTTGAGATATGTGATCACCCTGTAAGGATAAGCGGGATAGGTGGAGGAACAGACACCATGAGGCTTTCCGACAGACCTTTTGGTGAGGTTCCGCTCCTTCCAAATGAAAAGAAGTCTGACTATTCAGGCCTTCGTTATCCGGGGGTGCACTCATTCAGGGCAGGTAGGATGGCGGCCATAGAAGCCTATAATGCAGCCGGAATAACGGATCCCTCTGATGAAATAGACATAGTTGAGGCATATGACTCTTACTCTTCTGCTGAACTTCAGGCATACGAGGACCTGGGTTTATGCAAATATGGGGAGGGAGGCAGTTTCATAGAGGAGGGCAAGGCACTGCTGGGTGGAAAGATTCCTGTCAATCCTTCAGGAGGGCTCATAGGTGCCGGCCATGCAATCGGTGCTACAGGTGTTATGCAGTCAGTATTTCTGTTCTGGCAACTTCAGCACTCCATAAAGAAGCATTTCGGCAGTGAAAAGGCCCAGGTAAGCAATGCAAGGAAAGGCATAGTCCATACACATGCAGGAACGGGAACATATGAAGCTGTGACTGCAATGGAGGCGGTAAGATGACCACCAACCCGAAAGCCAGGATAGAGGAAATTGAAGGTTCTAGGGTAGTTACAAACGTGGATCCGCTCATCGTCAAGGAGCATTATGAGATAAACTATCTCCATAGCTACGGGCAGGACAGCGAATTTTTCAGGCAGCTTGGCAAGGGGAAGCTCATGGGAAGCAGATGCAGGAAATGCGAATACGTATATGCCACCCCAAGAGGCCACTGCATGTTCTGCGGCTCTGAAACTCAGTGGCATGAGTTGCCTCTCGAGGGCAAGATCCACACCTATACCACCTGTTACTCTGGCAGTGAAAGTTTCCTGAATGAGGTTCCGTTCCATCTTGTAATGGTTGAATTTGAAGGTGTGAACTCACTTTTCATGGGGAGGCTTATAGGGGCTGACGAGGAAGATATAGAAATAGGCATGAAGGTAAAGGTGAAATTCAGAAGGAATCTGCAATTCTCGGCTACCGATGTTTACTTCGTACCTGATGCCCCCTGACAAAAGTTCTTTACCGCCAGGAATATGGGTCAATTATGTCCGAATTCTCAAATTCAGACGGCGATGTATTTCTTGTCAAGCTGGAAAGAATGATAGACAGGGGTGCCCTTCTTTCCAGATACAGCAGGACCTCAAACTTAGACATAAGGGATGTTTACCATAAGGAATTTGAAAAGGATTCGAAACGAGGGGAGGATTTCTACAGGCGCGTTTTCCTGGAGTACGGGGATGAATCTGTTGCAGAACTTGTCACTGCTCAGGTTTCCATTCAGAATGTTTCAAACATCCTTACGAAACTGATTGAAGAGCAGAGAATCGGGCTTTCCTATCTGGAAAAATCTTCCCGCTATGTAGCATACAACAAAAAATCAGGAGGATCATACCTTTTCTGCCCTCCAGAGTCAATAGGCATTCCAGCGGAATTAGAGGAAGAATACAGAAACTTGTGCAATGATCTTTTTGAATTTTATGACAAATGCCTCCTTCCTGCCCAGGAATACTTCATGAAGTCATGGCCAAAGGAAGATCTCCTGTTCCCCGATGCAGATGGGGCAGAAATTCCTTTCATGGAACTTAAGGGAGAGGCATTAGAAACCGCAGAGAAATCCTACAAATCAGCTGTTCGTGCCAGGGCTCTGGACGATCTGAGGGCTTTGCTGCCTGCTTCAACCAGGACCAATCTTGGAATAAGCGGGAATGGTAGGTCATTCATATATCTGATACAGAGGCTTAAATCGATGAAAATCCCTGAAGCTCAGAGGGTTGCCGATTCACTTTATAATGAACTGAGTAACGAATTTCCAGAGCTGATAAACGCAGCGGTTAACCGTTACGGTCAGAAGCAGATAGAGTACATGCAATCAGAATTGGGGAAGGTAAATCCAATGGAGCTGAAACAAAACCTTCCTTTGTGCAGCTTCATAGATTGGGATCAGGAGCCTTCAGCGGCATACAGGATTGCTTCGATACTGAGATTTCAGGAGACAGGGGAAGATATCCCCTCCATCATGGAGCAGTTGAAACAGAAAGGCTACGATGAGGTAAAATCGATACTTGACAGCTATGCGGAAAGGCGCAAAGGAAGGAGGGACAAAGTTCCCAGGGCATATGAATCCTGCCAGTATTTTCTTCAGGTGGCTGTTAATTTTGGAGCTTTCAGGGATGTCCAGAGACACAGGTTCCTGTCAATTTCAAGACCACCTCTAACCCCATATAACGGCTACACAGTGCCGCCATTCTTTAAATCTGATGCAGAAACACTTCAGAAATTCAAAAGCCTCATGGGGGCATCGTCAGATCTATATGGCAGAATCAGAAAGAAAGCAGGGCATCAGGTGGCTCAGTACGTGATACCTTTTGCATTTGTCTACCCTGTTTCTATTGTCACCAACGCAAGGGAACTGATACATTTCTGCGAGCTCAGATCAACACCCCAGTCTCATTACGATCTCAGGGAGCTTTCCAGAGCAATTTACAATGGAGTAAGGGAAAAGACCCCTGCAGTTTCTCGGGCATTCAGGTTCGTAGACACCGGCGACTATGCGCTAGGAAGATTGAGATCTGAACAGAAGAAAGAGCTGAAGCTAAGGAATATGGAAAAGTGACACTTCTTCGCAGAGGCTTATTTTAACCACACTTGATAAAATACCGTTTCATAAAGTTTATATTGAAGAACATATTTATCTGTCAACCTGAGGTGAACTTAAGGTATGTTATCAGGACAGATGCCAATATTCGTGCTTAAAGAAGGGACACAGAGAGAACAGGGAAAGAATGCTCAGAAGAACAACATAGAGGCTGCCAAGACAATTGCAGACGCTATCAGGACAACTCTTGGTCCAAAGGGAATGGACAAGATGCTGGTAGACTCAATTGGAGACATTATTGTATCAAATGATGGAGCTACCATCCTGAAGGAAATGGATGTGGACCATCCAACGGCAAAAATGATTGTTGAGGTTGCTAAATCGCAGGATTCCGCTGTTGGGGATGGCACAACATCTGCCGTCATACTTGCAGGGGAGCTCCTTAAGCAGGCAGAGACACTCCTTGACCAGGGAGTTCACTCAACTGTTATCACAAATGGTTTCAGAATGGCAGTCAACGAGGCAAAGAAGCATCTTGACCAGATTGCACTTGAGGCAAAGGACGACAAGACTCTCAAGAGAATATCCATGACTGCCCTTTCCGGAAAGAATACCAGCCTTTCCAGTGATTTCCTCTCCGATCTTGTTGTCAAGGCCGTCAATGCAGTTGCAGATGAGAGAAACGGGAAGGTTATTGTGGACACAGCCAACATAAAGGTTGACAAGAAGAATGGCGGTTCCGTTACAGATACGCAGTTCATTAATGGCCTGGTAATAGATAAGGAAAAAGTCCATCCCAAGATGCCTTCACCTGTCAAGGATGCCAGGATTGCACTCATAGATTCTGCTCTTGAGATAAAGAAGACAGAGATCGAGGCAAAGGTTCAGATTACAGACCCGTCAAAGATACAGGACTTCCTTGCACAGGAATCAGACACATTCAAAAACATGGTAGAGAAGGTAAAGAAGAGCGGAGCAAATGTTGTCCTCTGCCAGAAAGGTATCGACGATATTGCTCAGCACTACCTTGCAAAGGAGGGCATCTATGCCGTAAGGAGAGTCAAGAAGAGCGACATGGAAAAACTTGCAAAAGCTACAGGCGCTAAAATTGTGACGAATCTTGACGACCTCACATCCGCAGCCCTTGGAAAAGCAGAGAAGGTAGAGGAAAAGAAAATCAGCGACGACAGGATGACCTTCGTTACTGGATGTGCAAACCCCAAGGCCGTCAGTATACTCATAAGGGGCGGCACTGACCATGTGGTTTCAGAAATAGAGAGATCACTTAACGATGCAATCAGAGTGGTAGCTCTCACAAAGGAGGATGGAAAATACCTGCCAGGTGGAGGAGCAATTGAAGCAGAACTCGCCATGAAGGTTCGCAATTTTGCAAATTCCGTGGGAGGAAGAGAGCAGCTTGCCATAGAGGCCTTCGCAAAGGCACTGGAAATCATACCCAGAACACTGGCTGAGAACGCAGGAATGGATCCAATAAACACTCTGATACAGCTCAAGGCTGATCATGAAAAAGGAAAAGTCACTTACGGAATAGATTTCTCAGAAAACAAGGTTGGGGATATGGCCAAAGCAGGTGTATTTGATCCGCTCAGAGTCAAAAAGCATGCACTTGAAAGCGCTGCCGAAGTCTCAACAATGATCCTGAGAATCGACGATGTAATAGCAAGCAAGAAATCAGGCCCAAGCCCCGGAGAAGGCGGCATGGGCGGTGGAATGCCAGGCGGCATGCCACAGTACTGATTTCCTTTTTTTTCATATTCAACACTCCAGCCATACTATTTTTAAATTCATCCAATGCCTTGTAGTTCTGCATAGCCATTCAATAAAGCCCTTGGCACACATTTAATAATTTTATTGGAATAACCGTACGGTGACATCTTGAATCTTTACGAATACATGGGTAAGGACATATTCAGGAAGAATGGACTTCCTGTACCAGAAGGATATGTCGTGGAAAAACAGTCAGATCTTAAGGAATACCGCAAACCGGTTGTTGTCAAATCCCAGATCCTCCTTGGAGGAAGGGGCAAATCAGGAGGCATTAAATTCGCAAAAAGTGGAGAAGAACTGAAGTCTGCAGTCAATGAACTTATAGGATCAAAGGTAAGAGGGCTTGCAGTAACGAAGGTTCTCGTTGAAGAGATGCTGAATATCCAGCACGAGTATTATGTGAGCATAACCCTCAGCAGAGAGCACAGAGCACCCATACTTATAGCCAGTGCATCCGGGGGCGTGGAGATTGAATCGGTCCCACAGAAGGAGATTTTCACCCGTGTTATTGATCCGTTGATTGGGTATTCTGATTACATTGGCAGGGAAGCTTCAAAATTCATGAACCTGAAGCCAGAAATAGCCTCTCAATTCAGAGCAATCCTCAAGTCCCTGTACAGGACATTCATCGAGGAGGACTGCGAACTTGTTGAAATCAATCCTCTGGTGGAGACAAAGGAGGGCAAACTCATTGCTGCTGACGCAAAGGTAATAATAGACAATGATGCCCTTTACAGGCACAAGGAGTTCAGCATCACGGACCCGGAGAAGACACCACTGGAGCTTGAGGCTCAGGCTAAGGGCTATTCCTTTATTGAACTTGATGGGAAAATCGGTGTCATCGCAAATGGGGCAGGCCTTACAATGGCAACACTTGACGCACTGACTCTTCACAACGGAAAGCCGAGGAACTTTCTGGATCTTGGTGGAACGGACAATGTCGAAATAGTCGCCAATGCTTTTGATCTCGTTCTCAAGGCAGATCCGAAAGCTATACTGATCAACATATTTGGCGGCGTTACAAAGGCTGACACTGTTGCCAAAGGTATTGTTGAGGCAAAGAAGAGATTCAATATCTCAAAGCCTATAGTTGTAAGGCTCAGCGGTTTTAACGAGGATGAAGGAAGAAAGATCCTCAGTGAGAATAAGATAGAAACATATCCAACCATGATGGAAGCAGTTGAAAGGGTAGTAAAAGTTGCAGGTGGTGCATAATGGGAGTACTTGTTGACAGGAATACTAAGGTAATAGTTCAGGGAATAACAGGGCATCAGGGTTCGTTCCATGCCGGTCAGATGATGAAGTTCGGAACAAAGGTAGTGGCTGGCATAT
>ACXJ01011277.1_pt1 | contig 10677 bp, 8 predicted proteins | sample 870861 | NCBI WGS metagenome assembly ACXJ01 (sample SAMN02954270, study PRJNA29437) | mine drainage metagenome | biome: terrestrial; feature: Richmond mine; material: biofilm; isolation source: combined biofilm from UBA (pink subaerial biofilm) and UBA BS (thick... ... | reverse complement strand
GGNNNTGANNNNATCATGAATAATAGCTCATTAAATNANNNGAAAAAAAAGATAGANNNAAAGCTGGAGGCACGGTATGGCTATCTGCTGGTAGCACCACTTATGATACTTATCATAGTGTTTACCTTCTTTCCAGCCGTGTATTCCTTTGCAATAAGTCTTTTTCATTACAATCCTTTTGGTCACATAGTTTTCTTTGTGGGACTGGCCNNNNATGATACAGTGCTCCACAGCGGACTATTTGCTAAGGCAATTCTGGATGTNCTTTATTATACAGTTGCAGTTGTCACAATACAGACCATCCTGGCCTTTATGTTTGCCATCCTTTTCAATCATAAAATGATGGTATNNAGAATATCAAGGGCTTTTGTATTTATTCCTGCCATCGTATCTTCAGTCGCTTTGTCAATCATATTTATCTGGGTATTCTCAGACCAGGGTCTCATAAATTATTTCATATCATTTTTCGGAGTTAAACCAATAAATTTCTTCTTCAGCACAACATATGCGTTTCCAGCAATTATGGCACTTAATATCTTCTCAACAACCCCATATTTTATGATAATTTATATTGCAGGACTTCAAACAATACCAAGAAGCGTTCTCGAGGCAGCAAGTTTAGATGGTGTAAAATCTGGCTGGCACAGATTTAGATATATTTATGCACCGATGCTCAATTTCACGACTTTTATCGTCGTGATACTTGGAATAATTGGTTCTATGCAATTGTTTGATCAGATCTACGTTATAACTGATGGTGGGCCTTCCCATTCAACCTATGTCCCTTTGATGTTTATTTATAATCCGGACATTTATCTACTTTGGGGAGGTTGGTCTATCTGCTGCTGCCTCTTTCATACTTTTCTTTGCAATCCTGTTCATCACGCTCATGCAGAGAAGATATCTTAAAGATACGAGGTGGACATAATGTTCAGAAACAAAACAGGGAATTCAAAAACCAGATCTATCGGAAAAAACAGGAAGAAGGACGTATACGAAATGTTGCTGTCCATAGGACCAGCAAAAAAGGGAGTGATCTATATCCTAAGCATCCTGCTTGTAATAATATATATGCTTCCATTTTACTGGATGTTCCTGAAAATGTTTAGAAGCAGTATATTTGCACATTTCCCACCCGATCTTAACCCCTTCAGTTTGACAAGTGTTGGAAACCTGGTCGCAAATTTCAGGTCAGTTGTAAGCTTTGGTTCATTTCCATTATGGTATTTCAACAGCGTATTTGTAGCAGCTGTTGTGGTTACAGGAAGCGTCCTTGTAGGATCTGCGGCTGGATATGCATTTGCCAGGCTTCATTTCAAGGGGAGGGATCTTCTATTCTATGCTGTACTAGCAACATTGATGATACCATTTCCAGTAATATCCATAGCCTCGTACATATTCATGCTGGATCTGGGATGGATCAGCACATATCNNNNACTCATACTTCCGGAAATCGTTTCTGGACTCAACGTTTTCATATTTAGGCAGTATTTCATGACCATTCCAGCGGATGTTGAAAACGCAGCTAAACTGGATGGTTTATCGCCATTCCAGATATTCTACAAGATATCAGCACCCATGGCAAAACCTGCATTTGCTGCAGCTACGATCTACACTTTTATCGGAACATGGAACAACTTTCTCTGGCCTTTAATGGAAGTTCATTCCCAGAAGCTCTTCACACTGCCACTGGTTCTGAATTTCTTCAAGGGTGTGAATGGTACACAGATATACTGGAATGAAATGATGATGGTTGTATTCCTAACACTGATACCAACACTGGTAATCTATATCCTATTTGAGAGATATTTCGTAGAGGGCTTTGCGCTCACAGGAGTAAAGGGGTAATAACAATGGCAATAGAATTGAAAAAACTAAACATGGCATACGGGTCAACCGTTGCACTAAAAGATTTTGACTTGCACATAGAAGATGGAGAATTTGTGGCTATTTTGGGTCCTTCGGGAGGCGGAAAGAGTACCATCCTGAGGATAATTGCTGGCCTTATCATTCAGGATTCTGGAGATGTGGTGATAAATGGAGAGATAATGAATGATATTCACCCTTCTGAAAGAAATGTTGCAATGGTGTTCCAGAATCAGGCACTGTATCCACATATGACCGTTTACAATAATCTGGCACTAAATCTAAGGATGAAAGGTGTGTCAAAAGATGAAATAGATAGGAGGGTAAATGAGGTTGCTAAAATAGTTGGGATCAACACAATTCTGTCCAGAAAACCGCGGGAGATATCCGGTGGACAGGCACAGAGAGTTGGTCTGGCAAGGGCGATGATACGTGATCCTGTTATTTATCTCATGGATGAACCATTGACAGGACTGGATGCAAAATTCCGTGATGAGATGAGAGAGGAACTCATACATTTCCACAGAATTACAAAGAAGAGTATTCTCTATGTTACACATGATCAGATTGAGGCCATGTCCATGGCTGATAGGATAGTTGTTTTGAATAATGGGGTGAAGATTCAGGAAGGTGCACCAAGGGAACTGTATGATAATCCAGAACATGTGTTCGTTGCCACTTTTGTAGGTTCACCAGCGATGAATACTTTTAATTTTGTGAAAAATTCCAGCAATCCGCACATGTTCATCCTCGATTCTGAGGACGAGACTACACCATTTGGTCTTGAATTTGAATCTGCTGATCTGCCAGATAAACTGACCATAGGAATCAGACCGACGGATTTCAAGCTGGTAGTTGATGGTGAAATAAAAACAACTCTCAAAACACTGGAATTTCTTGGGTCGGTTATACAGATAAAGGTCGAAATGGGTAGTAATGATATAACAATAGCACTTTCAAGAGAATCAAGGACCAAAACAGATATATTTGATCTAAAGCCCGGATCTGAACTGAGATTTTCAGTTGATTCAGAAAGGTTCTATGTGTTTGGACCTGATGGATCGAGAATAAAGAATCCAATAGTGAAAATTCATCCACCAGAGAAGCTGGTAGAAAATAAGAAAGGAAAGTGATAATTTGCTAAAAACTGAGAGTATAATGGATATCTGCAGAACTCAGAAAATCGGTGACAACGAAAGAGATATGGATCACTGGATTGTAGAGCGGGATACTTCACGAAGTGAAGGTTTTTATAGTTCTGTAATCAAGAATGGACCTGTTCACTTTGTGTGTGGTCAGAACGGTTCCATTGAATCATGGATTTCTCCAAGAAGAAGGGTGGGATTGTGGAATTTTGACACACAGCACATATCGGGACTGGATATTAAGGTAAATGGTAAAAGTGAAAAAGAAACCTTCCTGAAATATGTAAGGGGGTTTGCATACATTTACAGGCAGTATGAGGATTTTGAAAGGCTGGACTTCATTGCCTCCAAAAAAGCCATTCTTGAAATGAAGTTAAGATCTGAAAAACTGGTCAATTTTGAGATAAACATACAGATTCTTCATGAGACAGCATGGCCACAATCCAATTTTGGTAAGGATTACAGGGTAAAAGTGAATGAAAGATACATAAGGATTAGTAGTAGTATTGCCAGTACTACCATAAATTACAAAAGTAACGGGAATACTAAGATCGCCATAGATAATCAGAAGATAACCATAAGTTCAGATTCCGCTTCATTCCTGGATATTTATGTTTCTTGCGATGATTCCTTACCTGAAGAAAATGATCTTGAAAATTCAATAAAATACAACGAAAAGACAAACACCATATCAAATCTGGTTACCCCCTCATTCAGAATAAATAAACTATTCAGATGGGCAAAACATGACCTCCTGGAATTATTTACACCCACTCCTATTGGAAATGGCTTTTATGCAGGAATACCTCAATTTTCATGGTTTTTCGGAAGAGATGGAGAATGGATGTCTATGGCTGCGATTGAATGTGGATTGGGAGATCTTGCACAAAATCATTTAGACATGCTTTATTCATTCTCTAAAGGAGGAAGAATACCACATGAGATTCCCCTTTCAAATGGAGGTCACATTAAAGGTGATAATTATAAAATTGGAGATTCGCCAGTATCGACACAGTTTATGTCCATAGATAGTTCACCTCTATGGATCATTTGCATGTATATGCTTTCTGGTTGGACCGGAAAAAAATCTGATGAAAAAACCATAAGCGATGTTATGAATTTCTGTAAATCATGCGACAGAGATCAGGACGGGTTAATAGAAAATCGTTTTTCCGAAGGTCTCATCGGATGGCCAGAGTCATGGGCACAAACACGGGACGGTATATGTGTGGATGTGAATGCCTGGTGGCTCGAAGCTATAAGAGTCTTTGATCAAATGAATGGAGAAGGCAATAAACGTTTTGAAAGCGCACTAAAGATCTATAAAGACCTATTTTACAGGTTTACAGAAAAGGGAATAACAATTATTGATTCCGCAAATGATGGTAAAACGAGGGATATAAAGGGCGCAATGCAGATAGTTCCAGCCATGTATTTCAATGGTTCTTTATTCAGTGAAGGTCTTAAATGGTTATACCAACCTGACCTGGTAACGGAGTGGGGAGTACGATCAGTATCAAACAGGGACAGATTTTACGACGGGGGTTATCATACTGGAACCATATGGCCCCTGATGACGGGCTGGATGGTACTGGCACTTTATAACAACTCCATGTATACTGAGGGTTTTGACATGATTGAAACGTTCACAAGACTCGCTTTCTCTAGCCTTGATCCGGGAAGGATTAATGAAACTTACAACCCGGAGTTCCTTTATGCAGAGGGTCAGTTTTTCCAGGGTTGGTCTTCCAGCCTGTTCATTCAATCTATAATGGAAGGTCTACTGGGGTTTGAAAGAGTACCAACAGATGATGATCCTTCTGAAATGATGAATCCACATTTACCTGAAAGCTGGGATGAGGTAAAATTGCTTAATTTTCCATTCAGGAATAAAGTCTTTAATATTACAGTGCGGAAGGGAAACAGGAAGGAGGCAAGTGACATCTCAAAATATATGCAAAAAAATGAATGGCAAATCAATTTAAGTAAGGAAAATGCGATCTGAAATGACATATATATTACCTCGGACTAAAAAACAGGATGGTAAACCATTCGTCCTGAGTGGAAGAAGTTCTTACTATATTGGTTACAATGATATGAAGCCTGCAGGTCTAGGGTATCACATTGAAAACGAGATGAATGGGCTATGGTTTCCTCCCATAAGGATCTTCAAGTGGATAGCACTTGAAAGAAATGGAAGAAGTATGATCCCAGAATATGTAACAACAGATTATACATCTGTTAGTTTCGGCTTCAGAGAATTAAGCTTAAAATTAAGTACCACAGGAGACAATTATTTTTTAATAGAACTGACAAAGGAAATAGAAATCATTGAACCTGTTAGGATAATTCTGGAAATAGGTGTTATACCAGTATGGTACAGTCAGTTAAATACAGATTTCAGCATATCCAAACTTTCAGGCTCTATTATTATTAGTGAAAAGAACTATAGGCAAAGCATAACAGCTAGTTCTGATGGGAATGGAGTGTTAACCTATAATAATAACCGAATTGTGATAGAGACTAAAGATTCCACAACAGTAAATATCAAAATAGAAGGAAATGAATCAACCAATATTTCACCAGCTAACATAAAAAAGGAGGCAGAGAACTATCGCCACCAGTTTGTGGAGTCACTAAGAAGTAAAACCACCATCTCAGGAAACACATCCATATCCGATGCTTTTGATCTTGCTGTCATAAACCTTAGGTGGTTGTTCTTAAATATGAATAACACTGGTAGAGGAGTTGTAGCTGGATACCCTGAGTTTCCATGGTTATTCGGTATTGACACATATTACAGTTCAGGAGGATTACTGATAGCTGGTATGAATGATGAGTACGAAAATACTCTCAAGGTTCTTGAAAAATACGCCAGAAAAGAAGGTGGAAGAATACCACATGAAATAGTTTCAAATGGACGAGTTTTCAATATGGGAAATCGTGTGGAAACTGTTGTGTATCCAACCATGGTTTGGAACCTCTACGAATATAGTGGAAATATTGAACACTTAAAAGAAAGAGAAGATCTGATTCTTAGCTCCTTAAGTCCGGCAATACTACATGATGTTAGGGGCAATGGAATAATGGAAGATCCAAAAGCGGGTAATGGAATTGATATTGACACAGTGTGCAATTATATAGAGTCAATGAACTCCATACTCAAAATAAACTCAGTTGTTCACAGTGATAAGATCGAGGTAAAAGAAATAGAAGAGGAGATCCGTGAAAAGACCAGGTTTATCAGGAAAGATATGTGGATGCCAGAGATAAATGGATTTGCAGATAGGTATAAAGACGGCTTACCACAGTTCAATGGTTTCTGGACATCTGTGCTTCCGTTTTCTTTTAATCTAGCCAGTAAGGAGAATTATGCCAATTTCGCAACTGAAAATAGTAAAGCATTTTCAAGATTAATGTCCTCAAATGGACTGAAGGTGGATCAAAATGGAAACGTTATGCCCAATGGGAATTCCATGCTTATAAAGGCAAGTCTAAATTATGGAGACGTGAATAATGCACTCAAGGTACTTCACATGAATATAGATGCCATTGGTCGATACAGTAACTATTGCTTTCCTGAAATTATAAACAATCCATCTGGTTGTTTCATTCAGGCATGGTCAGCTGCTCTCTTCATTGAAAATATTATTTATGACTTTCTTGGTATCTACCCCAATGGAAAAGAACTTGAAATAAACAGACGCTTTTCCATTCCAGAAGAGTTTGAAGGACTAAGAATTAATGGGATGAAGCATAGAAATAGGCTATACAATTTTGAGGTATGCGATCGAGCCGTATCTTACTCAAGGAATATTATTTAATATTCTCAATGGTGATCCTGTGGGCAATAACATCCTCAATCTTTGAATCAAATCCACCTATTGAAATCTCCTTGCCATCATTTCCCTTCATAGTGAAATTAACAACATCTTCATTTATATTTATATTAGAAACCAGGCCTTTGAGTATTACAGGCACTCCATTTTTTCTGTATTCTCCGTCGATAGTTACTTCTATTTTGTTTACACCCTTGTTTTTCAGAGATATAATGTCTGTAATTGCTATTCTCTGGTTATCATATTCAGCAGGTATCTCCGGCATGCGTTCATCTATTACCGATGAACTAAACCAGCCAGAAAAGAAGTTATGGATGAGAAACCAGGTCATATCATCATCCTTAAAGATGTAACCATACTGTTCACTCCTTGCTCCAAGAAGGATATTCCTTGGCATAAACGCAGAATAACTTTCATCTGAAATAACTGCAAAGAATTTACCGATTCGCGTATACCTTACATTAGAAAATATATTTTTCTTCATTATTTCATCAAAAAAGCCCTCTTCATAACCATCATCAAATAGTAGAAGAAATACCCTGACTCCCCGCCTCGATTTTTCCTCCAGATAATCAAGAAAATTTACAAGGTAAGACAGCGTTGTGTGAATGAAGATATATTGATTAGCTTTCTTTATAATATCCAGTGTATTGGAAAGAAATCCGTTAATGTTCCTTGAAATAAAAATTTCAGGCTCACCCTTATAACCTGCTGGTTCATTTTTCTTTACCCAGTCAAGGAATGTACCCCTCATCTGTTTCAAATTTTCCTCACGGTTCTCATAAATTATTTCAGGATTAATTGCCTCATACCTCTGTGGTCTTCCTACTATTACATTTACGAAACCCTTTCTTTCCAGTCCAGAAGTAATATCATAAAGCTGTGGCTGTCTAAGATCTAATGCCCGTAATATATCTCTGGATGTGGCCCCTCCATTCTTAAAGATAAATGAATACACATTCGCTTCAAGTTCAGTCATTCCCATGTCCTGCAGAATTTCAATCACTGTTTCATGAGAGGGCTTCGAGTTCTTCATTATATATGTATACATTCCGTTATTTTAACGATTTCCAATGCAAGCCATAACTCAAATAATCTATAATATAGAATTTAGTAGAGGATTATCCGTATAAATAGAGTATATGATGATATTATAGGATTTTTAAGCTCATTTTTAAGGTTATAATCTTTTAAAATATACAACATCTGTGGCAACATATTCAAAAAAGATTGATTTCGAAATATATATATATATATTCATTATTAACAGTATTATGGACAGAAAGACTTTAATGGCGTACTTGTCTGCCGGGATTATTTTAATGGTGAGCTTTGGCGGATTAATTTATTACAATCCTGCAGTTCATGATAATAAGATACAAACACATGAATTAGGGCATTATATTCGTGAATATTATTTGAAGGAGTTAGGTAACGTAAGTCATAAATCCACTTTTAGAACTGAATCTTCTAATGTGGCTGGGGTCAAAGCAATTAACAATACAATAAGGATGAATTATACATTTTATATGGGAAGTAATAATGTAACCGGTGAGCTTTTGAACGTTTATCTCAACGGTAAATTAATACACAGATCACTGCTAATTAACAGCACAAAATTAAATGGAAATATTACTATAATCCCACTATATTCTTTATCCGGAAACTATAATACAATAACCCTATTCAATAGTGCGAATAGCAAAAACAAAAAAGGCACAGGAGGAAGTTATGTTTATGTTAATTTAAAGGGTATATATTCATGGGGAACTAATGGAAACGCACTCGCATTTACACAGGATATGACCGATTTGTTACTCTCAATAATGGCTGCCGGAATTCCGATTAGCGCGTTAGCCAGTGTGGGTATTTTAAGTGTCGTATTTGCAGTTGGAGCCTCCACCATTGGACTTTATGATGCGTGGGGAGGTGATAATGGCGTATTCTTCTTTTCTGAGAATTTCTTGTTTTTTGCGTTTGCATGGATAAATTCTCCATATAACCATGTACCAAGCTACTTAAGGGATGATGGTTCATATCCATTGACAGTATATAATGGTGAATTACCGTGAACGAAAAAGTTCCTTTAAAATATACAATAATATTTATTATTTTAACTCTCCCATTGGAGATTGAAAGCTTAATTTCCTTATTGACTCCATACGGTTATTTATTTTCATGGCCCTTAATATCCTATGCCATTGTAGCTTCGACATTTTTCGGCGCTGGATTTTACCTGTTTGCAATGTATAAAACAGATAAAGACATGAAAAATAATTTATAAAGTAAAATTTGCTATCAGTCTACACATTTCATCTCATTTTATTATTGAGATATATAAAATCTATCATTTTAATTTATATTGGGCAAATATTCTGAAGATATGTTTTATTTGACTAGATGAAAATATACATAATCGGGATATTGAATAAGTTAGTGGATAAGACTGTTATAATTTAGATATATTTACACGTTATTTTTCTATGTAGGACATCATGTTGTAAGAAACGAATTTCTATTGTGTGAAATAAAAGTACCAAGACTATGATGAGAAGGACCAAATAGGGTCCACATGAAGGAATCATAAAGGTAATATGGATGTAAATTCATATCCACTTTCTCTAGAAATAACGCATTTCTTACTCATCATACAAGAAGATACTAACGTTACTATGAAAAAATAGGATCAAAGAGGGTTTGAGAGTTAAAGGTCTGTTCCTTTAAATTGAAAAAATAGACTAACCCTCCAGGTATAGAACTTCACTATTTCCAAAACAGAATCCTTATGTTTAATGCTTGAATTGAGATATGTAAGTCTGTTCAACTTGAAAAAAGATTTATATGGATTAAATACAACAGAAATGATTTCATTGTTTTATGTTACAGGAATAGAAGTTAGAAACCCCATTTCCAAGAGCGAAGGTTGAATAAGTAATGAAGTTGTTTTCTCAACAATAAAAACGCAGTTTCGATAAAAATTTAAAATAAATATGATGAATTGCCGGCAACAAATACAATCTGAAATTAAGATGAATATTTTAAAAAATCGCCACCTTTTGATATTAATTACATCCCAAAACTTGGTATGGGGCTGATCGGATTCGAACCAATGACCACCTGGTTATGAGCCAGGCGCTCTACCTAGCTAAGCTACAACCCCTTAAGAAAGCCAATGTTAAAATTTCACTTAAACTTTTCCAATAGTGTAACAGTTTTGCTGTTAAATATACTCACTTTGTGGATTTCCTTCTCACATTACCGTATTTCAATATATAATAGCTCAGTAATACGATAAAAATGGCAGACCAGGCTGACAGGAAGGCGATTCTATCAAATCTGTTGGCTGGTATGGTAACTGATGCCAACAATAATACTAACGGTAAGGAAAATGTGGTTGAAATAATAAAATCTCTCTTAGTCCTTGACTGCACACCACCATAGAAAGTTATAATTAATAAATATTTATGAACGCCGCCGGTCGGGTTCGAACCGACGACCGCACGCTTAACAGGCGTGTGCTCTACCAGCTGAGCTACAGCGGCTTACTTATTATGCCTAATTAACATCAACCAATTAACTTTTTCGAATGGTTCCTTAGATTTCAATCTCATTTATGTCCATTTTTGCTTTAGAACTCACATTCTCGTAGAGTTCTTTAATTCTGGTTGCAGCCTTATCAAGACCTTTGTTCTTATATCTTTGAACCTGATCATTGATGTCTATTCTCCTGTTTCCTATGACCAGATTATCAGCGCATGCAACAATTTTTTCCTCAATAGTTTCCGGCATGAAATCTAGATCTGGTAATCCAAGTTCCATTGCTTCAT
>ACXJ01011149.1_pt1 | contig 10690 bp, 9 predicted proteins | sample 870861 | NCBI WGS metagenome assembly ACXJ01 (sample SAMN02954270, study PRJNA29437) | mine drainage metagenome | biome: terrestrial; feature: Richmond mine; material: biofilm; isolation source: combined biofilm from UBA (pink subaerial biofilm) and UBA BS (thick... ... | reverse complement strand
GCCTCCATTATAATCTACATTACTTACAGTACAGTACTGCACAAAGCCATAAAAGACTAGGGACTAAAGTCCCATTTTTTAATAATAAACGTGTATTAGCTGACACAAAATTATGAGGTCAAGCGTAGCGAGAAAGCACACCCAAACAGTTTATCAACTTTGCTAAGAAAGCTTATCAGATATAAGCAGCGTGTTCAAACTTTGTACTATGCAAGGCTGCAGTAGAACAGCGGGAAGAGCAAAGGCTATCAACACCTGACAGGATGAGGTGTTTTCTGTACCGTGAAACAGGCGGACACCCTAGCGATAATTAGAGGTTTGACCAAAGATATTTGCGAAGTATTTCCTGCTCAACTTTTAACAGTTATTCAATTGTTGCACGACACTTCTAACAATTACTACATAACTGGAGGTACCGTGTAACAGTCACTCCTCGGTTTGTAAAAGTAAAAATCATCATAGAAGTAACCACAACCTAGAAACAAAAGACATGAGTACTTTACTTTAGCTATATACAGCTGATGCGCAGAGTTACACTCAGTATAGTGCTACCATTACTATGAGTACATGAGCAACAATTTAATTATTTGCTAGACAAAGATGAAAAAGGAATTGCCCAACTTTTAACTTAACGCGCACAACTTCACATATACAAAGTCAATTGGCCTGTTCGCTATACCTGATGCCGGTGGAGCCAACCAACTCGCCATCTTTCCAGGCTCTCTTGCTGAGACCATCAATGAGGAGACGAAAGATCGATCATCTATGGTAGGCAACCACTCTGATTTTCTTAACTCCCACTCATCTTCTGAGCAGATATTTCCATCTGGTGTTACATGATAATCGGCAAAAATACCTACCTGCCTGTTAAAGCCTCTATGAGGAAGATATAACTTAGTGTGGATACCTGATTCTGAAAGTATACGGTTCCACCTATCAACACCATTTTGACAATCAGCTATAAAGTCATCTTGCAATATTTGATTCAATGCAGTGATAGTTGGAACTTCTATAGTGCTAATACTACCATCAATAATTGCTTCAGCTTTGTAAGTTGAACCAAGTAAACGATGATCATCCTTACGCTCTGATTCATGAAATCTTCCCTTGAGGCCGCTAGCATAATAGTTAGCAGCATTTGAAGAAGTATCACTACCAAACAAATCAAGGGTAATGCTATAGTGAAAGTTTAGATATTTTTGAATAATGGATAGATTGATTCCTCCATATTGACGTATATCATCTGTATCGTATTTTTTCATGAGCTCAGCAGTTCTTTGAATAACACGTGCAACTCCAGTAGCTCCTACGAACATATGATGAGCTTCTTCTTTGAGCATAAATTGTGTAGTGCGAGCCAAGGGGTCAAAAGCGCTTTCAGTTAGGGCATGGAGTTGGAATTTCCCGTCACGGTCGGTGAAGTAGGTGAATAAGTAAAATGAGAGCCAGTCAGGGGTCGGTTCGTTGAACGCACCTAGCAAGCGAGGACGATCCGGGTCTCCGGAGTGTCGTTCGAGCAAAGCATCAGCCTCTTCACGCCCGTCTTTCCCGAAGTAGCGGTGAAGCAAATACACCATCGCCCATAAGTGTCGTCCTTCCTCTACGTTTACCTGGAAAAGATTGCGCAGATCATAGAGGCTCGGTGCCGTCTTGCCGAGGTGCCTTTGTTGTTCCACGGAGGCGGGTTCAGTGTCTCCTTGTACAGCTATCAATCTTCTCAGGTCGAAACGGTATTCTCCAGGAACCTCATTCCATACAGGTTGACCGATGTGCTCACCGAATGATATCCGACGATTAGGTTTTGGCTCGGCTAGGAATATTCCCCATCTGTACTCCGGCATAGTGACGTAGTCGAAGTGTGCCCACCCCTCTTGTCCTACATCTATAGCCGTCCGCAAGAATACTTCATTATTGGCGAAGTCTTTTGGCCCAAGCTGGTTCCACCAAGCCAAATACTTCGGCTGCCATGACTCCAATGCTCTGGTGAGCTGTCTGTCCTCGGCTAAGTTGACATTGTTGGGGATTTTGGTTGCATAATCAACCTTCATGGATTACCTCCAAAAGAAACAGTATTCATGTACGGACTTGATCGAACGCTGGTCGCAGACCGGTTCCATAAGAGCGGAGAGCACCCTGATGCCCTGTGGCATTAGGTCGTTGAAATACCCAGTTCTGCCAGGCCGAGAGGCGTCCAAATACCTTGGTGGCTACAGTTTCTGGCCCACAGAAGCGCAAGTTGGCCTCCATGGCGGTCAAGGCATCCGGGGAGAAGCTGGCTCTTTCTTCCACGACTAGGCGAATTTCGTCATCCCAGTCAATCTCATCCAAGGCGAATGTAACGAGCCCTAGTTTGTCGGCGAGGGTGGCATCGATAGCTTTGAACATGTAATTGGTCAGTTCATGGACATGATCTGGATTTCTCAAGAAACGGCTCTCTAGCCGTGTTAGTCCGTTGTCCATAGGTAGGGGACCGAAATTGGCAGGTGTCAACTGCATAGTAGGAAGTTTGAGAGTATTGCTGGCAGGATGGTCAGTGCTCTCATCATCTGGGAGGCCAGTGAGCATATAGATTCGGTCACAGGCAAAAGCCGCTTCGGCCAAGATGCCAACGAAGCAACTTCCTTCATCGACCAAGGCGATCAACGAACGAGAAGAGGTCTCCAATCTGCGCAATGTAGATCTGATCCATGCAATCACTTCGTTCACTAACCAATTGTTCTGGTTGGCCCATATGGTTCGCTCTATGACCTCCAACACCTCGGGTTCTCCCCGAGTTTTCAGCAGGAAGGTGCCGATGGTCGCTTCGTTGAAGCGAAGCCATAGGATCAAATCATCCAGTTGGGAAACCATAGCCAATGGCCACCAGTCAGGTCCTAGCTGTGCTATCGCCTCTGGATCCGTAGGCCCGCTCTCAACCGGTGCACTGATGGTGATGGTAGCTGTTCTGAGCGTACGGTCTATCTCCGCTCGTACGTAGGGGTATGTTATCGAATCTTCATGGATCTCTGGCTCAGGATCGGGTAGGCTAATTCCTCTGGCATCCATAGGACGAGGAGAGGAGTCAGCTAATTTCGCTGCAGCTTGATGGACTACCGCAGCGAAGGTGCTTCTTGGAGCGGTTTCATCTACCAAACCCCACTCCAACGCCTTTTGTCCCTTGGTCCCCTCTATCTTGGTAGCCACTACATCAGCGAGATCTCTTCGTACCTTCCGTTTGTCCACTAACCGGGTAAGCCCTCCAGTGCCAGGCAGGACGCCGAGCAGAGGGACCTCCGGCAAGGATACGGCTGCGGAGGCATCGTCTACCAAGATGATGTAGTCGGTAGCTAGAGCTAGTTCATAACACCTCCAGCAGCAGTACCGCCAACGGCGCAGATGTAGCGTTGGCCTGAGTAGCGACTAGCCTCCTCTATCTGGTTACGTGTCTCGTTAGTGAATTTACAGAAGTTCACCTTGAAGGAGTGGTTTGACGAAGCAAGCATCTGGATGTTAGCTCCGGAACAGAACACCTTGTCTTTGGCACTGGTGATTACAACTGCCCCTACCTCGGGATGTTCGAAGCGAAGCCTTAGTATGGCATCTCTCAGCTCTATGTCGACCCCTAGGTCATATGAGTTCAGCTTCAGCTCGTATCCAGGAGCAATGGGAGCGTCTTCATCTACATCGAGGGCCAAAGTTGCGATTCGCCCGTCTATGGTCAGTTTCCAATGCTTGTAACGGTCTGGATGAGTGCGGAACGAGATGAACTTGTCAAGGAGACTTACGGAACCGCTGCGACTCTTTGCATCAAGATCATGCGGTTCTATGCCATCAGCTGGTGCATTGGGATTCAATGAGGTATTGAGTATCGATAAAGTCTCGACCAAAGTGCCCCTCCATCCTTCGGCGCGCAAGTAGTTTACTTTTTATATTCTACATCAACTATGACGATCGTCAAGACATTTTAGCATTCGGAAGGAAAACTGATGAGTATGTTCCCATCGGTCTCTTGGAGCAGCTACAGTTCTGCGATGAGTGCTGAAATTGCTCAGCTGATCTAATAGTTGGTTGGTGAGTACTGATTAGCGCTAATTGTTGATCAACGAACACATAGTCGGCGAGATTAGGGAAAAGGATTACATAGGTGAGTGGGGAGTTGTTTGCAAAAGGGGAGAGAATAGACTTTCATGTGCACATCTTTAGGATGTCAGATTTGACCTCCCATGTGGTTAGGGATTTGATCGAGGCTTCCAATCCAGAGATGGGCCATGGCTCTGGAGCGGAACCCCCTCCAGGCGTAGTGGATGAGGTAGTGCCGGTATGGATGATGTTGGCTCAGCTGGATGCTGCTGGTATACAACGAGCAGTAGTGTTGGCACAAGAGACTCCTGGAGTGGGTATAGATGTTCGTAGCGACTATGTGCTCGAGTACTGTGCACACTCTGAGCGATTGATACCATTTGTATCCCTCGATATCATGACCGAGCATGACTATCGAAAGAAGTTATCCAACTGGGCTGGAAAGGGAGCAAAAGGACTAAAGCTGTACCCTTCTTATCAGTTCTTCTACCCAAACGATCGACGTCTGTACCGCTGTTATGAGCTGGCCGAGGAGCTTGGTTGGCCAGTGGTGTTTCATACAGGTAGTTCTATATTTGCCAACTCGCGTCTCAAGTATGCTCTTCCTATTCACCTGGATGATGTCGCCTGCGACTTTCCTTCATTGCCAGTCATTCTCGCCCACTGCGGACGTCCAGCATGGACTGATGAAGCCGTTACTCTTGCACGTACCCACGACAATGTTTACCTGGAGATCTCCGGTATCCCACCACATAACCTGCTCAAGTACCTACCAGATCTGCCCCGTCTTTCTCATAGGGCAATTTTCGGAAGCGACTGGCCGTCTACCCCAGCGATCAAAAAGACCGTAGATGGGATATTGAATATTGGTCTCTCTGCTTCAGTATTGGACAACTTATTCACCAATACAGCGTTATCGGTTCTCTCCAAGGGTCGGTCATGAGAGATGATCCCCTATGAGAGATGATCCCCTATGAGAGATGATCCCCCTATGAGGTTGTCACTGGATGGTCGTTCCAGCGCGCGCTCCCTTCTACTTACCGTGCTCGGGGAGTACGTCCTTCCTTCCGGTCAAGCTGCCTGGACTAGTACCTTGCTGCGCGCACTTGCTTCTTTAGGGGTGGAGGAGAAGGCCTGTAGACAAGCACTTGCCAACATGGCACGAGCTGGGTGGATATCACGAGAGCGTTGTGGGCGTTCGGTGAGGTGGCACCTGACTGATGATGGTCGCAGCTTGCTGGAGGAGGGCAGCGAGAGAATTTACTCTTTCGACCCTGTTCGTTCAGGCTGGGATGGACATTGGCTGGTTGTGCTCATATCTGTACCTGAAGAGAGGCGTCCCTACCGCCACGTTTTGCGTACTCGGTTGGCATGGGCTGGTTTCGGGTCACTTGGTCAAGGGGCATGGGTATCTCCATTGGGTAGTTCAAGAGAGAAAGAGCTGGCCAGCATTTTAGGCGATCTAGGTGATCAGGTAAAGGCGGTCTCTTTCATTGCCGAACTTGGTTCCTTGACAGAGCCATCTGCGCTTGTCCGTCAGGCTTGGGACATCGCGTTCTTGGACAACCGTTACAGGGCTTTTATGGAGCTGTTCCGTTCTGCTCCTCGAACTAGCCCGGAAGAGGCCTTTGTCACTAAGAGCTGGTTGGTCCATGAGTGGCGCCGATTTCCACTATTGGATCCAGGTATTCCTGCAGAATTGCTACCTGCATCTTGGAATGGTGGGCCCGCGGCCAAGCTTTTTCATAAATTGTATGATGAACTCTCTCATGATGCTGCTGAATGGTTTGCGAATCTAGATGAGACTGCTACATAGATATATAGGTGGCTACGGTAACTTCACTGGTTGTGAAAGCACTTCACTCGTAATGCCTGACCTCCTCTCGGCCTCATCCATTCTCAGCCAAGAACTGACGAAGTTTGTACCTTTGTATCTTGCCCGTAGCCGTCTTCGGTAGAACGTCCAGGACGACCACCCGTTTAGGCCTCTTGAAAGGTGCTAGTTTTTGGCGAGCATAGGCCACTATTTCCTCCTCGGAAACGCTATGGCCAGGCATAGGAACTATGCAGGCTACCGGTTTGTCCAGCCCTTCTTCGTCAGGGAATCCCACTACCCCTACTTCCAGTACGTCAGGATGCTCTATCAAGGTTGCTTCTACCTCGGAGGGAGACACCCAGATACCACCGGCCTTGATCATATCGTTGGAACGGGACAGATAGGTATAATAACCGTCTTCAGAACGGGAGTACATGTCTCCCGTATGAAGCCACTCACCTCTGAAACTGTAACGACTGCTGGAAGCATTGCACCAGTAGCCTGTTGCTATAGAGTCACCCTTGAGTTCTAGATTTCCTGGTTCTCCTGGTTCGCAAGGGTTCCCATCGTCGTCCAATAGGCGCAGTTCGTAGCCGTCTACAACTGTACCGGTAGTTCCTGGGCGTATGGCACCCGGTTTATTGGATATGAAGATGTGCAGAGCCTCTGTCGATCCGATGCCGTCCAATATCTCGACGCCAAACTGGTCTCTGAAACGAGTGAATATACTGGCAGGGAGTGGTTCTCCTGCGGAAACGCCGAAGCGTACCGATTTGAAAGTATCCCGAGGAATATCAGAGGCTAGCAAGGCAGCGTAAAAAGTAGGTACTCCAAAGAATAAGGTAGGTCGGTATTCGGATGTGGTCTTAGCTACAGAAGCGGGTGTTGGTGCAGCCGGATCGAGTACTGTAGAGGCACCAACTGCAAGAGGGAAGGTCATGGAGTTGCCTAGCCCGTATGCAAAAAATAGCTTCGCTACGGAGAAGCAGCGATCCGACGGAGAGATGGACAGTACGGTGCGCGCATAGGTGTCCACGGTTACCTTTAGATCTATATGCCGGTGCATAGCAGCGTGTGGTCTACCGGTTGTGCCCGATGTATACAACCAAAAACCTGGTGATTCATCCCAGGTCGAATATGGAGGAAAGTAGTCCCCAGTACCGTCCATGAAATCGTTCCAGCGGTGAACATGCAAATCAGCACGGATCGGTGTTGGCGAGCCTTTGCCCGCTAGAGAAGGAAGATCCACGTGTCCAGTGATGAGCATGGTCACTACCTCCGGAGCGGCCGATGCCATCTTAATGGCTGCTGGAGCAAACTGAGCACTAGCGACCGCCCAACGGGCCCGGGAGTCCTTGGCTATATGCGTTAACTCTTCGGCTGTCAACATAGTGTTGACCGGTATGGGAATTGCCCCAATTCGCATGGCACCGAGAAAGGCGGCTAGGAACTCGGGTTCGTCGGCCATCACCAGGAGGACCCGTTCCTCTGGTCGTACCCCTAGATCCTTGTAGCCTCTGGCAGCATCCGAGATCTTTGCCAGCAGCTCCCCATAGCTGAGTTTACGCCCTTCGCAGTAGACGGCGATACTGTCCGATCGACCTTCTTCTATGTTGGAGTCGACCAGATAAGCACTGGCATTGAACAACTCAGCCACGGCTTCTCCTCAAATATGCCACCTCTGTCATCCCCCTTTTCTTTAAAGGTTGTATAGCCTCTTGGCAATGCAAAATCAATATTCCTACTGTACATTAAATATATCTTCGCAAATAGAGTATGCCCAGATTCCTCCGGTGGTGCCAGACTCTGAATAGTAGCTGTCTGCTAAGGTGCTATCCATCTTCGGCTGCTAGTGCTCGTTGGTGCACTCTTAACAGCTGCACTGTAACTGTCTCTCGATCAAAGTGCAGATCTATACTGCTGTTTCGTGCTCTCTAAGATTGACCTCCTCCCCAGGACGCAAGCCAGGGGCTTGCGGGGCGCGATCTGGTCAATGAGAGATGGTTGTGTGCTTTAGCTCGTTGATATCAGAGTTGTTGGCAATGAGGTCGAGTATGAAGCCCACAGCTTCCTTCGGGTCTCTTATTCCATCCTTTGGCCGGTTCATGAGACGGACGAACACGGCACAGTCATTGAATATGAACGTTGGCACTCCAAACACTTGATAGTCGTTGACCACTTTCTCATGCTCTTTCCGGACTCTTTCGAGTGGCCAGCCCGCTATCATGGCATCGAATACTCTAGCAGCATCTACGCCACAGCTTTCTAGGACGGATTCGATCACCTCCTTGTCACGAAGGTCGCGGCTCTCGTCGTGGCGTGCTCGAAAGAATCCCAGGTGAACATCTAAAAACCTGTCTGGGATGGTATCCCTAACCACTACCCCTGCTTGCAGTGCCAGAGTGTCGGCCACCTTGGTTGGATCATCGAAAGCAGATGGCTCACCCTCTTCAACATGTGTTTCGTCAAGGTTGAAGGGTAGAAAAGCAACGTCCCAAGGAGCACCGGCCTGAAGGCCAGCTACTATATGCTCGTTGACATTGCGTGCGAATGGACAGCGATAATCGAAGGTTACTGAGAAGCTAGTTGTTTTCATTACCATGCCTAACGTCTATGGATGTTCTGACATTCCATGGATCATAAGGATTCACGGAAATCACTTGATGGAAGAGCTGATAGGAGTAAGAGGAGCAACTTTTCTGGCGATTCTTCCCAGTAGTAGTCCTATGACTATGCCACCCAAGACATCGGATGCATGATGCATACGCACGTGAATACGACTGAGCGCTACGATAACAGCTAAAGAATAGTACAATAGCCAAAGATTATCGCCTTCAGCCAACAAATTTGCTGCACAGAATGCAGCGGTGGCATGGCCGCTAGGAAAACTACTGGTCATTGGCACCCGGACATGGAGAGGGTGGTCACTGTCATTGGGTGGTCTATGACGACGAAAGATCGACTTAAGACCCAGGTTGACCACAACGGATTGAGTACCAGTTGCTACTACAGCACGTATAGCTGAGCGTTCAGATAGCTTACCAGGTTGCAAAGCCTTTAATGTGGCCAGCATGGTCCACAGCAAACCATGGTCTCCAAGTGCAGATGCCCAGTAGAACATGTAGTCTACCCATCGGTGGCCTCGCAATAGTTCGAACAATTGGTCTACGGTCTCGTCGAATCCATTGATAGTCAACCGTAGAGATGAGATAAATGACCTGTCTGTGCCGTATCGTCTTGTACTCTTACTCTTCAAGACTTGGTTATCCTTGATGAATAGGGCAGAGGTGGCGGTAAGAGCAGAACGTGCATAGTCGGGATGCCCTGGGGCGAAAGTCATTGGCTGTGCACGCCCTCTCCACAGCGGACCAGATAGCATTCAGCTGACCTATCGTTCCTCTCATGGTTTGTTCAGTAGGGGAGGTGGAGATAGTTACCTTGTCCCTCAGATAAAGGAGCTGGACTCGGAGGGGTAGTACGCCTAGCACCGATTTGCACAGAGCAGCGTAGAGATGTACCCCATTCAAGCGAGCTCGTTCATTTGCTTGAGGTGGTATGCATCCGGTTTTGTAATCGGTTACGACAAAACCGGAGTTCTCCTCTACATCCAATCGATCAATTATGCCTTTCAAGTGCACATTGCCTACTTTTGCATCAAGGGCAAGCTCTACTCCCACAACGTTTACCAAGTTGGGATCTTCCATGAGGAAGTAATTGTTGAGCAGGAGACGTGCATCTTCGAGAAATTCTTGTGATTCCTCTCTGGTCATTCCCAAAGAGAGAACCTCTTCGCTCTCTTGTATATACGACCAAGCCTCTGCCAGAGCGTCAAGCCCTCTAGCTAGGGTCCTCTCCGGAGGAGAGAAGTTGAAGAAAAGGCTCTCGAGACTAGCATGAACCAAGGTACCTTTTATCGCCCAGGTGGATGGAGCTTGGGGCAACTTGTCTATGAACTGGAATTTAAAGGCGAGTGGGCATTCTTTATAGGTGCTGACCCTCGAAGGCGAGAGGCTTTTCGGAAATGGCAGTGACATTTGAAGCTCAAGCATATGCCAAGTTGCAAGCCAAGGGGTGGATATGGCAGTTGCATCACATTTACCGTGGTAATAGGAGGTGTTGGGCAAACTCCTGTGTTGCTGCCCGAGGTGGATACAACTCTCAGCTCATGCCTCACTTGATAGCCTAAGGGTTATGGAATACCGTCATCTTGGGCGTAGCGGCCTGTATGTCTCTGCAATTGCTTATGGAAACTGGATTACCCACGGGAGCCAAGTCGAAGCGGATCAAGCCAAAGAGTGTGTTCATGCAGCCTTGGAAGAGGGTATTACTACTTTTGACACCGCTGATGTCTATGCCATGGGGAGAGCCGAAGAGATTTTAGGGGAAGCCCTGGTTGGTGTAAGGCGAGAGTCAATTGAGCTGTGCACCAAGGTATATTGGCCCACTGGGCCAGGGAAGAACGATCGGGGCCTATCGGCAAAGCATATAAAGGAGTCATGCCATGCCTCCTTGCGGAGGTTGAGAACTGACTATGTGGATCTTTATCAGGCGCATCGCTTTGACTATGAGACACCCCTCGAAGAGACTCTGCGTGCCTTCGACGATCTAGTGAGGCAGGGAAAGGTACTGTATGTAGGTGTTTCCGAATGGAGGGCAGAGCAGATAGCTCAAGCATTGTCCATAGCCAAGGAGATGGGTTTTGATAGAATAGTCTCCAATCAGCCCCAGTACTCCTTGCTCTGGCGTGTGATAGAGGCAGAGGTCCTGCCATTCTGTCGTCGAGAGGGGATAGGACAGATAGTGTGGTCCCCTTTG
>ACXJ01011225.1_pt1 | contig 10738 bp, 7 predicted proteins | sample 870861 | NCBI WGS metagenome assembly ACXJ01 (sample SAMN02954270, study PRJNA29437) | mine drainage metagenome | biome: terrestrial; feature: Richmond mine; material: biofilm; isolation source: combined biofilm from UBA (pink subaerial biofilm) and UBA BS (thick... ... | reverse complement strand
TGCCCTGCCAAGAGGAAGCGAATAGCGGTACAGGAAGTCCCATGCCATTTCGATCTCGGAGACATCCCAGTTTTCGATCTTCCTGAATAATGTAAGAGCGTAATCAGCAACAAGGGAAGAAGTATTGAAATAGGAACTGGATCCGTCATCCGCAGTCATTTTCAGGATGGCTACATTATCAATCATTGCAGCCTCTGTTGGGGATTTCTCTCCAAGGATGTCCAGGTAATAGTCTGTTGGCTTTACATAGGGGTAGAGAGGCTGATTCACCCTGTCTCTTGCTATAATCTCAAGTTTTGAAATCTTCATAACAATCAAATAAAAAGATATGAATTAATTTATAACAATATTTCCGGAATGGTTCGGATTATATTGACGGCTCCAGACCATAGCATACTTACCTCGTAGAGTTATCATGGATCATTTGATGAAAGTTTCAATGAATTTTAACCAGAGAAGTGGGCTCCTGATTTTGTAGAAGGGAACCGTCCAATACTACTTTCCGTAGATATTTTTTTGAGGAACAACCAACAACAAATATTACAGTTCTGAAATGAAGTTGAAGAGTCATTACCTTTCGCATACTATCCCTTTTTTTAAAAGTAAAATTCGCCCATATATTGTGATGTCTTAACCTGCTAAGAATGCACCGATTCGGCATATTTTCTTCATTATATGGCATAATCAGCCATATCTCTTGCTGGCTTTCTTCCTGAAGTATTCAAGTGAGATTACCTGGGACAGGATGAACGCGAATGGCTTCATTAAGATGACAATAATCTCAAGCGGGTCTCCACGCCATGTGCTTCCCTTCAATGATCCCCTGATCTTGCCTATGGAAATGCGATTCTTCTTGTAAGCCAGAGATGCTCCTAGCAAGTAAAGGAATTTTTTTTTGATGAAACGCCTGAGGGTTCTTATGTTGTTCTGATTATGCAATAATATAGCTTCGGGGACGAAGACTCCATGATAACCTGAAGATAATGCCCGGATGGTAAGGTCATAATCCTCACCGCCAACACTTAGTCCGGGATCGAAACCCAGTTTCTTTATAATTTCTGCTTTCCATGCTGAGTTACCCATGGCTCCCTTAGAGATATCATGCGGCAGTATGTTAGCATACAGCCATTCATCATAACTGTCAAGATATCTGGCAATCCTGTTGCTGGCAGCGTTCATGGGTNNNGTTGGTCCGAAAGAAAAATCAGCTTCTCCACTTATTATTGGGGCTGAGAGTTTTGTTAACCAATTATGATCGATAGGAAGTTCGTCCGTATCTATGAATACGACTACATCACCTCGGATCAGAGGAATGACTTTGTTTCGGGTAACAGCTACTGAGCCCGGCAGGACATACACCTTCAGGCGTTCGTTTTTTATCTTATTTAGTTTTTCAAGATGTTCAACTGAAGAACCCCCGTCTGCAACAATAATCTCGTGACAGTTGAGTTGTCTGAGAGAATCTATGAGATTGAATATTCTATTATCATTGAGGTTAGTAATGATTATGGATATCTTAGAAGTACTGTCCATTGCATGTGTCTGATTTAATGCGCCATTATAATTTTATTTGTAAGAATCGGATAATTTGAAAACGCTCTGGATTTTTCATTCGTAGCCTGACTTTATGCAACTTAGCTTTGCTTCTTCTCCCGGAGCCTGAATTCAGACCAAAAATAGTAGACCAATTTCATTCGGTTATTTAGTGTTTCGAGGGAACTTAAAGGAAATGACTATAATATTCACACAGTCCCCTGTTATTGCTTCTTATAGAGAGAAGATTTTAATGGATACGTTATTTGGGACATAATGGAGACCAAAGGTCCCACCGTATCTGTCATTATTTCAGCCCATAACAGGCCAGCATACCTGATGGAAGCTTTGAAAAGCCTTCAGGGGCAGACCGCCCCTTTTGATAAGTTTGAAGTCATCGTGGTGAAGGATTATGAACTTGATCTTTCAAAGATAGATGTTGGTAAAATGGCAGTCACTTTTATTGATACATCGGATAGCTATCTGGTATTAAAGCATATAGCCGGAATTAAGGCATCTCGTGGCGACTATATCGCGCTAATGGACGACGATGATCTCTTCTCCGCAACTAAGATTGAAAGAATATTGAGTCTGTCACAATACATGGGCAGGAGATCATTTTATGTTAACGCGAAGGAGTTTTTCACGAATAAATTGGAAGATTTTTCAGTTCTTTCTCAAACTTCCAGTTCTTCTTTCGAAATATTTGACAACACAAGATTCAACTCCAGAAAACTTAATCGCAATATCCCATGGTATAACCTGAGCTCCATGACCATTGGAATAGACCTTGCCCTGGAAGGAGCTGAGATTATTAGGGGTTTTAAAAGAGAAATCGATCCCTTGTGGTACCTCATTGGTCTTGAAAATGCTGATAAGATAGTATACGATTCATCACGTTTGACATTTTACAGAAGGCACTCCGGAGGGGTGAGCCGATCGGACAATAAGGATAAAATCTGCAATTATGCTGTTCAGGCAATTGAAAGCTATGATGAGATGTTACATATTTTCAGAAGCAGGGTAACGCTTGAAACAATTATTGAAATGCGGACAGAATGGCAAATAAAAGCCAGTTCTTTAGGATGTAAAATACCTGAATACAATTCTGTAAGAGCAATCCTAACTGTTTTGAAATCACTGCAAAATCATTCCATTAAAGATTCTGCAAAACTTTTGCTGCTGTTCTTGCTCTCTCGTGTAAGCATTAGAATATCTTCCGGCGTTTATCCAAAATTCTACATGTGATACATACAATGTGCTATGAACTGTTACTCTTAACTTTCTCAGATCCTCGCCGAGTTCGAAATTTATAATAAACTAATGCAAATGTGCAACATACAGGTCACCCAACAACAATAAATTAATGTCATGGGTTATGTGTTCTTTTACGGGTGTTCGCAGTTTCCCAGTGGAATTTCTTGCCGGTGAGTTTCAGGAAAGGAAAAGTGGATGATGCCCATGAGAAGAGCATAATTTATGATTATTTCCCGTTTTGGTGCAGGGCACTGCACATAACAATTATAATTATTGGGAATACATATTAACATAGAAAAGGAAGTCCAGATATGCCAGTGAATTGTATATTTCAGTGATCCTGGTAATGAATTATTGGCCACTTATCTCAACTTGGTCAAAAGCGCGTTTACCTTCTCTGCTGGTCTGCTGTACCAAATTTCATTTTGGTTGTCCGATGATTGCCAGAAAATACCTTTGAACCATAACGGTGGAGATAATACTCGGCAGTTAATGCTAAATATTTTCCGCCATGAATACAAATACATTTTTTTAAAATTTGGTCCCTCAGCATTCCAGAAGGGTTGAAGATGCCAATGACTTCTCATGCTCCAATATTATCATGTGCGGGAGCTTTTCTTGCTCTAAGTAAAATAAGGAGTGGAAGGAGAGTACTGGATACACACGAATCTGATCAACCGGGATGTGTTTATATTATCCATAAGCGTAGCAGACCAACGATGACCGCTAACTGCATATGACAACCTTACCGATAATGCTGTTTGCCGCGGGGCATATCACATCTGAAAAATACATTACACATTGATCGGGAGTGTTGCTACAGCTATAATAGCACCGGAAAGGGATGTCACCATGCTTTTCATTGTATTCATAGGCATGAGGAAAATTATCAAAATGTCTGTTATGGGAAGTTTAGGAAACAAATGATTGACAGTGAGCAGAGAAGGAACTGGGATAGTTGAAATTTACTTTCCTGAGTTAAGGGGAATTATGGGTAAGAGAATAATGGCAAAAAGCTCAGGAGAAAACTACCCAGGAAATGGCCATGGAGTGACTTATTGATTTTGGGGACACACTTTGCATCGCAAACTACTTTAAATATACTGTAAAATACTTATCCTGCTGATGAAAATAGCAGTGGTTGTGCCATTCATACCTAAAATTGAGGGGAATCGTGCGGCTTTCCTCATTGCAAAAGCGCTGGCAATAAAGCATGATACCACAGTCTTTGCCCATACTACTGTTCAGACACTAATACCTGAAATAAGAATACTGTGCGGGGATGCTGATTTTGAAACTATGAAAACCGCAGAAAAAGGTAAATTCGGTGTGTTATTTGCGCTGAATTACCAGTTATTCAGGAGAAGAACCCGCCAGCTTTCTATTTTTATTAAAAAGCATGGCGCATTTAATCACATTATAGTCATTGCTAACGAAGCACACTGGCTTCCACAGTATTTTGAAAACCATCGTGAGACCAAGTTCAGTTTGCTGCTAATGGAACTGCACGATCGCGGAATGATTTCATTTCAACAGGGTGATGTAAGAAAAACAAAAGTAAGAAGCATGTTAATTTCACCATTTTACGGGCTGTTTAAGCTATTCGAGCGCGATCGATTTCTGTCCTTTGACAATATATTTGCAAATTCAACATGGACCAAGACCATATTTGAGTACCTGTACGGCATTAAAATTGAAGACACAATCTTTGCCGTTGATCTGGAACTCTTCATGCCATTGAATGAACTTGTTGTGCCCGAGAAATTCATAGCAGTACCTACTGCAAGCCTGAGGTCAGAACCTGAGGGTCTGGAGATTATTAGGAGGCTGCGGGACGACGGCATTCCGATAAAGACCTACGGATCATTTCAAATCCCGGGATTTGACAATCTCGGGTATCTCCCTGATGAGGAGATGGTGAAACTCCTCAGCCGGGCTTCTGCAACACTTTTTTTGTTCAACTATGAGGCGCTGGGACTGATTCCATTTGAGTCGCTGGCCTGCGGCACCCCTGTGATCACGTATGACAAACAGGGCCCGTCGCTGGAGCTGAAATCCAACATCAATGTACATTTTATAACTTCCTACACTGTGCTCAGGGACCTTTGCAAACGCCTTATTTCCACGGATAAAACTGATGACGTAGTAACCCAATGCCGTAATTCTGTTATGCGGTACAGCGCAGAAAATGTGGTCGATAATTTGCTGTCGCACTTAAACGGGAGAGTCTGATTCGTTCAGCAGTTTCTGAAAAATTGCGTATAAATTCCTTGTTACAATCTTATTATCATAATTTTCCGCCACATAGTTATGCTCGCACGTGGCATTTTTTCTTATGGTATCAATCTCCTTCGCGAGTGCTCTTACACGGGTCTCTATGGTATCAACATCAAGTTTCGTATATTCCAGAAACCCTTTGTCCAATAAATCATCGTACACCCCCCTCAATCTTTCTGATGCCACAATATGTTCTCCAGATGATGCAGCCTCCACAATTACAGTAGGGAATGCATCCCATCTGGTAGGGTAAAGAAATATGTCGCACGAGCCGTAAAGGTTCGCAAGTTCCTGGTCGTTCAAAACTCCATGATATACAACATTATCATAATTCGCTGCTTTAATCCTGGATTCAAATGACCCTGAACCTGCAATGTGAAATATGTAACTGTTTTCGTTCTTAAATCGCCTGCTTACCTCCATGAATATATCGATGCCTTTGATCTCTTCTAATCTTCCCACGAACAGGATATTCAAGGCATTACTGCGAGGCTGTGGCACATACTTATCCGTTGAAATGCCAATGGGGCCGAGGAAAAACCTCTTTCTCATTCTTTTACCAATAGGAACAGATTTGGGAAAAAGATGGTAAGCATTTATTCTCCTATATGCTATTCCCGATCTTATGAATAAAGACAGGGCTTTCGTAAAGGAATTATCGAAGGCAAACTGTCCATGATTGCTGCCAACCATAATTCTGGCCCTGAACAAAGGCCAGTACTCATTCTTGAACAAATAAACTACATCCATTTCATCAACGGCCTGCAGGATCTTTCTGTTGTAGAATTTGGTATATCTCACAACAAAAAGCAGTAAAAGCTGATATAATGGGATTGTAATTCGATGCAATCTGAAAAACGAAATGGAATGCTCAAAATCGTGAATTGTAATGATTTTCAACTTCATTTTTTTTAAAATATCTGGGTCTGCTCTCTTAATTTTATAGAACTGGGATTGAACCACCGTCACTTCATTCCCTTCTTGGTTGGAAACATAATTGATAAGAGCTTTCTCAATCCCTGCACCTATTGCGACGTTGGTATTAGTAAAAAAAAGTATTCTCATCAGCTTCTTGGGATTTCATCCATTTATTATACGTTTACGTCACGATTCCCATATTTTTGTATATTGAAACGTAATCTGATGAAAAATCGTATGATGATGGTCTCCTGAATCTTGTCAGCTCTCATCTGCATACATCCTTATGGCGCTTTCCATGGATATGCTAATACCAAATTTAGCATACCGCATCCTAGAACATCCCGGGCCCTTGGAGAAGACCTATATTTTCATACTTTTTCTGTCTTTCTGCTAGTGAATTAAATCCCTTGATTCTGTTATTCAGTTTATGTTTTGTATCTATATACATCTTGTATCTTCAAATACTTCAGCTGATCGACTCAACAATTTATCAGTATTGAGTGCCCTCCTTCATATCAGATATTTCTGGTATTCTGACTATATTTGCGCAGCCAGGTTTGCTAATCCATCAGTTCGCTGGTTTTGTCCCTGTAGGGATCTGGCTCTGAATCCTCCTTCAGTTTCCTGTTATCTTTCAATCTGATTGTCGTCAACAGTTCACCGACCTTCTTCCTGAATATTCAATGAACCGGCTACGATTTAACTATTGCCTATGCCTTGATCCTTTATTCCCACGATCACTCTTCGCGTCTTCAACCGGAACAACCTATACCATATTTCATATAATCAAAGAGGTCAAAATTGACACCGGTCGTCTGAATCAATTTAATCCAGCAAAAACGACTATATTCAACGTGAATTCACCATCCACTTATTTGGAATTTTTCAGCATCGATTCACCTTGGACTTCCTCAGGATTGCTGTTATCAATGCGCTTCGGTATTCTTTCCCCTCTTTAGTCTTGCCGTATTGCATGGAAGGATGGTGGATTCTTGCCTTCTTCGCGACGCAAAGGAACTATTCCATAAACTTTTTTCCTTCCTTGGTGTCATATTCAGAAAAATACCATCATCTTTTTCACCACACCTGACTCGCCTCATGCAGTTCAGCCTCTTTAAATAAGATTATTCAAGACTTTCCAATTTTACGGCTCTTAAGCCTGCATCTGTGAATCAACTCTCAAAGTTACCCAAAGATTGGGATCAAATTGGAATGAAAAGAAAAACCAAACAAAAAACATTACTGCTGTAAGCTTATTTATCGTCCAAAACTTGAATATTCAAGGAATAGTAAATATTCAATAGCCTTTTCTGGAGGTTTTTCAATAGAAAAAAAATATGTATACTTGAATGGCGGTTACAGGCACCAATTTTTTTAAACTGATTAAAGAATTCAGTTTTTTGGTTTCCCCTTTAAGAATCTATTCCAGAATCCGTTTGTAGAGGGCGTTAATCTCTTCTACGAAGCGTTCAAATGAGTAACGTTTAGCAACTTTGATTCCACGATCACGAAAGATGCCGCTGCTATCCACGGCATCCTTTATACCTCTCGCCAATTTTTCAGGCTCTGGTTCAACTAATACTGCCGCATTTTCCGCAATTTCGTGAAAGACAGGAATGTCGGATGCCACCACTGGCAAACCAACTGTCATGGCCTCAGCTATGGGGTAGCCGAAGCCTTCGTCAATTGATGGAATCAGAAGAACATCGNNNGCATTATAAATCCCGTTCAGCTTTTCATCGTCGATATTGGTGAAAGAATGACAGTCGCCAATTGGTTTTCCAACCCTAACCAAATTGTAATCTTCTCCAAGCAGCGCCATTGTTTCAGCAACTGCCTTGAGATTTTTCCTTGGGTCCTGTGAAGAGACACTCAAGATAAGTTTCTTGTCTTCCGGTAAGCCCAGTGACTTTCTTAAAGAGATGCGGTTATCCAGCAATTTAAAATTCCTCGAAACAGAAGGGTATATCACATCGATCTTTCCATTCATTCCTAACTTTAGTAACTGGGATTTAACATACTGGGATACCGTAACTATTCCTTCACCTGAGGTTATGTTTTTTAAATTGATTTCAAGGAGCTTTCTCAACCTTGAATCACTATTGTACTTTGAGTTCAGGCCAAAGAGATCATGGACTGTATAAAAATATCGGTTATCAAGACTCAGGCGAGGGATTCCCTGTGATGAGTAGTGCATTATGGTGTCCGGCGTTATTTGATTCTCAATCTGTTTCCTTATGCTGGCAAGAAAAATAGATGGAAATCTGTGATTTATGTACCAGCCATTTCCTATCTTTAGAAATGGTTTGTAAGAAGTTACCTGTCCAGGATATTTGGAGGGGTCAATTGAATAATCAAGCTTTAAGGAAAATAGCTTGGCGTTCGTAGCAAGGGAAATATCTATAGCATATCGTCCCAAGCCTGTATATTTTGTAGATTCATTAATTATAGCAAAGTTCATGGAGTATGCACATTGATAGAATATTAATCTAATTTGCTTTATGTGCACAAACATATAATCACAATTCCAAAAGATGTATCGATAGTGTACTGAATCTGCTGTTTAATAGATCTAAGAGGTAAAATAAGAAAGATCAGTAAATTCTTTTTATAATTTTATGTTACTGCTGACGAGTGAAACCCTACATTTCAGTAATAGTGACAGCTTACAATCGCAAAGAATTCCTAGAGGATTCACTTAGATCTTTACTAAGACAGACCTTATCTGCTAAAGAGTTTGAAGTAATACTTATAACAAATTTTGAATATGATATTGATGCTTATCATAATTTGCATATAAAACAGTACCTGATGGAAGGAACTGCCTGGGAATTTCTGCTCAGGGGGATAGAGTTGTCAAATGGCGAAATAATAAGTTTTCTTGATGACGATGACATTTTCATGGCGGATAAATTGAAAAATGTTATGGGAATATTTCGTGGCAACCCAGATGTTGATTATTATAGACATAATTTTAAGGAAGTTGATCGCAATTTGAAATCTCTAAAAAAGAATTCCGTTAGGCATGTGCATGAAACTAAATATATCGCTTCATCTGAATTCATAGATAATTTGAGTTACCTTACATTCAATGAGGTGTTTTTCAATGCAAGCACCATAGTCATAAGAAAGAAGATGATAAATGTTAAAGATGGCATCCTTCAGGGGAGAAACTTAGCAACTGATTTTATGCTGTGGATTCTTGCAGTGGCGAACGCGAGAGAAATTTGTATCGATAAGAAAGATTTGTCTCTGTATAGAATCCATAAAGGGAGCACAATACACTCAGACAAAGGTGAAGAAAAATACAGTTGTAAACAAGACGACGCCATTCCTTTTCTGACCAACTATAAAGTAAATGATAAAAGCAGAAAGATTATGATGAGCTTGATGACATTAAAATCGGAGGTTAACTCAGCACTGTTCTGCGGAGTTCATTTCACCATCCGTCACTATTTTATGAACCTATTACTGATATTACTAAGCGATAACAGATTTAAAGCAACGCTTGTGTTACTTAAAAAGATGATGCTTGTGAGAAAGCCAATAATTATTAAGATGCTCAAAAATGAACAAAATATAATAAAGTTCTTAGAGAAATTCGTGTCTTTCTTTAAGTTAACACAATAATCTGTATTACAAGATTTAGCTTCAAACCTCAATTTTCTATGTTTACGGACTAGCTGAAACTATATTAGTTAAACCATTTCTTTCAGGAAACTCATCTAAGCGCATTTGTTAAGGCTCAGGTTGAAAAACAGAGGGCAAACTGCTTCTCAAAATCCTTGCATTAAATTTTCCCAAAACTCACGTTGAGACCACATATGGTACGCCTGCTATAATCTTTAAGTCAAAGGGAATGATAGATATGCTGAAAACTCTGACGAAAAGAGGAGGGGAAAGATAGGTTAAAACATATGTGGAAATTCAAAAAAAGTTGAAATATTATAGGACGAAATTGCATTTAATTGGTCTAATTATTTAACTAATAAACCAAGCGAGGGCCGTAATGTATTTGGAATATATTCAGGACACCTTACTGATGCTTCTTAGCATTGCTAACTCTTGCTCAGCTACGGAATTCCAGGTGGAACTGGACTTTAGAAATTCTCTAACCTTCGTATCATGGAAAAGTTCAGCATATTCTAAATCGCTCATTCTTAAAATTTCATTACATGCATATGCCATGGACTTATAATGAAATTCTGGTACCAAGATAACAGGCTTAAGTTGAGAATAATTGATTGTTAAAGCAGGTATATCGTAAGCAACGACACAGGTACCTCTACTCAGCGTTTCAAGTACAACTGCCGGGAAGGAATCAAAATGAGAAGGATACAGCAAAACCCTAGCTTGACCAATCTGTTCAAATAATTCTTCCCTTGATAGATACCCAATGTATCTTAAATTGAAGCTCGCAGTTTTTTCTAAAAAAATTCTCTTTAACCTGTCATCCTTGAATTGTCCTGCAATTTTAACCTCAACATCTTTATCAAGATATCTAATGATGTGGATAATATCCAGGATCCCTTTTTCTGGAATCAATCTTGCGTAAAATAAAATTCCTTTTTTTCTTTGTAAAATTGCTGGTAAATTATTGGTTTCAACTGATAATGCAGGGTATATTGTTTGAAATGTTATGTGATATTTCCGTTTAAGCTTATTTATGCCAGGGAATTTGAAGCTTTTCGCGGATCCTGAAAAAAATTATCTAAATAACATGCAGGCTCAGAAAATACTGCCCTAGAAA
>ACXJ01011309.1_pt8 | contig 10765 bp, 8 predicted proteins | sample 870861 | NCBI WGS metagenome assembly ACXJ01 (sample SAMN02954270, study PRJNA29437) | mine drainage metagenome | biome: terrestrial; feature: Richmond mine; material: biofilm; isolation source: combined biofilm from UBA (pink subaerial biofilm) and UBA BS (thick... ... | reverse complement strand
TACTGGCGATCCTCTCCTTTGGTACTGCTGCCATAAGGACTCTCTTTAGAATGGGTTATGACAGAACATTACCAAGCGTATTTGCACATAAGGTAAAAGAAAAACCAATGTTTGCAACACTATTCATTAGCGGAATTCTGGTTATTCTCCCATTGATAATCTTAAACTATATTTCGGCTGAAACCGCCTTCATTATACTTGGAACAATTTCAGCACTCGGAGGTCTTTTTATTCATGTAAGTGCCAATTTTTCACTGTTAAGAATTGGTCTAAGGAAGGGGAGAAGGCTGATGATTCGTGCGAAGAAAACCTTTTTTACAACTCTTTCAGATTTTAAAGAATTTTTCCTGGCACTTACTGGAGCTGTTATCAGCTCAATTGTACTTATATATTCGGCATATTCAACTGTTCCTGTTTATACAACAGTCTTTCTTGTTTGGATTGTGATAGGATTCATCCTGTCTGAAGTAAAGGGTATAATTGGAAAGACGCCAAATGATGTGGATATAAGTAAGGAAGGAATAATAGTTGCTCAGAATCTAATGAATGTTTCTGTCTCCGATATGATAAACCCGCTTAAGGAGGCAATTGTATCAATAAATGACTCGTTGAAGGATGTACTCAATGGATTGCTATCGAAGAATCTCCCGGGTGCAATAGTTGTGGATAGCCAGAAAAGACCAATAGGCAAACTTGAAGTTGTTAATCTTCTGCTGCTTCCAAAATCAAGTATTGAAAATGGTAAAGTCAGGCAAATCCATCTGGAGAGAAGTGTGAACATAAATGAGCGAGAGAATGTGGCAGATGCAGTGAGAGTTCTCAAGGAAAACAATGTCAATATCTTAACGGTAATTGATCAAAGTGGAATGGCAAAGGGCGTTATTAATGAACGAGACGTGCTTGCAAAATTAAGTGAGATTGATAAACCGGATATAGTTTGATGTCGTGGAATTATTATCCGGTACCATGTTAGTTGAAACCATGAATTGGGCTGTTGGTGGATAAGCCAAAAAAACAGAAAACACTTTAGATTTTATAGATACATTTATTTTTCTCTTTGACATAAAAAGGCATGACTGATGAGAATGGAAAAGATATTAGAAATCAGGGCATTAACATAAACCTGAATGGAAAGATTGCCCTTGTAACAGGTTCTAGTTCTGGAATGGGAATGGAAATTGCAAGATATATGGCAAAAGCAGGAGCAACGGTTGCAATTCACTATCGTAAGGAAGTGGAACCTGCCACTAATCTGGCAGATGATATAAACAAAAGTGGTGGAAAGGCTGCCATATTTGGGGGAGACGTTTCAAAGAGAAGTGATGTCGAAAAGATGTTTAGTGATATAGACAAGAAATTTGGACCAGTAGACATACTGGTGAATAATGCAGGCATTGATGGGAAAAGGGAACTGTGCGGTGATGACGATCCTGATGATTGGGAAAGAGTTATCTCTATCAACCTTCTGGGTCCTTACTACTGCTCCAGAGAAGCAGTCAGGAGGATGAAGAAATCTGGCCACGGAGTTATTGTCAACATAACTTCAGTTCACGAATTTGTTCCCTGGTCCGGATATACCGCATACAGCAGTGCAAAGGCTGGACTGTCGATGTTCACCAAAACTCTAGCACAGGAAGTCTCTGAGTCGGGAATAAGGGTAGTAGCTGTGGCCCCCGGTGCAATCAAAACCCCAATAAACAAGGATGTGTGGAGCAATCCTGAAACATATAAGGATCTGCTGACCAAAATAGCAATGCCAAGAATGGGAGAAACTAAAGATATTGCAGAGGCGGTCACTTTTCTTGCCAGTGATTATGCTTCGTATATAACTGGAACTACTCTTGTGGTGGATGGGGGGATGCTTTTATATCCTGCGTTTAAACATGGTGGATGATAGTTTACAGTATTTACGACTAAAAGAGGTAACTTCCAGTATTAGTGATACTCATTCCCCTTTCGGGTATTAAATGGACATCAANNNAATATTATAAATTCACCAGATCCGATCNNTNNACTTGAGAAATAAGGATTCACTCTTGCAAATGTTGTGAAGAAAGGGTTACTATAATTTTATAATCCACACAAAAATTGTGTTAGATTTGAACTATTTAAGCAAATCTATTAGGTATATATTATTATAATTACTGGTTATTGTTATATTATGAAAACGGTAGTTATAGTAGGGGGCGGTAGCGGTGGAATGAGCACAGCCAACCATCTTGCCTATAAGTTGAGAGATAATATTAAGAATGGAGATGTAAAAGTTGTATTATTTGATGGAAGCGGGCAGCATTATTATCAGCCAGGATTCCTTGAAATACCTTTCGATATGATGGCGCCAGCATCAACATACAGGCCTATGTTGAGATTAGCAGCAGAGGGTGTAACTATTATTCAGGAGTTTGTAACTGAAGTGGATCTGAAAAACAGCGTGGTGAAATCAGAAAAACAGAAAATAAACTACGATTATATAGTTATAGCAACAGGTGCAAGATATGATTATGATTCCATACCTGGTCTCAGAGAAGGAACAGATAATTTTTATAGTCTAGAAAATGCGATATCACTGAAAAAGAAGTTAAACAGCTTTAAGGGTGGGAAAATTGTTGTTGGGGTTTCTTCAATGCCTTACAAATGCACTCCAGCACCATTGGAAGCTGTTTTCATGTTAAATGACTATTTTACCAGGAGAGGAATGAGGGATAAGGTTGAAATTGAGTACGCCTACCCAATGCCAATGGCCTTTCCTAACAAGGAGATATCAGATATTTCTCTGAAGATGTTTGAAGAGAAAGGAATAAAGAGTAGTCTCGGATTCCAGCTAAAGTCTGTTGATGCTAATGCAAGAGAGCTTATATCACAGAATGGAGAGAAGATATCTTACGATCTGGCTCTTATTGTTCCACCACACAAGGGAAACAAACTTATGGAAAATTCTGAGGTAGTGGACAAAATGGGATGGATAAATGTAGACGGATTTACACTAAATATAAAGGGATATGAAAATGCATTCGCAATTGGTGATTCTACAAACCTACAGGTTTCTAAGGCCGGCTCGGTTGCAGATGCAGAAGCGGTTGTTGTTTCTGAAAGGATTGCACAGTCACTGAGAGGAGAAGAGCCTATTACTACATATGATGGTACTGGAGGGGCCCTCATGCTCACAGGTATTGGAAAAGCTTCAATGATAAATTCTGACTATACGCACAAACCCATAATGCAACCTGAAAGTTACTCGTTCTATTGGTTGAAGCTTATCTATAACAATTTGTACTGGAACATGACTGCAAGACCAGTTCTTAGTGGGGTGATTCCATGAGCACAGATATAGGAGAAATGTTGAATGAAAAACTGAATAATCCTGAATCCAGAAAAGCTGTAGAATATCTTCTGGAAAATGCGGGAACTTTATCCGGCATTGTTGAGTGGATTAAAACAATGGAAGATACGGGCATGGCAGAATCTCTAAAAGGCCTGATTTACCTTGTGGCCAATATGCGGGGTATCCTTACAGATGACATGTTAAATGGCATTTCCACAATTCTCAACTCACTTTTGGAGATTCTTGCAAAGGTATCTGATCCGCGCATTGCTGATAATATGGTAGGTCTAATAGACGATATTTCTTCTGGAAAACTTTCGAAGGAACCTAAAATTCATGGAACTTTAAGTTTATTAAGAGAATTGAAAGATCCAGAGGTTGAATCTGGTCTCGCAGTGGCTATTAATATGCTTAAGATTTTGGGAAAACTTGGTAGAAGTTAATTGGCTTTTCAAGATTTACTTTATTTTACTTCTTACATTTTAAATGTTCCTGAAGGCCATTCAATTTAAGGAGTTCAAAAGAAATATCTGGGAGGGTATTTATTATATTCTTAATTATTGGGAATTTCTCCTGATTTAATGAATAGTACACCCATTGTGCCTGCCTCCTTTCTTTTACGATACCTGAAGACTTTAATTTTGCGAGATGCTGCGAAACATTTGATTGGGATAACCCAAGAATAGCGGTCAATTCACAGACGCATAGTTCCTGCCTGCTGATCAACAATGTAATATGCAGCCTATTAGGGTCTCCAAGAATTTTCATAATGTTAGCCAGGGACGATATATCCGAACTAATATTATCCGGCATCATATTACTCAATCACATTCTTGAATATAATATCCGTTCTTATTCCCTTATTGGTATAGGCCACCTCTATCCATTTATATTCAATTCTTGTTGAATGATAATGCTCCTCTGGCCTTGTTTTTAACAGGGTTTTTTCTATCCACTCATCCTGTAAAGCTTTCAATGCGTTAAGTTTTTGTGGTATTTCATCCGAATTAGCTGAGTTTAGATCCGATTCTGCCTGCAATATCTCTTTATTAAAAAACCCAGGGTCTTCTTTAACTTCCACCGTTTCTCCGGTTGAAATCCTCTGAACTATGTACCACACTCCTGCCTGTTCTCTTACATCCTGTGTCCCAAACCTTACTCTTGCTCCAGTAAGATAAGAGGCTGCATCTCCAAGACATGGACTATTCCTTGAAATTGATCTCAAATCTGTTCGATCGATTATGGCACCACGAAACAGATCTCCTAATGCTACAGATAATGCATACACCCCTCTGTACAATCCATCACACGCATGACCATGGAACTTTACAAGATCTTCAAAACTAATTTCTTTAGCCTGTTTGCTGTATCTACCATGGCTAGATTCTGTGTCTAGAACTTTGAATGATGGTAAATTATTTTTGTACATCAATCCACCACTATTCAGAATGATAGGACAGTATATCCTTCAACCGCATATCTGGAAAAAGCATCTCTTGCGAATTCTAGATCTATTCCATTTCTGGAGAATGTGTCTTCCATTTTCCAGTTCTTGACCTGATTTGAACACGCTTCTATGGAGATTCCAGACTCTCTTAATTCCTTAATTAGTTCAAGCATTTCGTTATTATCTTCCCCTTTTTCAAGAGCTCTTACTCCACCCGTGAAAAGGAATAACTCCACTCTTTCTACGCCATTTTCTTCCCTGGCTTCATCAATTCTTTTTGCCACGTGAAGACCAGCCATTACTTTATCTCGCTGGTCCAGTCCTGAAATTATGACTATTGCTATTTTAGCTCCCATTATATTACCTAATGAGTATATGCTAATATACTAATAAAACTTTCTTTAGAGAGATGAAATTTTGAGATTTCCTCCCTTTTTGTCTAAAATAGATAGAAGGATTCGATATGAAGTAAAATTAATTTAATGAAGTTCAATTTCTGATTTCTATATAAAAACTCTGTTTAAAATGGGGCTGCCCGGATTTGGACCGGAGTCTCAGGCTCCCAAAGCCCGTAGGATACCAAGCTACCCCACAGCCCCATAGTAAGGGAGAGTTTACGAATAAATAAAAAGTTAACTACAAGCAATGCCAAATGAATTGACTCTAGAGAACATTTAAAAAAATGTAAACAAAGCCGTGAATAATATACGAAGTTTTTTCTTTAGTGCTTAGATAACCAGAAATCGTGCTTTCCGAGAATAGGATAGAGAGAGTTTTTTATTTTTTGCTGCTTTCAAGAGCAGTTAGAAGTGGCGCGCTAAGCTTTTCTGCGATTGCCTATCCGCTGTATCTAAAGATCCTGGGATTCAGTAACCTCTATGTGGGTTTTCTTACTGGATTTGTTGTAGTATTTACCGTGATCCAGACTATGATTCTGGGTGTGCTGGGTGATAGGATTGGCTATAAATATTCAATGATAATTGGAGAAATATTTCCACTTATTTCAACAGCTGTGCTATTTTTTGTGACTTCTGGACCGCTAATTTATCTTTCAGTAATAGGTGGGATTGCAGGGGGTCATGGCGGTATGAGAGGTGCTTTTTCCCCAGGTTCAACAGCACTTGTGGCTAAAAACTGGAAAGAACCTAACGATAGGGTGAAGAAACTTGGACTAATGACAACTGTTGGGTCCATATTTGCTGTCGTGGGAGGTGTGATGGTTATAAGTAGAAGTGATGTATCAAGCCTATCTTTCCCCATAATTAACACTACATTATTTCTTCCATAACCCTTTTTGCAGGATTTGCAAACAGAAAGATCCTTATAGTATGTAGTGTTATTATCACTACATGACATTCATCAGGAGGCTTCCAAAGGGAAAGAGCGTCTACCTTTATCGTGTTACAAACCACAGGGAGAAGGGGACGAATAAGGTGAAACAGGTTTCCCAGTACATTGGCAGGGAGATAATCGTTGATGGAAAGACGGTGGTCCAGGAACCCAGGGACAGAGTTAGGGTGAGGAGGATCGTTGAATCTGCACCTTACATATTATACAGGTATGCAGAGGATTTTGGAATAATGGATGAATTCATACCTGCAATCACGGGACTCACAAACTTGAGGGATGCAGCAAGGAGGATCGTTGCACTGGCTGCAATGGAAATGTTCGGTTCCACAGGGTCCATTGAGATCCATACCGGCATGAGAGACGGTACAGTGAAGGAGAATCGTGATCTGATCAATTTCATAGGATCGGAGAATCCCCATGTGGCTGCACTGCTTCAGAGATCGATCTCAAAACGTATAGTGAAGGAATTCGGTTCCTCTGGCATAGTATACGATCTCAGTGCAATACGCTACTATGGAAGGGAGAATGATCTTGCAGAATTCGGCCATTATTATCATTCAAACGGTGAGAACATGGAGATAAACTTCGTCATGGCTGTAACAAGGGATTCAGGCATACCTGTACACCACAGGATCATGCCCGGCAATATAGTGTCGGTTTCAACAATCCACAATCTTGCCATGGAGCTGAAGGATTATGGCATGCATTCAGTGATGATCGTCATGGACAGGGGCTTCTATTCCGAATCAAATGTGAAAGAACTGGAAAAACACAGCATGGTAGTATCGATCCCAGGAACCCTGTCTGTATACGCAGATCTTGTGAAGAAATCATCCGGTATTGAGAATTCAAAGAATTACATGCGGTATGGTGATGAAACCATATTCCACAGGTCATTCACAATCAACAGGATGCGTTACATTGTGTATTACAGTGCAAAGAGGAAGGCAGAGAGGATGGAATCCTTTTACACAAAACTGTCTGAGGCAGAGAACAGGCTCAAACACATGATGAATGTGAAATTCAACAGCAGGAACGACATGATCCGTTCGGTTACGGAATCTACCAGAGGCATGGGAAGGTACATATCAATCAAATTCGCAGGATCGTCATTCACATATTCACTGAAGCACAAATCAATACAATCACATACATCACGTATGGGATTCTTCGTGCTTCTTACAAACACCATGATAGGTGAGGAGGATATCCTGAAGATATACAGGAAGAAGGATGTGGTTGAGAAGGCATTCATGCATTCAAAATACGTAATGGAACCACTGTATGCACATACAGAGGAGGGAACACGTGCAAGGGTGTTCCTCTCCATCCTCGGTTATGCAATCATCGCAATGATCACAAACAGGTGCGGGTTGACATACAGCAAGACCGTGGAAGCAATGAGAGGCATAAAGGAGGTTGTTTACACCAGCGGTTCACACAGTACCATTGAACTCACAAAGGATCAGAAAACACTCCTTGAAAAACTTTCAATTGAATTGTAGTGTTAAAATAGGGCAAAGATAGGATCAAGTTTTGTAGGAAATGCTGGATCCTACAGGACTCTTTTCGGAATTAGCTTTCTTCTGGTTCTGATATCATTTATATCACTCTTTCTTGTTGCTGAAAGAAAGTCGGAAAAGAAAAAAACAGGTTTCGTTGGGAAAGGATCTGTTAGACATATAGGAAAAACGGTTTTTGCTAATGCATTCAACGGTGCTGGGATAGGAATATCAATGCCCATACTTTCATTATGGTTTTCAGAGATGTATCCATCATCCACAACAACCACAATCGGAATTGTATTCACAATATCATATATAACGACTGCAATAGGTTCATACATTTCGTCAATATACAGGAAAAGAGGGGAAAAGGCAGCAAAGATTGGTTCCTATGGAAGAATGCTTCAGGGGTTGCTGATGATTCCACTTGCCCTTTCACCATATTTTTATATTGCCGGAATTTTTTATATATTCCGGGCGGGAATAGCAGGTTTTGGATTACCATCCAGGAGCAACATTAATGTAAGTGGGTTGAAAGAAGGTGATTATGGTGCTGGAACTGGATTACAGGCAAGTGCTGCAAGAATCGCACAAACTACTTCTGGAGCTTCTGGAGCGCTGATGGATGTATATCTGCCATTACCGGAAATAGCTGGCGGTATAATTCAGTTCCTCGCTGGTGTAGCATATTACGATCTTTTTGCACGAAAAAAGAAACCTGAAGTTGATGAGATTATTCAACGACCTTCAGATAAATGATAAGGGATAAAAATATTAAAGCATCTGTCTACGTTAACGTAGACCCTTAACAACTTATAAAAGAATGGAATATGGAACTATGGATCCTTTTGAACCAGTGAATATAGGAGACTTGACAGTAAAAAATCGGTTTGTTATGGCACCCATGATTTCTAATCTGGCTGATCCAAACGGTTTCACCAATGAAATTCACACTTCTTATCTAGAACAGAGAGCAATAGGTGGATTTGGGATGATTGTTACTGAGTATTCATATTTAGACTCACCCATGAGCAGGGGATCTAGAAATGAGCTTTCCTTTGTTTCCTACGATCAGGCACCCAGATTGAAAAGACTCACAGAGAGAATTCATTCCCATGGTACGAAAGTGTTTGCACAGCTGGTGCATGCTGGAGGCAAGGCTCTTGCAGAGTACTCAGAAAACCCAAGAGCACCATCTTCCATGCCGTACCTTGGCAGGGAGACCGATGAACTTACCGTGGAACAGATAGAAGATATTGAAAATTCGTTTCTTAAGGCAGCGAAAATAGCCGAGAAATCTAACTTTGATGGAATTGAACTCCATGGTGCACACGCATATTTGATACAGGAATTCCTGTCCCCTTCGCTGAATAAGAGGAAAGACAGGTATGGAAATGATTTTGCAGGTAGATTAAGATTCCCCCAGGAAATAATAGACCTTATAAGAAAGGAAACTGGCCTAAAGATTGGTATCAGGCTCAGCCTTTATGAAGATGAGGAAGATGGGTATGATTCTGATTATGGACTTAAAATAGCCAATTCTCTGAAAAAATTTAGATTATGTTCATTTCTCCGCTGGTAGGACAGCCCCGCCCGGTTCTTCGGCCTCATATTATTCTGAGAGAAATCATATTGGTAATAGGCTAAAGAGGAAACCAGATATAACAACAATAATGGTTGGGTCAATTGTTGATATTGAATCTGTAAGAAAGGCTCTTGAAAAGAGTGATTTGGTTGCCATAGGTAGGGCTGCACTGGCAGATCCATACTTTCCACTTAAGCTAAAAGCTGGCATGATGCCAAGACCATGTATCAGATGCAATCAGGCCTGCAGAGATTTTGGATTTGGACAAGTAAGATGCACTGTCAATCCAATAACAGGAAATGAAACCTATTACCATGCTGAACATATCACAGGGCATGTAAAAATAGCTGGTGCAGGTGTCGCAGGGATGGAAGCTGCTATATACCTGGCTAGAGCAGGAATGGATGTAGAGATCAGTGAATCCGATAATAAAATAGGTGGCCAGATCAATGAAATAGATGAGCCCTCAAAGAAAAAAGAGTTTATGGAGTTGTTAAATTTTTACAGGCAGGAGATAAAAAGACTCAGAATAAGAGTTAATTTCAACAAGAGAGTGTCAGAAAAAGATGTAGATATCTTTCTAGCAGGGGGAGACAGGTATGAGAATATAAAAGAGAATGATGATGTATTCATTGATTCAAATATTTACAAGAATCTTGACCAGGCACTTAACATCGCTAAAAGATGCCGGGTATATATTACAGAGAGGAGTCTCACTTCTCTGGACAGACATAGACAGATGGTGTACAGGCAGATGGCAGAGAGCAGGGGAATTATATTTGTAAAAGAACCTGATCAGAGATTCAAGTCAAGTAGTATAGAAAGGTTTCAGTACGACATATATGGGGCAGCCACAAGGGGAATTACAGCCGCAAGGGATTATATTCGACTTAAATCAATGCTTTAGATTATTCTTCTCCCCTAGAATTCTCCTTTCCCTCCTCTCCTTATAATTTTCAACTTCTTCCCTTTCTTCATGAGATAATTCGATTTTTTCCTGTTCGATAGATAATATGAATTCAGGCGGAATTTCGGTTGTTAGATAAACCTCTTTTGAGGCCCTGTAAACCGGTATTTTCTTCCTTAGTTCGTCGGTATTTATACCTATGACCAAAGGATCATCTACGTGGAATAGTCCTGTTACATACGTTTTCCTGAATGTGGAAGAGAGATGTATATACGTCTTGTCAGAAGGGCTAATCCCTGTTTCCCTGATTAATGAAAACTCTTCGTCTGTGGTCTGGTAATAAAGTATGTCGGGTATATCGTCAACTGGAAGATCATCAAGAATTACTGGGATAGTATGATCGTATGTTGCTCTTATTTCTCCCCTTTCATTCACCTGATATCGCCCCCTTTCATCAGTTTTACCAAGTGCTTCTATATGAATTGGCGCCAACCATCCAAATTTTCTTCTCTGAGTCTTTATTGCTGGGACTATAGAATAAATTTTTGCATAACCATTTTTTGATAACTTTATTCCATAATTTTCGGGAAAATGTCTAAGGATTCCAGCAAGAATTCTACCAATTGCATCCACCTCGTCTGGATACATC
>ACXJ01011360.1_pt1 | contig 10802 bp, 7 predicted proteins | sample 870861 | NCBI WGS metagenome assembly ACXJ01 (sample SAMN02954270, study PRJNA29437) | mine drainage metagenome | biome: terrestrial; feature: Richmond mine; material: biofilm; isolation source: combined biofilm from UBA (pink subaerial biofilm) and UBA BS (thick... ... | reverse complement strand
GGAGTTGGGAGCCAAGGCTCCGTCCGTGGCACCGCAGATCTTTCGTGTCTGGGTGGACGAAGGGGGGCAGGTTCATCTCCCGGAGGAGCACCACGGGGTGATCCCCGAGGAGTTCTTTGTGGAGATCGATGCCCGGGAGAGCGCGCGCCACAGCCCCTATATCCTTCTCTCCGTCCCCGACGGCCCTTTCTTTGCCCGTTCCTCCTCCCGGCCGGACCGGTATCTTGCCCTCTCCGGCGATCAGGAGTTTCCCCTGGAGCTTCCCGTCATCTTTCTGGGAGGCGTCGTCCGGGGGGCCGAATGGTTCACCCTCGACACCTGAATCTCGACCATTGACCTCATAACCTTAGGAGTCTTTTTCCATGTCCCACACAGCAGCCCCCGTTCGTCTCTCCTCCGGCCCGGCCGGTCTTCTTCCCCTGGCGGCCACCGCCCTGGGCCTCACCCCTCCCGAGCCCGGCTACGGCAATGTCGAAGGGCGGCCCCTCCCCGAGGAGGAGGTGCTGGAGACCTCGGCCCGGGCACTGGCCTCAGCCCGCGTCCCGACCTTCTTTCCCGGGCCCATGGTCCTGTGGCAGTTTTCCGAGGAGTCCCGCCGGGTGGCCGATGCCGTTCTTTCGGTGGCCGAATCCAACGGGATCCGCATTATCCCGATGCCCGACTACCGGCCCAAGTATCCCAAGATCGATCCCGAGACCGAGATCAACCCCAACCACCCCAACCTCACCATCTGGCACAACAAGATCGACGTCTGCCTCTTCGTGGGGGTCCACTGCCACTACTCCAATATCGCCCTGAAGATCATCCGCGGCGGGACGGCCTGCCGGACCATCGCCCTCTGCTCCTTTGCGGGGGATGAAGAGGCCGACATCACCGTGCGGGATCTCTCGGCGGAGAAGATTCTCGAACTCGGCCGCCTCATCCGGAAGATGAAGACCGACTCCCGGGGACGATAGCCCCCCATTAGCCTTTGTGTGTCGTGAAATTTAGAAGGAGCGGTTCCGGCCCTTTCCCGTTTCGGGTATGATGGACCCCATCCAATGGGAGAGGTCCGTCGGGAAGGGGAGGGGAGGCGTGGGCATCCGTCTTTTTGAAAGCCACAGGATGGAGATTCTGGCCGAGGCCTTCGTGGCGACTCTCGCCTCTGCCGCGGAGGAGGGAGATCTCGACCCGCTGCGTCCCCGGACCGTCATCCCCCAGAACCCGGTCACCGGTCGCTGGTTGTCCTTCTATCTTGCCCGCCGTACCGGGATCTCGGCCTCTCTCGATCTTCCCCTGGCCGGCCGCTACATCCGGGGCTTTTTCGACCGTCTCCACGGCCCGGCCTCCGGGACCCTTCACTTCGACCGGGAGACACTCCTTCTCCGCATCCTGGCCCTTCTCCCCGACCTCCTTCCTCTCCCGGCCTTTTCTCCCGTGGCCCACTTTGCCGGCGATGAACCGGAGAGCCTGCGCCTCTATGACCTGGCGGCCCTTCTTGCCGATCTCTACGACCGCTCCATGATCTACCGCCCCGAGCTCCTTCTGGCCTGGGAGGAGGGGCTGGGGGGCCGCGACGACGACCCCGTGGGGCCCGAGGGGTGGCCGGCGGTCCTCTGGCGCCTCCTTTCGGGTCCGGACCGTCCCCTCCATCGCGCGCGCATGATGGTCCGATTCCTCTCCGGAGAGGACCCTGTTCCTCCGGAGATCCTGCCCCCCGCCCTCACCCTGTTCGGACTCACCGGGATGGCCCCCCTCGATCTCCGTTTCTTCCGGACCCTGGGCGAACGCCACGGATGTGCCGTCGATCTCTTCTTCCTGAACCCCTCCCGGGAGTATTGGGGCGATGTGGTGCGCTCCCGGAGACGGGAGGAGACCCCCGAAAGCCTTCAGCCCTATCTTTTCCGGGGGACCCCCCTTCTCTCCTCCTGGGGAGGGGAGTTCCGGACGGTTCACGAGTCCCTCGCCGAGATCCCCGAGGCCCACCGGCTCTTTTTCGGAACGGAGCCCGGGGGGCTTCTGGGACAGATCCAGGAGGACATCCTGACGCTTTTCGACCGGGGGGAGGAGGTCCGCTCCGGCCGGATCGAACGGAAGGAGATCCCGCGTGCCGACCGCTCCGTGGAGATCGTCAGCGCCACGGGGCGGGTTCGGGAGATCGAGATGCTCCGGGACCGCCTTCTGGAGCTCTTTGCCGGCGACCCCACCCTGACCCCGGAGGATGTCGTCGTGCTGGCCCCCGATATCCTGCCCTATGCCGGGATCGTCCGTTCGGTCTTCTCTCCGGGAATCTCTCCCTCCGGAGGGAGGGCCGGCACGAACGGGGGAGAGGGCTCCGCCGGGAGCTCCGAGGACGGAGATCCCCGGATCCCCTTCGTGATCTCCGACCGCCGGGAGACCGACGCCTCCCCGGCCTTTCAGGCGCTCCTCCTCCTTCTCTCCCTTCCGGGCGAGAGGGTGACCGTCTCCCATCTGGTCACCCTCCTTGCCGTTCCCTCCATTGCCAGGCGCTTTGACCTGGGAGGGCAGAAGATCGACCGCATCCGGGAGATTCTGGCCGAAGGAGGGTTCCGGTGGGGGCGGGACATCGAGGATCGGAGCGAGGTGGCGCCCTCGGTGGACACCCACAGCTTTTTCTGGGGGCTCGACCGCCTGCTCCTGGGGTATGCCTGCGGTCCGGAGGAGGCCCCGGAGGGGCTTCCCGTCCCTCCGGTGGCGGTGACCGAGGACCCCGGAGGCGAGATCGCCGGAGCCCTCTCCCGCTTCCTCTGGACGCTGGACCGCCATCTGGAGCGGCTGAAGGATCCCCATCCGGCGAGGGAGTGGCCCGGTCTCCTCGCCACGATCCTCGAGATCTTTTTCGACCCCGCAGAGGGGGATCCGGTTCTTGAGATCCTCTTTGCCCTTCCCGGGGAGATCCGGGAGGGCTTTTCCCGGGCAAGCTTCGACGGGGAGATCTCCTCTCGCTGGATGGGACGCCACATCGCCCGGATGGCGGAGAGCCGGGAGGGGCGGGACCGTTTTCTGACCGGGGGGGTGAGCTTTGGCCGCATGGTGCCCCTGCGCTCCCTGCCCTTCCGTGTGGTCTGCCTTCTGGGGCTCAATGACGGCGAGTTCCCCCGGGTTCACCACCCTCCCTCCTTCGACTGGCTGGCCGCCCGGCCCCGTCCGGGGGACCGCTCCCGCCGGGAAGACGACCGGACGCTCTTTCTCGAGGCGCTCCTCTCCGCCCGACAGGTCCTCTGGCTCAGCTATCTCGGCCGGGAAAGCCGCGACGGCTCGCCGAAGGAGCCCTCCGTTCTTCTCCGGGAGTTCGAGGACGTCGTGGCCGAGGGCTTTACAGGGGAAGGGGGCGAGGAGATCCAAAAACAGATCCTTCTGGAGGCTCCGGTCGATCCTCTCTCCCCCTCCCATTACGGAGACTCTCCGGATCCCCGCCTGCACAGCTTCTCCCGAAGCTGGCGCGAGGTCCTTGATGCCTCCCGGAATGATGGATGGAAGGCCCCCGTCTTCTGGGATCGGGACCTTCTCCCTCCCGATGCCGGAACCCGGCGCCGCGGGGATCCTCCTCGACGACCTTCGCTTCTTCCATTCCAATCCGGCCCGCTTTTTTCTCCTGCGCCGCCTCGGCTTCTCCTCCCGCGCCCGGGAGATCGATCTTCCGGACGACGAACCCTTCTCCCTGAGCCTTCGGGAGATCCTAAAGGGCCTCGACCAAAGGAGCTTCGAGGTTGACGGGATCCCCTGGCCGCCTCTGGGTCCCCTGCAGCTGAGCGAGGGGATCCGGCACAAAGGCGATCATGTCGGACGCATCGGGAGGCTCCTGGGGCTTTTATCCGGGGAGCCCGAGGCTGTGGAGATCTCCCTGGAGCTTTTGGGGGTCCGGCTGGTGGGGCGCCTTTCCGGGATTCTGACCAAGACAGAAGGTGGGAGGGTTCGGGTGGTGGATCTCTGGCCGGGAAAGATCTACCCCTCCCATCAGGTGACCGCCTACCTCGAGCATCTCGTCGCCTGCCGGGGGATTCCCGGGTATGTCGGGACCCTCCTGTGCGGGGTGGTGCCCCATAACCCCGAGGCCTTTCTTTTCTGGCCCTCTCCCCCGGCGGAGGGGGGGCTCGAGTCCTTCGTCGAGGCCTTTCAGGTCGCTGGGGAGAGGCCCCTACCCTTCGACCCGGAGATCTCCCTGGCCTACATCCGGAAAATCCGCTCAAAGGCCGCGAGGGAGGTCCAGGAGGGAGAGGAGGAAACCGTGGGACGACAGGCCGCCATGCGGGCCTGGGACGCCCCCGCCCCTCCGGACCGTGATGAGGGGCTCCGGGATCCCCGGAGCCTCCCGACCTTCTGGAGCCGGCGCCTCTTTGCCGGCCGCCCCCTTCCCCTGGAGCCGGACTTTCCCTCCTGGGCCCATCGCCTCCTGGACCCCCTTTTTCGGGAGCAGCAGATCCTCCTCCTTCCGAAGGAGGCCCGATGAGCGAGATCCGCCCGTTTATCCCGGTCCTGCGGCGGGGGGTGACCCTGATCGAGGCCTCCGCCGGAACCGGCAAGACCTTTGCCCTGACCCAGCTCTACCTCGCCGCCGTGCTCTCGGGAGTTCCCGTGGAGCAGATCCTCGTGGTGACCTTTACCGAGGCGGCCACCGACGAGCTTCGGGGGCGGCTTAGGACCCTTCTCTCCCATGCCCGGTCGCACGCCCTGGGCGTGGCGCCTCCTCCGGAGATCCTGCCCCTGGTGGCCGATGTCCGTCCGGAGCATCTGACCCTCCTCTCCCGGGCCCTCTTCGACTTCGACCGGGCTCCGGTGGCCACCATCCACTCCTTTTGCCGCCGGGTGCTTCGGGAGTACGCCTTCGAGTTCGACGCCCCCTTTTCCCTGGAGCTCGAAAGCTCCGACCGTGCCTTTAAAAAGGCCTCGGTCCGGGAGGTCTGGCGCCGGCTGGTCTACCGGGAGGATCCCCGGATCGTCTGGCAGATTTCGGGACTTTTTCCGAAGGGTCCCGACGATCTTTTGTCGATCCTTCCCCCGGGGGGGCTCTCCCGGCCCCTCCGGGACAATCCGGGAATTCCGCCGCCTGAGGCCCCCCGGCAGGCCTTTTTGACGGCTCGCCATCGCTGGATTTCCGCAGCCGGGACCCTCGGGGAGGGTGAGGCGGAGCGCTGGCTCAACTCCTTCCCGGGCTCCGGGAAAAACGGGAGGGTCCTGGCCGACGACAGGAAAAAAAGAGAGACCATGGCGGCCCGGATCGTCGAGCTGGGCACCCCCCATCCGCTCCCGCCGGCGGGATTTTCTTCCCTTGACGATGAATTGGTGGAATTTCTCAAGACGTCTTCCCCGGGGGCTGCTCAGCCTTCCGCATTGGCCGCATTGGCCGGGCTCCGGGAGTACCTCGAATCCGCCCGCACCCTCTCCTCGTCCCTGCGGGAGCGTTTCCGCCGGGAGGTCCACCGGGAGTTTTCCTCCGTCGCCCTCAAAAAGCGTGAGCATCAGGGGGTCGAGACCTTCGACGACATGATCGGGCGCGTGGTGGCGGGGTTGATGGGGCCCCGGGGCGAGGAGCTGGCCCGCCTGCTGAGAAAGCGTTTTCCCGTGGCCTTCGTCGACGAGTTTCAGGATACCGATTATGCCCAGTTCGCCATCTTCGGACGGATCTACGAGCTCGTTTCGAAGGACTCGGACGGAGAGACAAGCCTGGTGCTGGTGGGGGATCCCAAACAGTCGATCTACCGCTTTCGGGGAGCGGACCTCGACGCCTATGTGGAGGCGCGGGAGGCCGTGCTGAAAAAGGATGCCGAAGGGCTGTGCTCCCTGGGGGTCAACTACCGCTCCGACGCCCTTCATGTCGAGGCGGTGAACACCCTCTTCTCCCGCCATCCCGATCCCTTCATCTCCGGGGAAAGGATTGTCTACCATCCGGTGACGCCAAAGAAGACGGGCCCCTCCGGCTTTCTCGACCCGGCTGAGTCGGATGAGGGGCTCCCCCCGGTTCTCTTTGCCATCGATCCGGAGGGGGAGGCTTTTTCCAACAAGGATTTTGTCGACTGGGCCGCGCGGGAGATCCTCCGCCTTCTCTCCGGTCCGGCCTTGAGGGAGGGGAAGCCCCTCCGTCCCGACGACATCTGCCTTCTCGTCCGGACGAACAGCCATGCCACCATGATGCTGGAGGCGCTGGAGTCCCTGGGAATCCCGGCCGTCTCCTATGCCGGGGGGAACGTGCTTCGGGGGGAGATGGCCTTCGATCTCGAGATGCTCCTTCTGGCCCTCAAGGATCCCGGCGACCGTCGCCAGATGCGTCTGGTCCTCAGCTCGCCCCTGTTCGAGGTCCCCGCCCGGGAGCTTCTGTCCATGGAGGATGACCCCGAACTCTGGAACGCCCGGGTCGACCCCTTCTTCCGGACAGCCGCGGACTGGTTTCGTCTGGGGGCCATGGGAGCCCTCCGGAGGCTCTGTCTTGAAACCCGGGTCTTTTCCCGGATTCTGGGGGGGGGAGCCGGCCGCTCCGGCCGCCGCCGGCTCACCGATCTTCTCCACCTTATCGAGATCGTCGAGTCCCTCGACCGCGACCGTCCGACCCTGGCTCTCCTTGTGGACCGCTATCTCGAGGCCCGGCGGGAGAGCGAGAAAAAGGGCGACGACGCCACCGCCCCCCGTCTCGACACCCTCGACGGTCGGGTCCGGATCCTCACCATCCACCGTGCCAAGGGCCTCGAGTTCCCGCTGGTGATCCTCCCCCTGGGGCTCTCCGGGGGCGACCTCTCCCCGGCCGAAGAGGAGGAGGGGGAGGGGGAAGGGGAGGAGAGCGAGACCCCGGAGGAGATGATGCGGCTTCTTTATGTGGCCCTGACACGGGCCGTTCACCGGACCGTCGTCATGCTCCCCTGTCGATATGTCTCCCAGAGCTCCCTGGCCCGCCTCCTCTCAGGAGGGTCAAGCTCAGGGGGAAAAAGGGGCGAGGCCGTCTCCTTCTTCCGCAAGGAGATCGCCCGTCTCGTCGCCGAATATCCGGCGCTTTTCGGGGAGGCTCTCCCGCCCGACCGCCAACGGGAGGGGCTCTCTCCCGAGAGCCTCCCGGCCCTGCTTCCCCCCCGACGCCTTCCCCGGCCCCTTCCCGCTCCCCTTCGGGTGGAGAGCTTTTCCTCGCTCGCCCGGGGGGGACGGGAAGGGCGCACACTCTTCTCCCCGGCCCTTCGGGGGGACGACGACCTCCCGTGGGAGCGACCGGCCGGAGACCCCGAGCCCGGAGGGCCCCTTTTCGGGACGGTCTTTCATCGGACCTTCGAGATTCTTCTGTCGTCGGCCCCTCCGGGAGAGGCTCGGGATCCCTTCCGGGAGCTTCCCGAGGCCCTGGATCGGGCCATGGCGGAGAGTTCCTCCGATCTGGGGGGGCAGGCGGAGGCCTTTCGGGAGGCCCTTTTTCCCCTGTGCGCCCGGACGCTCTCGGCCGGACTCTTCCCCGATCCGGCCGTCCCGGGGGGATGGTTCGCCTTTGCGCGGATCGCCTCTCTTCCCCGGTCGGTGGAGCGGGAGTTCCTGCTTCCGGCGGGGGGGCTCTCCGAGCGGGACCTTCGTCCCTACCTCTTCCCCGAGGGAGCGCCTCTCTCCTTCGATCCCGTCCGGGGGATGATCCGGGGCTTTGTGGACCTTCTGTTCCGGCAGGGAGAGAAGACCTACCTCCTCGACTACAAGACAAACCGCCTTCCCGGGGAGAGCGAGGCCGCGGCCTATGGCCCGGAAGGCCTGTCCCGGGCGATGGCCCAGCACCGCTACGACTTCCAGGGGCTTCTCTACAGTCTCGCCCTCCACCGCCTCCTGGCCTTCTCCCGACCGGACTATGACTATGACCGCCATTTCGGGGGGGCGCTCTTTCTCTTTGTCAGGGGGGCGGGGGAAGGCGGGGAGGGTGTCGTCCACCTGCGGCCGGACCGGGCGGAGATCGAGTCCCTCTCGGCCCTCTTTTCCGGGGAGGGGCGATGAGCGACCTCGACCGGCGCCTTCCGGGGGTGAGCGAGGCGACCGTCCGCTGGATTCACGCGGCCCTCACCCTTGAGCGCCTTGCCTTTGTGGACCGGGCCCTGGCCGGAACGCTCCTTCGCCTGGGAGCCCCTCGGGACTCCACGAGCGCCGATGTCCTTGCCCTGGGGACGGTCCTGGCCTCCTCCGCCCCCCGGGAGGGGCATACCCTCTTCGACCTGGGATCGGAGCAGGAGCCCTTTCCGCCTCTTCCGCTGCCTCCGTCGCTTCCCCCCCGGAGGGAGTGGGAGGCCCTCCTGTCCTCGCTTCCCTCTGTGGTGGGACGGCCGGAGGCCCCGGCGCCTCTGGTGGTGGAGGGGGGAGGACTTTACCTCTACCGCTACTGGCGGGCCGAGGTGCGGGTTGCCCGCCTTCTGGCGGATCGCCTGGCCGGGGAAAGGGAGGAGAGCGTCGGAGAGGGGACATCGCGCGAGAGGCTTCTTGAGGAGATCTTTCCCGAGGCGGGGGGAGCGTCCCGGACCGCCGCCCTCGCGGCCCTCGGTTCGCGGCTTCTGGTCCTCACGGGGGGCCCGGGGACAGGGAAGACCTGGACGGCGGCCCGGCTTCTCCTTCTCTTCCGGAGGCTCGTCCCCGGAATCCGGGTGGTCAGCGCCGCCCCCACCGGCAAGGCCGCCGCCCGCATGGGCGAAGCCCTGGCCGAGGTCCTGCCCCCGGAGCTGGCCGTTCCCTCCATGACCCTTCACCGCCTTCTGGGGGCCTCCCTCCGGGGAATCGCCCCCCGTCGGGGGGAGTTTCTTCCCTGGGACCTGGTCCTTCTCGATGAGCTGTCGATGGTGGACCTTCTTCTCATGGAGAGTCTCCTCTCCGCCCTCTCTCCCCGGACCCGCCTCGTTCTGGTGGGGGATCAGGACCAGCTCTCCCCGGTGGGGGCCGGGGCGGTGATGGGGGATCTCTGCCGGGCGCTGTCGGCACAGGAGAAGGGCGTCCCCCGGGGACTCGTGGTCCTGTCGCGCAACTATCGCCAACGGGAGAGCGGCCTTCTTCAGGAGTTTTCCCGGAAGGTGGCGGAGGGGGACGGGGAGGGGGCCCTCCGCCTTTTCGAGCGGGGCGACCCGGACCTGGTCTTTGCGCCGGTTGCGGAAGGATGGCCGGAGAATCTCCTGGTGGAGGGTTTTTCCCCCCTGGCGACGTCCTCCTCCGACGGAGAGGCCCTGGAGAGGCTGGGAGGTTTCATGGCGCTTTCGCCCTTTCGGGACGGACCCATGGGAGCCCTGAGGGGAAGCCGCCACCTGGAGAGGGTCTTCTCCCGCCTCCGGGGTTCCCGGGGCTTCCGGGCGCCGGCCATGATTCTCCAGAACAGCTACGATACGGGGCTCATGAATGGAGACCTGGGGATCCTTTCCGGGGAGCGCCTGGTCTTCGCGGCCCCCGGGCGCCCGGAGCCCGCCATCTTGCCCCTTCGGATGGCCCCTCCCTGGGAGACGGCCTTCGTCATGACAGTGCACAAGAGCCAGGGGTCGGAGTTCGACCGGGTCTGTCTTCTCCTGGGGGGGGAGCTCCACCCCCTGCTCACGCGCCGCCTTCTCTATACCGCGGCCACCCGGGCGAAGAAAGGCCTTGTTGTCTGGTTCTCTCCCGAGAGCTTCCTCTCCATGGTCCGCCTCTCTCCGGCCCGCTCTTCCGGCCTCGAAAGCCGGCTTTCCCGCCACCTCTCCTCTTCCCGCCCGCAATCGTGAAAAGGATCCCGGGGCCGCCCTTCTGCTTCTCCCGTGACCCTCGTCACGGAAATCCTGACCTCGACTGTGTCCATAATGATAAAAAAAATATTCTCCTTTCCTGTCAAGGGGAATTTTAATTCTTGTGTTTTTTTTATTAACAAAAAAATAAAAAATAAATATTAAAATAATTTTTGTTTTTATATTTCAATAATTTAAATGTGTGTTTGACATGCACCAAAATAGTGTTAGAATGACATCATGAAACGGATGACGCTGCGCATGAATGAAGCGCTATACCAGATCATCAAGGACCGGGCGACCCGGGAGCACCGTTCGATCCACTCGGAGATTCTCGTGGTACTCGAGGCCTTCTTCGGCAAGGAGTCGACCCGGAGCCGCCGGACGCCAAACGGGGAGGATGACCTCCCCTCCCGGAGCCACTAAGGACGCTCCCAGGCGGCAGGGCCGGGCGAGAGCCAAGAACGAACCCCCAAAGGGAAAGGACCGAACCATGCTAGGTGACAAGGACATCAACAAAATCATTAACGCCGTCAAGGAGTACAACGACCTTCTGGAAAAGTCTTCGGTGGTCATGGACCGGCTGGCGGAGACGAAGAAGCAGTGGGACATCCTTCTGACCGACCGGGATGCCCTGCGGGCCGAGTCGGAGCGCATGAACCGCTTCATCGCCCAGTTCAAGGAAGACTACCAGAACTTTCATGCCCGGGAATCGCAATGGGTGAACTCGGTGGCCGACCTCCACACCAAGCTTCAGTTCATGGTCGACGAGCTCAATACGATCGTGAGCCACCATCGCCGGAATTCGGTTGAGGGGAGCGGCGTCATCAACTAGCCGCCACACAAACGGGAAGAGATATTCCCGACATCGAGGAGAGAGAAGATGAAACACAAAATTCAGTCGAGGGCGGACTTCCCCGACGATGAGACGATCCGGAAGGCGGGGCACGAGGACGGGCTGGCAGGCCTTCCGGCAGGAAGCAGCTACGAGGCGGGGCCCTTCGAGCGCTCGATCATCGCGGCGGGCGAGTCCAAGATCAGCGAGATCTACGCCCAGACGGCCTCCGAGCTCTCGAGTCTCGAGGGCAAGACCAGCAATCTGGCCAATGCCTACGAGTCGAA